>Ga0180732_1001563_pt1 | contig 13885 bp, 11 predicted proteins | sample KR11_01MetaG_FD_148674 | JGI IMG/M metagenome (GOLD analysis project Ga0180732, IMG submission 148674) | Groundwater microbial communities from the Olkiluoto Island deep subsurface site, Finland - KR11_0.1 MetaG | ecosystem: Environmental > Aquatic > Deep subsurface > Groundwater | place...
CAGAGATTTCTGATGTTTTAAGGTGCGGTAACACAGAGGAATTTTTTGATTTTCTAAAATATTTTTAATAACCTATTTAAATTAATAATTAATAATATATTCATGGAAAAATTTCAATATATGCTATCCCCAATGGAAGATTTTACTGACAATGCTTTTAGAACATTATGCTACAATCATGGAGCTGACATGACATTTACTGAACTTTTAAGAATTGAGGCACTAGCGGATAATGTTGAAAAGACTTGGTCTAGAATAGAAAAAAAAGATAATACTCCCGTAATTATTCAGTTACTCGGCTCCTCTGAAAAAGATTTAGAAAAATTTCTAAACATGTTTAAACCTTTTGAAGGATTTCGCGGATTTAATCTCAATCTGGGTTGCCCTGCTCCTCAAGTTGTTAGTCTTGGATATGGTTGTGCTATGGTAAAAAAAGTTTCTATTGTAAAAAACCTAGTAAACATGATTAAAAGAAAAGGATATTCTTGCAGTATTAAAATGCGACTTGGGAAAAATATTTATGATAAACAAAAAAAAGTATATCTTAATTTAATAAAAGAAGTTGATGCTGATTTTTTTATAATTCATGCAAGACATGGAAGAGAAAATTATGACCACAAATCTGATTATAGCATATTTGAAGAATGCTGTAATACTGGAAAAATAATAATTGCAAATGGAGATATTGATTCTAAAGAAAAAGTTGAAATCTTAAAATCATCTGGAGTAAAAGGAGTAATGATTGGAAGATCTGCAATTAATAATCCTCAAATCTTTAATTTTCTTAAAGGAAATAAATTAATTTCTTCAGAAGAAATAAAAAAAGAATATAATGAATTAGCTGAAAAATATGATGCTCCTTTTAGATATAGAAAGAATATTATGAAAAGAATATTATCGATACTTTAAACATTTTAATATGTCAAGAATTATTTTTCGTAAACTCCTGAATTTATTCCGTGAGAAAGAAAAAACAATTTTTGAGCACTTCAGGAATGCAAATTCCTGAGAGTCATCAAAAACTTCTGTTTTTGAGATGCTCAAGACACCAAGAATCCGGTCAATTAGGGATTCTTGGGTGCGCTCAAGAATCTTAGATTCTTGACGACCCGAGCACGCCCCGGACTTCATTCCAAGGGTTTTTGACATCCTTACTTTTTTCTCTCACTTTCTTTCCAAGCAGAATAAGCCGCAACAGCTCCCTGGGAACAGGCAGTAATTATTTGCTTTAAAGGATTATCCGTTATATCTCCTGCAGCATAAACTCCTTCTACATTTGTTTTTTGGTTTTTATCTGTGGTTATATATCCGTTTTTGTCAGTTTTAATCCCTAACTTTTTTTCTAAATCTGTATTGGGAATAGAGCCGATTTCAATAAACAATCCATCTAATTTCAGTTCTTTTCCTGTGCTTAATTCCACCCCTTCTAATTTATTCCTGCCAATTAACATAACAACCTCAGAGTTAAATAATGGTTCTATTTTTTTGTTTTTATTAATATCATCAACCCATGAAGGGTCTGCCATGAAAAAATCTTTCTGCCTGTAAAATATATACACCTTTTTTGCATATTTTTCTAAAAGCGATGCAGAAGTTAAAGCAGAATTACTCCCCCCAACAATCCCGACAGTTTTATCTTTGTAAAAGCTAGCATCACAAGTTGCGCAATAACTGATCCCTTTTCCAACAAACTCCTCTTCTCTTGGCAGTCCGATTTTCTTCTTCTCTGTTCCTGTCGCTATAATCAATTTCTTAGCAAGATAATTGTTTTTGTTTGTCCTAACTTCAAATCCATTTTTTATTTTCTTAACATCCAAAAGTCCTTCCATCTTTATTGATATGCCTAATTTCTTAACTTGATTAACCAGCTTTTTCACCAGCTCAAAGCCAGTGATTTTTTCATAGCTCGGGAAATTCACAATTTCATGCGCTTCTCCTGTCATTCCTCCAAGAAGCTGGCCAATGATAAGAGTTTTAATTTTGTATCTTGCAGCATATACTCCCGCACTAAGCCCGGCAGGCCCTGCACCAAGAATTATCAAGTCATATTCTTCCATATTAATCTAAACATCACTAGATTTTTAAATTCTTCTTACCTGAAATTATCCATCAAAGGGGTAAATAAAAATGACATGCGGTTGTTGCTGTAAAAAGAAAAAGGTCAAAAAGAAGAAAAAGGGGTAATCTATCTTTTGCAAATCTTTATTAATCTTTTTTTTCTCTATATATCATGAAAAAAGAAGTTGTTAATTCTTTAAAGACCGCAGTTCCTTTAAGCGAGGAGGAGATTGAAAAGCTTATTGAAATCCCACCATCTCCTGACTTTGGGGATTTTGCTTTCCCCTGTTTTAGTTTAGCAAGCAAGCTCAAAAAGAATCCGGCAGACATTGCAAAAGAGACAGCAGCAAAAATAAAGAGCAAGGAATTAAGAGTGGAAGTCAAAGGGGCTTATATTAATTTCTTTGTTAAAAGAGAAAAACTTGCTGAAAACCTGGTTCAGAAAATTCTTAAGGAAAAAGAAAGCTTTGGACGATTGAATATTGGAAAAGGAGAAAAAGCATTGGTGGAGTTCTCTCAGACAAATACTCATAAGGCTTTTCATGTCGGGCATATAAGGGGAACTTCTATTGGAGAGAGTTTATCAAGAATTTATGAATTTATTGGAAAAAAAGTGATAAGAGCAAATTATAATGGGGATACAGGGATGCACATTGCAAAGTGGATTTGGTGTTATAAGAAATACCACCCTAAAGAAAAATTAAAAGATGATGAATCTTGGATTGCTTCAATTTATGTAGATGCAGCTAGAAGATTAGCTAAAAATAAAAAATTACAGAAAGAAGTGGATATAATAAACAAGAAATTAGAAGATAAATCAGATAATAGTTTGAATAGGCTATGGGAAAAAACAAGGATTCTTTCAATAAAATCTTGGAAGAAGATTTACAAAGAGCTAAACACCAAATTTGATGTTTGCTATTTTGAGAGCGAGATGGAAAAACCAGGAAAAGAGATTGCAAAAAAACTTTTGGACGAAGGGATTGCAAAAGAGTCTGAAGGAGCAGTAATAATAGATCTAAACGAGTATCATCTTGGTGTTTGGGTTTTATTAAGGACAGACGAGACGGTTTTATATTCAGCAAAGGACCTGGCACTGGCAAAAAGAAAGTACGATGATTATGGGTTGCGGGATTATTTAGTTGTTGTAGGAGATGAGCAAAAATTTTATTTCCAGCAATTAAAAAAAATTCTAGAGTTAATGGACGCTCCTTTTAAAGATAAATACAATTTTATCACATTTGGAATGGTTAGGCTCCCTACAGGGAAAATGTCCTCTCGTACGGGTGAGAATGTTCTTTATTCAGATTTTATAGAAGAGATTAAAAAGTTAGCAGAAGATGGAATCAAAAAAAGGGAACCAAAGATATCTAAAAAAGAATTGAATAAAAGGGCGTTACTAATTTCAATCGCCGCCATAAAATATTCTATGTTAAAACAAGACTCAAATAAGACTATCATCTTTAATCCCAAGGAATCAGTAAAATTCGAAGGCGACACCGGTCCCTATCTTCAGTATAGTTATGCCCGGGCATCTTCAATTTTAAGAAAGGCAAAGAGAAAATCAAATCTTAAAATTAAAATAGATAAATTAGATGAAAAAGAATTTGAGCTAATTAAAAAGTTAAATGAATTCCCCGAGGTTGTTTTAAAATCTTACCAAGATATGAATCCATCCCACATTGCAAATTATTCTTATCAACTTGCTAAACTTTTCAATGAGTTTTATCATGTATGCCCTGTTATTAATTCAGAGAAACAGAATTTCAGGCTTTCTTTAGTTGAGGCATTTAGGATTGTTTTGAAAAATTCTTTAAATCTTTTAGGCATTGATGTTTTGGAAGAGATGTGACAGTATATCACAAAAAATATCCCCTCGCAGATACAATCAAAAGTGCCAAAAAACCCTAAGCTTTTTAAACTCTAATTTCTTATTATTCATAGAATATTCACTATAAAAAGGAGGTAAAAAATGGCGAAAAAAGGTGGTTTATCAACATTGCTCGGTTTTGTCGCTTGGCTTACAGGGATACTTGTTTCACTGGCAGTAGGCTTTGCAATGACAAAGGGAACACTTGTAGTTCCATACATTCCCGAGGTAGTTTCAACAGTAGGCGGATGGATAGTAGTAATAACAACTTTGTTAAGCGTAATTTTGGCAATAATCCATTACCTTAAATAAAATTTTTTTTATTTTTTTTATTTTTATCTTTTTAGATTTCTTTTTTAGTTTTTTAATTCATTGGGAAACTGCCCATAAGCCCAGAGATTGGAAGCTGTAAATTAAAGTGGGGAGTAAAGATAAAGAATTATTATTTTGTTAGAAGAAATAGTGTATAATAAATCAAGTGTGAACATTATTATATAATCCAATTATTAAGTTATCAGGAATCGGCGTTTGATACATAAATGATTTTATTATGTCAAGGTACTTGACAAAAACCACACTCTAAAGAGTGTGGTTGTACCTTGAGCACCCAAAAGTCCAAACAAACCACACCTTTTAAGGCTTCAGAAATCTACGATTTCTGAGAGTGCTCAAGAATTTACATTCTTGACATGTGGTAATACACAAGGACTTTTTGATAACCCGAACTTATCTATCCGACGCTATTAACATAATCTAAATAGTGCCCTTTTTATTATCCCTATCCCCCTTACTTCACATTCTTCATCTCTTTCCAAGCTAATTCAAACATCTGCTCTAATGCCTGGGCAAAGAAATCAGTATTAATCCAGATGCCTACATCATAATTAGGATGGAATTTTTCATCATCAAGAAGCATGAACATTATCTGTTTTGAGTCTATAATCACAAACCTCGCTTTTATTTTTTCCATATTCTTAACCTCTGCAACTCTCTTGAAATCTCTTGCAACCTGTATATTACTTGCATCTATTGGCGCAGCAATTCTTATTTTAACTCCTCTTTTTTTTGCTTTCTCGAGGCTAGTCATCAATGCTTCCATTTTCCTGTTCAGCCCTTCTCTTGTTGTTACAATTGTTATTGTGCTTTCTGCATCTCTAACCATCATGTCAATATGATTGTTTAAGTTCTGCCTTCCTCTTAAACTGCCAGAAAGATCTGATGGCTCAACAAATTTTATGCCCTGTGTGAACAATGTGTTAAGCTCTTCAAGAACTTCATCTCCTTTTAAAGTTTCAAGTCTTTTTGATTTCTCCTGTGCAGACCTGACCAGGTTTTTCTTAACCCTTTCAACAACTTCCTCTGGCTTTAATGCAATAAATTTTATAGGCTTACCCAGCTTCATAACAATAAATCCTTTTTTTTCTAACGATTCAAGGATGTCATAGGTTCTTGACCTTGGTACATCAGAAATATTGCTCAACTCACCTGCAGTAGAAGTCCCACGAGAAATAAGAGCAGTCCATACCTTTACCTCGTATTGATTTAAATCAAAAATCTTTCTTAATCTGCTCAAAAATTCTTCTTTGACTATCATCTTATTTTTTATTGCCCTCTTTTACTTTTAAAGATTGTTATTGTAAAAGAGTAATCTCGTTGAATTACTGATGGGTAGTCATAATAAGTCATTAGTGTTTTATAGCGATGCACCCTCTTTTACTTTTAATTTCAAAGTCAATGCTATTTTTAAATCTTTCCTTAGCAGTTATAACAATTTCCAGTTTTTTTGAATTCGTTCTGTCTTTAATAAATTTTTTCTGTTTTTCAAGAGTTTCTTTAAATTCTTCGTCGGTTATAATAAAAAGTTCAACCGCATCTGTCTTTTTCAATCCAAGTTTTTTCCTGAATGCCTGAACCTGCCTGCTTAATTCTCTTGCATAACCCTCTGCTTCAAGTTCGGGGGTTGTTTTTATGTCCAAGACGACTTTCAACTCATCGCTTTTTATCACTTTTACACTTTTAACATTCAATTGCCTTTCAATAACTTCAATCACTTCCTTGCTTATGATTTTATCGCAGTAGACTTCTGCTTTTGCAAGAGGCCATTTCAATCCTATCTTTGCCTTGTCTCTTTCAGCCAAGCCAGTTTCAATAACTTTCAATGCAAATTCAAACTCGTCTTCAAGATGTTTGTTGATTTTCTTTAAATCTGGTTTTGGAAAATTGCACAGATGGACTGATTCTCTTTTTCCATTCATAGAATCAAACAAATAATCAGAAAAATAAGGCATTATCGGCGCTGATAAAAGAGAAACACAGCTTAAAGCATAATTTAAAATTTCTCCAACATGCTTATCTTTGTTATTTATCCTTTCTCTAACCATTTTTATGTAATTCCTTGATAAATCATCTAAAACAAACGAAGACATTAATTCAGCATTCTTATAAAAAAGATAATTATTATAATTTTTCGTAGTTTCCTTAATTAAATTATTCAGCTTAGACAAAATCCATTTGTCTTCTATTTCTTTGGCTGAAGCTTTTTCTTTAAACTGGAGTTGGTACTCTGTCTTTACAAGATTTTGTATATTCTGCAATATAGTAAAAAATTTATTAATCTCCTTGAAACAACTTTCATCATAACTTATGCTTTCTCCAGGATTTATAAGCGAAAAATAATATCTTAGTGCATCTCTTCCAAATTTTTCAATGACTTCCGAGGGAGAAACGATATTACCAAGGGATTTGGACATTTTCTTTTTTCCCAAATCAAGAACCATGCCATGGACATATATATTTTTGAAAGGTTTTTTGTCAAAAGCAATTGTAGAAAGTATTAACTGAGAATTCCACCAACCTCTGAACTGATCTGGTCCTTCAAGATTAAAGTCAGCAGGCCATAATTTGCTGAACTTGTCTTTTTTCTGCGGAAAGTCAAGAGCAGCCCAACTTGAAACTCCCGAATCAAACCAAACATCCAAAACTCCAGTAGTTCTCTTCATAATTCCATTGCATTTTTTGCATTTTATTTTAATCTCATCTATTTCTGGCTTGTGAACTTCTTTTACCTTCTTTCCTGAAAGTTTTTCAAGCTCTTTTATGCTTCCTATAACTATTTCCTCATTGCATTTCTCGCAAGTCCAAATAGGCAGTGGAGTTCCCCAGTATCTTTCTCTTGAAATTGGCCAGTCAGATATGCCCTCTAACCAGGCTTTCATTCTATCTTTTGCCCATCCAGGAATCCAGTTAACTTCTTCATTTTCTTTTAAAAGTTTAGAATGCACACCACTGATTTTAAAAAACCACTGCGGAACAGAAATCATCAGTAGAGGAGTATTGCATCTCCAGCAAAGGGGATAATCATGTGTGTATTTTTCAATAAAAACTAAACTGCCTTCTTTTTCCAAGTCCTTTATTATTTCTTCGTCAACAACTCTTGCTTTTTTGCCTGCATATTTTCCTGTTTCTTCAGTCATTCTTCCATCTATTCCAACAGGACTTAAAATGTCAATATTATCTTCTCTTGAAGCATCATAATCCTCTTTTCCATGCCCTGGAGCGCAATGCACAAGCCCCGTTCCTGTATCTAAAGTCACATATCTTCCCGAAAGTATGACTTTGTAAGCATTTTTTAATTTAGGAAGAGCCATATTTTTTACAAGAGGATTAACATATTCTACCCCTCTGAGTTCGTTGCCTCTGGCTATCTTTTTTATTCTATACTTTGCTTTGATTTTGTCAAATAATCCTTGCACTAGTTCTTTTGCTATTATCCATACTTCTCCATTTTGTGTTTCTGCTTCTGCATATTCAAAATCAGGGTGAACCATCACAGCAGTATTTCCTGGCAAAGTCCATGGGGTTGTTGTCCAGATTATCAGAAATTTCTTTTTATCATTTTTTAAAGGAAATTTAACATAAATAGAATTGTCTTCCTGCTGTTTGTATACTATTTCATTATATGCAACTGCAGTTTCGCACCTTGGACAGACATGCACAGGGTATTTTCCATGATAAAGCAGTTTCTTTTTATATGCTTCTTTAAAAGTCCACCATATTGATTCTATGTAATTCTTATCTAAGGTTAAATAAGGATTATCCCAATCCATCCACACTCCGAGATTTTCAAATTCTTTATTCATTACATTAATATGCCTTGTTGCAAAATCCTTGCACTTCTCCACAAATTTTTTAACGCCGTATTTTTCAATATCCTGTTTTGAGGTTACATCAATTTCTTTCTCTACTTGAAATTCTATAGGAACTCCATGGGTGTCATAACCAGGCCTGTCAAAAACATCAAATCCCTGCATCCTCCTGCTTCTCATAGCGATATCTTTAAGAACTTTATTCAGGGCAGTCCCCATATGAATATGCCCTGTTGCATATGGCGGTCCATCCATAAAGTAATATTTATTTTTTGAATTAGAATTCTGTTTTCTTGATTTAAGAGATATCTTCTTTTTATTCCAGTTCTTAAAAACTTCCTCCTCAACTTCTTTATGATTGTACATATTATTATTTATCTTCCGGTATTTTTAAAGTTGTTTAATCACCTCTTCGTGTTCTATTTATATGATACCTAAATCCTTTTGTCAACGCTTCTAATGCTGACTCAATGATATTATTATCTACTCCAACTATTTGAAATCTTTCATTGCCCTGAAAACTTATCTTGGTTCTTACACTGCTTTCCTCTTTCATTCTCCTTGCTATCCCTACATGAAAATCAGTTAATTGCAATTTACTCATCTCAGGATATCTTTTACTAAGTAGCATTGAAATTGTTTTGTATGCTGCATCCACAGGACCCCCCCCAATTCTTAAATTTTCTTCATAACTGCCCCCGTTTATCTTCATTTTAACATAAAATTCACTTTCTTCTTTTCCATTTGTTCTTCCCGTTTCAACCTTCCATTTTTCAATTTCAAACAGATTTTCTAAATTTCCAAAATATTTCTCAACAAGCAGAAATTGTTCGGCGGGAATTGCCCCAACCCTATACCCCCTGCTTTCTAACTCCTTTAATTCCAAAAATAATTCTGTTATTTTTCTTTGCATTTCTGGATCTTTTTTATCTAATCTGTATCCAAACTGTTCGGCTACACTTATCACCCCGCTACTCCCCCCCAAGGTATTCAGCAGGATTATTCTTTTATTTCCATAATCTTCTGGATTTGCATGCTCATACAATCTTCCGCCTCCCTTTCTCACTGCATCAATATGCACCCCTCCTTTGTGTGCAAATGCCAAATTTCCAACAAAAGATTTATTTTCAGGCATTTCTAAACCGCTCAATCTGCATACTTCTTCATTTACTTCTTTTAATTTTTTTAAATTTACATTTAATTCTCCCCCCAATTTTTGATAAACAGGCAGAAAATTTGAAAAATCTAAATTACCAACTCTCTCTCCTATTCCCCCCATTGTTCCTTGAACTTGCACTATATATGGTAAAGAAATTAATGTATTTGGCAACGCTAATCCTCTATCATTATGAAAATGAACCCCCAAGCCAGTTTTAATTTTGTATAGATTAAGAAACTCTCTAGTTTGTTTAACAATAGTTTCAGCTTCTTGGGGGAAACTTCCGCCATTAGTATCGCATAATACCAATCTCTCCGCGCCAGCATCAGAAGCAGCTTTTAGAGTTTCTAAAGAATAATATTTATTGTCTTTAAATCCATCAAAAAAATGTTCTGCATCATAAAAAACTTTTATTTCTTTATCCTTTAAGAAGGTTACACTTTTTTTTATTCTCAATAAGTTCTCTTCAGGAGTTATTCTCAACTGATTCGCAATATGCTCCAGCCATGTTTTCCCAAATATGCATGCATACTCTGCTCCACTTTCTACAATTGAGTTTAAATTTGGATCTTCGTCAGGATTTTCTTTAATTGATGTAGAACCAAAAGCAATTATCTTAGATTTCTTTTCTAGTTTCATGCACTCTTTAAATGATTTTGATATGTCTGCAGAAGCAAGTGGCCATCCAAGTTCAACATAATCTGCCCCAAAATTATCCAATAATTTAAAAAGAGATATTCTATCCTCTAGGCTAAAACTAGCTTCAGCTGCTTGTTCTCCTTCTCTTGGCGTACAGTCATAGATTTCCAATTTCATGTTAAATTCCTGCAATCTTCGATAGAAGACTGCTTTAGATAATAATCAAAAAATCTCTCTTGTTTGTTCGTTGAGATTTTAGGATGCTCAGAAATTCTAAACTGCTGGGAATTTCTGACATTATAGAAATTATAGCATTAGCTGAGATAATTCTAACATCTCTATGTTTTGTTTCAGCTCGCATATTAAAATTATGAAAAAGAGGTATTTAAGCTTTTTTGGTGCGAAAAGTACTCAATCACCAAGTTTTTTTATTTAAATGGGTTATCCTTTATTTTTATGTCAGAAATTAAAACCCCATTATTTATAATGGGGGTCGTAAGCTTACTGCTTTTAATTTCTGAGCATCCTAAAAACAAGGGGCTTTACAAACCGCACCTTTTAAGGTGCGGTGCCCCATTGTTTTTTGATCTCTAAAAACTTTCCAAAACTTCCTCTTCAACAAAATGCAGTTTTCCCGGAATAATAATGCAGAAAGGAGCATCAATTTTAATTTTTTTTACACTTTCTAATAAGCCATAAACTACTCTTTTTTCATTTGTTCCGAGCCTCGAACAGATGACTATCTTGTCAAGTTTAACTTCATAATTATTGCATGCAATCTCCAGCTGATTTAATGCTTTTGTTAAATCCATACCCGGATTAACAAGCAGTAAAGTATGGGCATTAATTTTCTGATTTTCCATTATTAATTCCGCAAAGCTTTCTGGTTTGTAATCCGCAGTCCATTCAGGTATGCTTGTTGTTTTCCCAAATTTGTAAGGTTGAAGTCCGGTTTCAGCAATAGCATCAAAAATTGAGGCAGAATATATCACTCTGCATTTTATTTTCATTTTTTTTGCTTCCTGAATTAATGTTATATGTGTTGTTGCACTCAATGGCGAGCCATAAACAAGAAGAGCAACATTCATTTTTTTTGCTTCATCAACTATTTTGCAGGATTCAACAAACTCCCTGTCTGCAGGGATTATCTTTTTGTCTATAATTTCTGCTATTTTCTCAACTGAATACGGCAATTCTGCAGTATAACTTTCAAGATAAACTTTCTTGCATCTCTTTATTGCTTCCAGCCCTTCTTTGCTTATCCCTTCTTCATTCAAACCTAAACCTATTATGCATAACATTTTATAAGATATAAAAAAAGCTTTTCATCTTTTAATACTTAACGCCTAAGATTATCCTTATCGATACTCACTCAAGTATTTTCCGATAGTTTCTTGTGCTATCTCTTCCACTTTGTCCATGTCAGTTAATTGTTTTTTAAGACTTCTTTTATCAGAAGCTCTCACCCACAGTTGAGGCGGGTAATTTCCTTCATTTCGTTTTACTATGATTCCAACTCCATCTTTTATAAGGTAATTCCCATTCAAACGACTATGGAAATCTATCTTAAGACCACTTGGAAGAAAATAAGACTCTCTAAAATATATAGATGTAGAAAAACCATCTTTTATTTCCTGTTTGTATTCTTTCTTTAACTTATTTAATCTTTCGACATTTAAACCTTCTATCCCACTGTTAATTAATGCTTCATATGCATTTATTACTCTGGTTCCATAAGGAGTCTTATTATCTTTTAATCTTGGTTCTAAAACATCAAAGATATTCTGATAGAATTTTGTTCCTTTTTCGATTTGTTCCTGAATTTGCTGTCCTCTATAGGTAAGATTACCATTACTATCTTTACAACTAATATAATTATCGTTCTCTTCTATTGAATCTGGGACAGTTAGCATCTCATAGTACTTTTTTTCTTTTCTAAATTGTTCAATTATTTTATCTAGAGTATTTGCCTCAGCAGGATCCCCCTCAAGAGCATTTAAGAACTTGTTTGCAACAAATTCAGTATATTCTTTTAATTCAGCAATTTGTGCTTTGTACTTTTTCATTGTTACAATAGATTTTTTTCTTTTTTGTGAAGAAGGATTTTTTTCTTCAAAAACATTTAAAATTTCAGGAATTATCTCTTCTGTTCTTAACTTTCCCTTGTCAAATAATTTATAAATTGGAGTAAGAGAATCAAAAATAAATTCTCTAAAAATTTCATAATTATCTTCCTTTTCTGTTTTTAAACTTTCATAAATTCTATCCCTTACTCCTGTAACAAGCTGTTCATGTAAGCCGTTTATTATACAATCATTAATAACATTTTCAAGATTCTTTGTTTCAATACCAAAAGTATCCTTTAATTTATTTTGGAACTGATTATAATCTTTTATAAATCCCGGATCATCTATTTTTGTTTTTACCCATGGATAAATATAAGGGGCACCTATACATAAGAAAGCATCTCTATCATAAAAAGCTCCTTTAAAAAATTGGGTTATATGTGTTCTCCCTTTCCCATCTTTTACGATTGTGTCGTATCCTTGAGTTGATTTGGTCCATCCTTCTGGTGGTTGGACGTTATAGAATAAATCATTTGCTTCCCCTAAGATTTTAAATCCTAACTTTTTTAATGCAGGCATAGAATCACTCTCTCTACAAGAAGATTTATGGTTCTTTGCAAGTAGCCATTCAGTACTTTCTGCAATAGCTCTTTGAGTCTCTTCTTCAATTTCTGCATTTTCTCTTGCTGTCAATCCTGTAGGGGTAATCTCATCCGGTATCTCCTTTAAATCATAATTTGGCTTGTATTTTCTCATTAAAAAACGAGATATATTGAATATTTAAATCTTTTGTTTGTAACCATTATCTAATGGTATCATTCAATTGTTTCTAAGAATATATTCTTTAGTCTCCCTCAAGACTTCTTGCAATATTGTCGCATAATCCTTCTTCCTCAATCTCTCTCTGCGCATAATCATCTGATATTGCTTCTGTGCTTGGAATGTCTTTTAAAGATAATTCATCTAAGATTTTCTGCCTTTTTTCTTCTGTTTCTTTTTTGATTATTTTTCGAGATCCATCTTTACCCCTCTCCAAAATTAATTCAAGAACTCTTTTTGTTTCCCTGCCAATTCCAGCAACATTCAATTCTTTTAGGCTTCTATGTTCTTGATAAAAAGAAGAAATATCGATATCTACCCCAGAAATCCGATCTCTGATAATTCTATAAGTTGAATGTAAGTAATGTGGCCAACTTATAGTCATAAGATAATCTTTTGCTAATTGTTTATTTGTATATCTTTCATTTTTCATTTTTTAATTTATTCCTTCCCCTTTTTAAATCTTTCCATCAAAAACTATTTAAATGATTTTCCCTTCATTCAAAAAGGGAAAAAGAGGAAAAATGCAACCACAAAATCCACAGCAAATTAAGCAGTTCAATCCTCCTAATCAGTTAGAAGAAGTCAGAATAAAGAGGCTCGGTGTTTTGTCAGTTGCATTAACCTGCACTTTGCTAAATCTCATTATAGGATTCATTGTTGGGGTTATTACTTTAATATCATTCTTGTTTATGGTGAATCCATTAACCATACAAGATAGAGTATTGGGGTTAGTACCAGCTTCGTCTTTAATATTACTCGAAGGAACGGGTACTTATCTAACCACCTTAATCATCATCCCCCTCATTTCAGCAATTTTAGGTTTTATCTTTGGGGCTATTTTAGCTGTTTTCTACAATTTATTCTCTAAGCTCACAAAAGGAATCAAGTTGTATGCTTGATCTTTCTCATTTTCCTCTCCAACTCTGATAAGTCACAACAGCTATAAACAAAAAGCTGAAAAGCAAAATATCATTTATTAAAACTAAATTTATTAATGCTCCAATCAAACTTATAATTATAATCCATCTAAACCATTTTTTCCCCTGCTTTAGTTCCTCTCTTGTGACTTTTGCAAGAAACTTCCCAATAGGAATCCCAAGAACTAAAACTATGATTCCTATTCGAT
>Ga0180732_1001564_pt1 | contig 13883 bp, 18 predicted proteins | sample KR11_01MetaG_FD_148674 | JGI IMG/M metagenome (GOLD analysis project Ga0180732, IMG submission 148674) | Groundwater microbial communities from the Olkiluoto Island deep subsurface site, Finland - KR11_0.1 MetaG | ecosystem: Environmental > Aquatic > Deep subsurface > Groundwater | place...
TGCCTCAGTAGGCTTGCCACCTTGATATTGCGCTTTAATATCATCTTTTGTATAGGTCAAGCCCGGGCCATAATGGCCTTCGGTTTGGCTCACTATCCCATTTTTCAAAACAAAATCTGCTGCTTCAGGAGCAACGCAAAATTTGTTTGTTGGTATCTTTGTCGCATTACCGTCTTTATCAACAACATAATCATAAGCACATTGTGGAGGATTATCTATTTTTTCCTGAATATTTTGTGGAATGTCTGAGAATCCTCCTGCTGGGCTCTGTCGGGTCTTAAATACCCAAAAATTCTTCAAGGGAGACTTTTGCGCAGTACCCACATCTGCATCGTAACGAGCAACCGTGATATCAAACTCTCCCTTCGCCCTTTCAACGGATACGCATTTTTTAAGAAATACCCATGATCGGTAATCATGGATATAGGGGAGCTGGAATCCTTTCTCCGGATCTTTTGGATTCGGCTTAAGGTTATCGCTCAATTTTACATAAACAATATGACTCACTTCCTGCTCTGCTGGGTTTGGTTTTTGTGGCGTGCCTTTTGCTACCTTATCTTTCCATACATACATAGCCTCATAAAAACGGGGGTCAATTTCTCTCTCTTTTGCCTGCTCATAAGCAATTTTAAATGCTGCCCTAAGCGCTTTTACATCATTAACGAATTGGGTCAAATATTCAACCGCATGCTCGCGGGTAATAACATTGTTGCGAGGATCAAATCCACACTTATAATAAGTGTCCTCACAGGGGACATCGCAAGGGCCGGTTCCTTCTGAAGTATATGTTCCTACAGGGCAGGTTTGATAATAAAGACCATTATCGGCAATAGCACAACATGGTATCTCTTTTGATCCATCTTTCGATCCATCTGCAGGAGTAACACACGGGTGGGTAGGACGACAGCGACTAGACGGACAAAGCTGGCCACCTTCCCTGCCAGCAGGATTACAACCGCACTGAGCATCACATATACATTCACAACCACCGCAATCAGGACAACTACAACCATAATTGGAAGCAAGGAGAATCTTTCCGCTATTGCTACGAAACCAGGCAAAATGAGCTCTTGCATCACCAGTATGAAAGAGAGCAGCCTCGGATCCGCCGCCTTCGCCTCCCTCGCCGCCTTCGCCTCCCTCGCCGCCTTCGCCTCCCTCGCCGCCTTCGCCTTCATCGGGCGGCGGACAGGGCACACAGTGACATTCACAATGACTCCTACAACACTCCCCACCGCCGAAACCACATTCATATGGCCCAGCTGCCCAACAAGCAACCGCGCATTCATTAATCTCCTCAGCCCTGTCTTCTAATATGCCAATCCAACCCTTTTTCCCCTCTTTCCCTTCTATGATATCTATCCATTCTTGCATTCGTCTATACCAATCCTGCTCCTTAGCCGGGCCGTAAAAAGCAACAATCCACTCATCAAAAGACCATATCCGGTCATCTAAACTACTGTTATAAAGGCCTTTCATATCATCTTCGAACTTGAGTATATCGTATTTTAAACCAAATTCTTTGTTGATATCCCCCAGCAAGGCGTCCAAATCTTGCGTGAGGCCATAATCATACTGGTAAAGCGTTGTGATCAAAGGAATAAATCTCATATCTAACCAATCAGTAAAATAAATATCGTGGGCATAAATAACGCCTCTGGGGTCTTGTTTGTCGTCACTAAGAACCGCGTCATCTATGTTTAAGCTTCCCTTTGCATTCGGTTCAACCCGATTATCTCCATTTGTGTCTATCCAGAAACCCTTGTCTATAGCTTGCCATGTATCGGGATCTTCTTGGACATAAATACGGGGGACTTTCTTATTCAAATCCACAGACTCCTTTTTAAATATCTCATCATAAAGACGCACAATTATATCTCCCAGCCGCGGAAGAGCCTTTAGCCGCTTGTTATACCAATGGAAAAAAGTAGGGAATTTATCGGTTGTATCGCCATCCATATCCTCATCATAAGTATCAGGAATTTTATTCGGGTCGCTGACAACGGTATTAAACACAAATTGAACTGACTTCTCCTTCATCCTTTGCTCCATGGTCATGCTTTGAAACTTCAATTCCATATTGGTAAATGTGCTCGGGCTGGTCACAAGGGCATTCCACATCCCAAGGCCTACCACTACTGCTGAAGCAGTTGCACCAAGGACGCTTCCCATAAAAAGTAGCGCTGCCCCTATGCTAGCGCTAGCGCCTCCAAAAGTAGCTACGGAAATAATGATTGAAACAATAAGTGCAATTATTGCTCCGATAAGAGGCACGTCCCATGTGCAATTCTCTGGTGTTTCTTTCCACAGCTCTATTTTCATTCTCAGGCTATTGGCTAAACTCCCCAACTCAGAAGCAAGCAAAAGCGCAGCAGCATCAGAGGCATTTGAAACTATGGTTTTCTCCCGGGCAATATTACCTATATTTATGGTAATCGCTACTAATAGAAAAATAACTGCGATAGCAAAGGTAATAATGGTAGCGATCTGGGCTCCTTTTTTAGTTTTTAGCACTGTAGCCTCCAGAAACAAAAACGTTAAGTTCCGGTGGTCTAAAGAAATCGGAATCCCCTACCTTATTGGGTCCTTCAAAACCTCCTGCCCTGCTTCTTGATTTCTCAAATTCTACCTGGCGCTGCACAACACAATGGTTAAACCAGACAAAGAGATTAACTGTGAATACGAGAAATAAAATTGTAAGTACAAAAGCAATGGTAAATTCTAAACTCGCTTGCGCCTTATTCATTACTTAACCTCCCAATTATAGGTTTGGGTTGGTTTAAATTCCACCTTAACAGGTTCAAGTTCGCTTTGTTTATTAAGTCTTATCTTATGGGTAATTGTCTGAGTAGCGTCTGAATTTGTAACAGTAGAAAAACCTTTGTCTTTGTTATTGCTTACAGTTAACGCTGCTCCCCTGCCGTAATCCATCTTTTTCTCATAATTAGGGAGTAACCCCTGCTTATCCTTCAGGCTCTTATCTTTATCACCCGGGCTGACAGCAGTGTAATATGTATCAATTTGGCCTGCGCCAGGGTCAATATAAAGTATGCCTTTTAAATTTCCGCAATCGCCCCCCGTATCTTTATTGCATGGCGTAAGAGTGCCTTCAACCGCAATTATATTTACCTGTTGGGGCCGCTTATGGCTGGCCGGGTCCAAATCTGCACTGACCAACAGCCTTCTCAGGCCAGAATTATCTTTGTAATAAGCCCGTTTAATTACCGGGTCTTCCGGGTCTTCGTATACCTTGATTTCACTGGCTTTTCTTTTAATCATATAGTAATCTTTAGCCTTTCCCGGTGCATACGGATGCACATCTTCTAAGTAAAGTCCAAACTCTTTGCCGGGAGGGATATTCCTCAACTCAACAAAGGCAGCGGTAGTATAAGCTACTTTTTTATTTGTGGCTACTCTATCTATATCTATTCTATTATTAATCTCTTTATCCTCCAAAAACTTATTAGATTTATCCACCTCAATATACATTTGCGGAAGGTCCCTTGAATCAGTGGGTTCATTAATCTCTTCAACCGGGATACTGTTTAAAGTGCTCCCCCAGGTTACCGAAGCAGATGCGGGTAAGGGGATGCGGTCTGCAAAGCCCCAGCGGTCTCGCGGGTCAACAACCGGCTTATCTCTTACTACGGTCAACCCGACAGCAGAGCTTGGCCCTTGCCTGTAATAAGCCATCTTCTGGGCCTTGCGGAATGCCTGCATTTGATTATTTTGGTAATAATTATTCTGTAAGCCATTCTGTATAAGCAAGGCAAGGCAAAACAAAAGCACTGTTCCAAAAGTAGCAAGTTCTGTTAGTGCCTGTGCCTTTTGGTTAATCAAATAGGTTTTTTTCAAATTTATCAAGGTTTTCATGTCCTATCCTATTAGTAGTTTCGTCAGTAGTGGTAGTGGTCTCCAGCCCAAATATTGTACCGACTTCCTCGTCTTCTCTCTGAGCTTCTTCTGCCTTTACATTTGTGGTTCCGGTCTGGGTAGTAGTAATTACAGAGTCGGTTATATGGCGGGGAGCGTATTGTTCTCCAAGTGAATCCGCCGCTTCACGCAGTCTCCCCTGGATAGAACGTTTCATATAAATACGCATGGCAAATAAAGCCCCCACCAAACAAATCACCACCATCGCATACTCTAAGGCTGCCTGCGCCTGATTCCGACTTCTAAATTTTTTACTAATCATTTTCTTTTTCCGTATCCTGCCAGAAGACCTTGCCTTTGTTCCCGCCTGCATCAGGAACATCCTCAACATGGTCTTGCCATTTATTAATCGTTGTTTCTCTCTTTCCTTGCGGAAGAGTCTTCACTGTTACGCTGTGGTCTGCAGTGTTTTGCACCTCATAAGCACTGAGCTTGCCATACTTTGGGTCGCTTTCCTGCTCGATGCCAATCTTCTGAATGTGCTTAGGGCTAAATTCCGGTTCTGTTGAGCCAAAACCTGCTAATTGGTCAACCGAGGCCTTGGCTACGGCTTGCACCCCACGCTTAAAATAGACCTGCATGGACACGAGGGCTACTGTCACTAGGCCAAATATTATTGCGTAGTCAACAACACTCTGTGCATTTTTATTTATCTTCATATTATTCCACATCTATAGTTTCTACGAGGTCCCCTTTTCGAGTAGTAGTATCTTTAAAGATATCTCTCTCAATTTTTCCTTTGCCGTTTTCTAACATCTCTTCTTTTATATTTACATCGGAGCCGACCTCAATTCCATCTTCTCTATAGTGAGGCTCATATTGCTTTTGTTGCTTTTGAGCAGAAACAATTTTTGTTGTATTGTCTACCACATCCTTATATCGTGCCTGAAGGCCCCGTTTCACATAGAATTGCATACCAAAAAATGCCATTAAAACTATGGTTAAACAAATAGTATATTCAGTTAGGCTCTGAGCCTTTGATTTAATTCTCATTTTCTCTCTTACCACGCACTTACCTCCTCTGAACCTTTAGATGTAACTTCTTCCTGCCCCGCCCCTGCTGCTGTAGTAGCTGTGGTTTGACCCGCTACTGTCGTTTCCACGGTTTTGCCCTTCCTCGTTTGTGTAGAAACAACCTTTGTTGCATCTGCCTCGAACTGCTTGCCAATTTCATCTGCTGACTGCCGCATTCTACCTTCCATTCCTCGCTTCATATAAATCTGCATTGCTATGAGTGCGCCCACAACTACCGCAATAATCATTGCGTATTCTAATGTACTCTGACCCTTCATTTTTTTTACCATTAAAAACTCACCTCCTTACGAAATAGCGCAAACTTTACTATTTAATTTTCTCAATTTTTTGATAATCACCTGCTGCCTGTTGAGTCTTTCTCGTGATATCCTTACTCGTTGTTCCGCCCTTTTCCATAGTATAACTTGAGTCGTCCTGAAGGATATCGCTAGTGGCTAGCGTTGATAACTCTGTGGGTTCATATTGCTTTTTTTCTGTCACGGTTACGTTGCTAATCTGTGACCAGTCTGCACCCTTTATTTCATTCATAATATTATCAGAGCCATCCTTTACTCTTCCCTGAATTCCTCTTTTTACGTAGGTCTGTATCCCAATAGCTGCGCCAATAACCAAGGCAATGAGGATAGCATATTCAGCTGTATTCTGACCCTTTTTATTAAACATTCTCATTTTCTTCACCTCCTTATGCAAGAATTCCTCTCTCGCTTAATTACTTGGGAAGTAAGCCCTCTGTATCTAGCTCGTTCTTTAATGTCTTAGTAATTTTTTCAGCTTCGGTGCCCTTTGCAGTAGTTTGCGTCTGAGCAGCTGCAGTAATCTTATATTCTGAACCACCTTGACCGAGCTCGGCAGTCCCAAAGTTGCTGGTTGTAGTAAGTGTTCCTATTTGCTGAGTAGTAAACTTAGAAGTTACATTACCCGCAGAGTACTGGCCTCCCATCTCATCTGTTGCCTCTCGTAACTTACCCTGCACCCCGCGTTTCATATAAATCTGTATTGCAAAGAGTGCGCCCACAACTACAGCAATAATCATTGCGTATTCTAATGTGCTCTGACCCTTCATTTTTTTTACCATTAAAAACTCACCTCCTTAAACAATTTATTCATCTTTCGGCTGTTTACTAGTATCCTTTGTCGTCTGAGTTCCGTAACGAATTGTTTTCTTAGCAGCATCAACTCCAAAAGTCCGTACCACCTCACCACCCAATTTAGTTTCTTCGGTATCTTTATATTCCTCCTGTTGACTAGTATATGAGGACTCAAGGTAATAGGGCTCATATTGGCCTGTGCCAACCGTTCCTTGGCCGTCTTTATCATTAAGTTTATCCACGGTATATTTTACTCCACCCTGAACGCTTCTCTTCACATAAGTCTGCATCGCCACTGCTGCGCCAATGACCAGGGCGATAAGGATGGCGTATTCAACTGTATTCTGACCCCTTTTATTAAGCATTCTTTATCACCTCCTATTTTGTTGGTAACTTATCTGCTGCAGTTCCTACTGCTTTCGTAGCATCTTTGAACCCTTGCTCTACTGCGCCTTTAATAAATGTTTTTGCGCCCCAAAGGATACAAGCAATAATTGCCGTAAGCACAATTACATACTCCAGAATACTCTGACCCTTCTTTTTCTTAAACATAATTACCCACCTCCCGCTATGGTTGCATATTAGCAATCTTACCTGTGGCTGCTTTCATTGTCTCCGCTGACTTAGACATTATTTTTCCTACTCCCTGCGGGTTTTTTTCATCTTTGCCAGTAAAAAGGAGTGCTCCCGCTATTACTACTCCCACAATTGCGGTTAATACAATTACATACTCCAGAATACTCTGACCCTTCTTGATACGCATATCAACCCCCCTTTTTTTATTTTATTGCTTCTCGGTATTAATCTGGTCTTCAATGAGTTTAAAATTTGCCTGCACTGCCCGCTGCGCATAAAGATGCATGGCCATAAATGCTGCTGCCACAACTGCGATTAATAATGCATATTCAATTGTGCTCTGGCCCTTCTTCATTTTAACATCTCCCCTACTGCTTGGTTAAATGCATTCTCGCAGGAAGTCTTGATATCTATGAAATATTGACTGGATGAAAAAAATAAAACGACTGCCACTACGACAGTCGTTAAGATAAAATACTCGAATATTGCCTGACCCTTTTTAGACTTTTTTAAAGTCATTATTAACTCCTTAACAAAAAACCCGCGCTACCATTTCGGCAGCCCGGTTTTCTTTCTTAATTTCTCCGTGGCTTTGCTATTCTCCACTCTTTTTTCCCTACGAGAATAACCTTTTCGCTTGGCAAGGAAAATATAACATATATTAATAAGGTTGTCAAGAAAAAATTAGGGGTGGGAGAAAGCGTTTCCTTGCAAAAACTGTACTTGAGGGCTAATCCAAATTTGTTCGTTATGGGGGGTGAGAATTTTGGCCTCATTAACTCTATTGGTAGCGTAAGAAAATCCTTCCTGCCAGATAATATCATTGATCCCAAAAAAGCCTTTGGGATAAAACAACTGGATTATGAGCAAACCGCCCTTTCTTTCTAACCTTGCTGGTAAACAATAAAAACGTTCCTGCATAGCCAAGAAGTCTAAAAACTGATATTCAGGGGGGAAAAAATGCACTATATATGCATTTAACCGCAAGAGGCATCCTCTCCACAACCCATTGATTTCACTAATGTTATGATTAATCCCCAGTCTGGCAACCGACTCTTTTAGCTGAAGAAAGGGAACTGGAATAAGGTGCTGTAAGTATTGAGTTAAACTCTCTTCAAGAACTTCCCTGCCAGTAAGCAACCAGAGGCTCTTTTTGTTTTTAAAAAGAGGGGAATAAATTAAGGCTTCTGTTATTGCCTGGTGGTTTTCTTTGGTTAGGCCTGGGAAATAGCCTGAGAGAATCTCAACAAGATGGGAGGTTAAACCAAGCTTAAGATCAGCAGCCTTGAGAAAGAAAAAGCCGCCATTTTCCATAAACTCAACCTGTTGCCCAGTAATTTGCGTTTCAGCAGGCTTTTTAAAAGTTATAGCCTCTTTTACCCTCTTTCTTCCTACTGGGCTACTCAGATTGCTTTGCTTAATCACATTATTTATTAAAGATTTGGATAAATTAACTTGAAAACGCTCTTTGATTAATGAAGTCAGGCCCCGGCAAGATAGTTTTGGATTGGCCTTTTTTTGTTGAATAATAAATTGTTTAATTTCTTCATTTAATTTGCAATATTTAGTCATTTCTAAAAATGGACATTAGAGTTGGACATTGTTTTTTAATTTGGACATTAATTCTACTTCAAAATTAACATAAATTTTGAGAATTGTCAAGTTAAATCATAGAGACGCTTTCCAACTCAATCGGGAAGCTGTACCCTAGACTACTAGACTAAAAGATAAACTTTCATTTATTTCTCCTTTTTTCTGTTAGAAATCGCTGCGTATTTCGTCAATTATATTAAAGAAGGGAGGTGTATGTCCTTATGCCAAGTGGCCCTAGATTATTATTAAAAAATGCTTGCTACCATATTATCACAAGGGGTAACCAGAACCAAAGGGTTTTTCTTGATCGGCAAGACTATGAAGTCTACCTTTCAAGATTAAAAAGGTACAAGTTAAGGTATGGCTTCCTGCTTTATGCTTTTTGTCTTATGCCTAATCATGTGCACCTTATTGGGGAACCAAAAGAAATGGTTGATTTAGCGAAATTCATGCATGGACTAAATCGCTCCTATACAGCCTACTTTAACAAAAAGTACAATAAAGTTGGTTATCTATGGCAGGGTAGATTCAAAAGTAAAGTTGTGGTCAAGGATGACTATCTAATTGATTGCCTCAACTATATTGAATTAAATCCGGTGAGAGCTAACATGGTAAAAACTGCGCAGGATTATGTCTGGAGTAGTTACAGAGAAAGAGTAATTGCAGAAGACGCATCTGTTAAGATAGTTAATAATTTGTGCCTTTGATGAATGAAGTAGTCTTTATCTTAGGCGGGACACTTTCCGCTTTGGGTTGGAAAGCGTCTCTGCTTTGGGTTGGAAAGCGTCTCTATATTATCTTAATAATATCGCCGGGCTGGGTTTGGGTTAGCTGGAGAGTATTTTCAGGTAGTTCAATAACTGAATGGGAACTGAAATAAATTGGGCTAAGCCTAAATGGCTTGAATGCAGGCAAGGCTTCAATCACTCTTCCGGCCTTATCCAGAAATATAATATCTATTGTAAAGCGCATAAAAAGAGAGTGGATACAATTGGAGGGGGTCAAAATCAGGGCCTCGCCTTTATTTAATGCTTTGTGATTCAGCAGGCCAATGAGTCTCTTTAGAAAAGTATCGGCAAGCTGCGCATTATCAGCAAGGACGGAGTTTCTGCTGATATTGATAACTTTCATCTTATCTTAAGGAAAATGGGGTCAGAATTATTTTTCCTGCTACTTTTTCTTTTTTTAGAAAAATAATTCTGACCCCATTTTCTCATTTAACTTTAAATATGTCTTCGGAAAGAGGAATTCCGTGTTTACGGAAATCCTCAAAAAAGGTAGGAGTGGTTCCGGTGGGCTGAAAATTTCCCTGAATCTTACCTTGTTCATCTGTGCTGACCTGCCGGAAAACAAAGATGTCTTTTAGCCCGATATGCACTTCATCGAGCATGCCGGTAATTTCGGTTATCTGTGTAACCTTTCGAGTGCCGTCGGATAGCCGGGCAGTGTGCACAATAATATCTATTGCTGAGGCAATCATCTCCCGAATCGCCCGCAGGGGAATCTCAATGCCGCTCATCAGGATCAGGGAATCCATGCGCGCAAGAACATCCTGGGTGGAATTGGCGTGGAGGGTAGTCATTGAGCCATCGTGGCCTGTATTCATTGCCTGAAGCATATCTAAGGACTCTGGGCCTCGGCATTCTCCAATAATTATACGGTCAGGCCGCATACGCAGGGAATTGCGGAATAAATCGCGCACGGTTATGGCACCTCTACCTTCAATATTAGGAGGCCGCGACTCTAACCTTATCCAGTGCTCATGGTTAAGCTTTAATTCCGCTGCGTCCTCAATAGTAACAATCCTCTCTCCATCCGGGACAAATTCGGATAACACATTCAATACAGTGGTCTTTCCTGAACCTGTGCCGCCTGAGACAATGATATTCTTACGCAGCAATACACAAGCCCTCAAGAATTCACTCATTATATTATTCAGCGTATTTAATCTCTCCAAATCAAAAATCTTCAGCCGTTCAATACCGAATTTCCTGATGGTCAAAGTAGGGCCGGTAAGAGACAGGGGCGGAATAATGGCATTAACACGGGAGCCATCGGAAAGCCTTGCATCCACCATAGGCATAGATTCATCTATTCTCCTTCCCAGGGGCGCAACAATGCGCTCAATTATCTGACGCACCTGTTCATTAGAAACGAATCTTTTATCAGACCGTTGGAGCTTCCCGCGCTTTTCCACATATATCTGATTCTTGTTGTTCACCAGAATATCAGTAATCTCTTGGTCTTTAATCAAATCCTCTAAGGGCCCAAGGCCCAATGCTTCATCAGTTATCTCTTTTATGATGCGTTCTCGTTCTTCCCGCGAAGAAATTAAACTTTTCGCTTCTTCAGCTAAAGCGTTGCTAATTACTTTAACGGTCCGCTCACGCAAACCCTCCACCTTTGCCCAATCACCGGCAACGCGGTCCAAGCGCCGCAAATCTAATTCCTGAATAAGACGTTTGTGAATACGCTGTTTTAATTCATCAATTCTTTCTTCCGGGCTAATCTTTTTCTCGACGGTGGGCCGGCTTTCTAAAGAAAGTGATTCCAGGGTAGTGGCTGCCTCTTGTAGCAGCATTTTCTCCTTGGTGAGGGGCTGGCTGGCAAAAATTGCTTCCAGTTCCTGTTGGGGAATAAAAAATTCGAAATGGGTAATTAAATCTTCGGCTAAAGTATCCAAAGCAATACTGGCTCGACAGCGGGGGCTATCCAAAACAACAGGGATCTGGCGATTCAGCGCAGAACCAACAACTCTGCCTTCCGAGGGGATACGTGCGATTATATCGCAAGGCAAAGCTGCTTTTACCTCCCGCCAAGCAACCCCTCCTAAACTCTCTGCCCTGTTCAATATTACTTTCATCGCACTCAGGGGAAAATATAATGACTGTAATATTTCCATCGCTTCTTTTACCTGGGAGACTGAGAGCATATCAGGATTGACCACCAGCAAAATCAAATTTGTCTGCTCCAGAAAAGAAATGAGAAGTTTATTGAAAGCCCTGCCATTGTCGGCAATAATAAAATCGTATTCCTGCCTCAAATCGTTCAGGATAGTTGTGAGAAATTTATCGTCTAAATGAACACCCAGTATATCTCTTGTATGTAGTGTAAAGGCAGAAAAATAAAGGCCGCTTGAGGCATGATGAAGAATATACTCTTTAAGTTCTGCTGGCGAATATTGTTCTTTATGCCCTTCAAGAAAAAGCGTACTTAAGGCTTTGGCGGGCTTCAAATTTAAAAGCCGGGACATATCTCCCGGAAGGTCTAAATCCATATCTAAAAGGAGGACTTTCTTGCCCTTAAATTTTCGGGCGAGGCTAACCGCAAGATTAGTAGCAATAAACGTTCTGCCTACGCCACCTTTAGTGCTGAATATAGATATAATCTGTGCCATTTTTGATATTATTCTCTCTTATAAATAATAGGCAGGTCTACCCAGAGTTCCTTTTGTTTCATCTGTGCAGGAAAGGCAGGATAAGGAGCAACTTTTCCGACTATATTAACTGCATTTTCATCGAGCACGGCGAATCCCGACGATTCTCTGATTTCGATATCCAAGAGTTGACCTGTATAATAAATACGCAGCCTCAACATAAGAGACCCTTCTAAATTAGCCTCTTTGGCTGCCCAAGGATAAACGAAATTACGGCGTATTTGCTGGGAAACTTTGAGGACATATTTGGATACTGGTGACTCTTTAGCTATTCTCCCTTTTATAGGACGCAGTGTTTCAGGCTTAGCCTCTTCTTTTTTTATACCTTCTTTAAGAGTAGGAGGCACTTTTTTAGCCTTCTTTTTATCTTTAATTGGTTTTTCTTCTTTTGTAGGGGGCACTGCTTCGGGCGGCTTAGCCTCTTCTTTTTTTACGCCTTCTTTTATAATAGTAGGAGTAAGCGTAATAAATAATTCCATATCGCCCCTCTCACCCTGGCCGCCTCCTGCTTGAGTTGTCCTTTTCCTAAAGAATAAACCTAAAATCGGCACATCTCCTAGAAAAGGGGTTTTACGAATATCTTCCTCAAATTTTTGTTTCTTCAAGCCCCCTATAGCCATGGTCTGGCCGTCATTGAGAAAGAGTTCTGTAGAGGCAGTGCGCTTTTTTAGAGGATAAGCCCTCGCCCACGTACTCATAGTTTCAACTGTCTCTAGTTCACTTACTTCCACATTTAATGCCAGTTTAATACGTTTATCTTCCGTTACCGTGGGCTTCATCTTCAGTTTTATTCCATATTCCTTATATTCTACTGTTGCCCCGGTTGCTGTTTCAGTAGTATAAGTCGCAAATGTCGGCTTTTCTCCCCCCACTAATAATTCTGCCTCTTTACCGCTCTGACAGGCAAGGCGGGGCTGGGAAAGTATGCGGGCTTTACCTTCTTGGACTAAGGCATCTAATGTCCAGCTAAATGCCGCTCGATTTAAATTCAATACCTTAAATAGAGTTGACCATTTTGTGCCTGCATCGGCAATCCCCGGAGAGCCTTTTTCAGTAAGAGTGATAGATCCTGGCCAGCTAAATCCCAGTGTATTTGTCGCGTCCTTACTTAACTCTAAAACTTGCACATCGATTCCTACCACTGCCTCTTCTTCTCTTACCAGGATAAGATTGATAATCTTTGCTTTAAGCGAACTTAATGCCACATTAATGCGCTCTATATCCTGGGAGGTCTTTACAATGCCTAAAAGCAAAACCTTACCCTCGCTCTCCATACTGCGCGTCGTGACTGTCGGCAAATTCATTTCTTTTAAGAGATTATCGATGCGTTCCTTAATCGGGCTCATATTCTCAAGAAAAACCTCTAACTGGGATGCATGTTCACCCTGGTCATCCCACCAAATCAGATTGGTTGTGCCTTGGTCCTTGGCAACGATAAGCATCTCGTCTTTGCTTATGGATGTAACATCTACTACATTGGGATTACTAATTACAACTCTTCTGGGATTATATACCGTAATGACCTTAATCTCTCCTTTATATATAGTGATTACTTCTGCTTTTTTAGAAGCGCCCTCACCTAAGGAATAGCTATAACCGGCGAATATAATAAAAAATACTGAAAACGTAATCCTTAAAATATTCTTCATTTTTCTTTTTCCGATAAAGGGATAATTTCTTTATTTAATCCGCGGTACACCTCTACCACCGGACGCTGCCCCTCGCCACCTTCTTTACTGGGATATAAATATTGAAATAAGGTATCCCAATCTGCCGGTTTAATTGCTTCTTTTTGAATATCTTCTGATGAGCGCAGGGTTAATTTAATCTTACCGTGCTCCTGAACAAAAGAAAGCAAAGCTGCTTCTTGAGGGCTAAGCGCAAGCGTAACTGTTCCACTACCTGCGCTTATAGCTTTTGCCTGCTCCTTTCTTGCTGTCTGACTAATCTTCGAAGGAGCAACAAATTCACCCCCTACTGCCAAAACCTCGACATTTTGAAAAAGCGATATTAAGCGCGGGGCTGAACTCTTTGCGCCTGACTGGCCTGCTGTCTCTGGCAGAGCAATAAGAGCCAACACATCCACATAATCACCGGGCCGGATTAAATTCGCAATACTGGCCATATTATCTACGGAAACATTCATTGCTCTTTTGCCGGATGGAGTAATCTCTGACAAAGACTTACCGATTTTACCGGGAGGGAGGAGTTTTGTCTTCAGG
>Ga0180732_1001565_pt1 | contig 13881 bp, 12 predicted proteins | sample KR11_01MetaG_FD_148674 | JGI IMG/M metagenome (GOLD analysis project Ga0180732, IMG submission 148674) | Groundwater microbial communities from the Olkiluoto Island deep subsurface site, Finland - KR11_0.1 MetaG | ecosystem: Environmental > Aquatic > Deep subsurface > Groundwater | place...
GTCTCCTTTTCTGGACCTGATTGCCTAAAGATTCGATGCATTGTTTCCAAATAGAATTAACACGGCCTCAAAAATTTCTTGCCAACATTTTTTTTGTATGCAATGTTCTAAAATAGAACATTAAAACATTATGTAATTTGAGTATAATGAAATATCGTTTCAAGTTTAAACGTCTAAACAACAATCTTGGCTCATCATGGACAAACAGAATATTGCAGAGCTTAACATTCTTCAGGAAATCGATTCTGATGGCAAGTGTACCCAGCGTGAACTTGCGCGACGTTCGGGCCTCGCACTCTCCTATCTGAACGTCTATCTGAAAGGGCTGGTTCGAAAAGGATATGTCTCGACCAGGGATATGCCCGGGCGACGCCTCTGGTATAATCTCACCCCTGCTGGAATTGCCGAAAAGGCAAAAATGACCCTGGAGTACATGAAATGGTCTTTGTCAAAATATCAGGATATCAGAGAGAGGGTCAGGATTGTCTGTCAGAAATTAAAGCATGAGAACAAATTGAATATTGTCATCTGTGGTGTTTCAGATGCGGCTGAAATCTTTTATCTTGCAACCATTGAGTCTGGCGTCAAAGTGGTGGCAGTTGTTGACGACTCAAAGGCCGGTAAAAAGTGGCTCAATTTCTCTGTAAAGAAGGTCAGCTCGCTCAAAAATAAGGTCGCCTATGATACTATTATCATTGGGGACATTGACCGATGCTATGAATTGGCTCAACAACTCTCAAGTCTGTTCGTTTCAGAAGAGAAGTATCAGGTCTGTACCGGTCAGCGCATTAAGGCAGTGACGGTTGTACAGGTTGTAGACTAACTGAAATTTTAATAGTCAAAAATGAGGTGCTATCATGAAGCATGCGGGCAGAATTAAAGTACTTGTAACAGGCGGATGTGGTTTTTTGGGTTCTCATGTATGTGAGTTCTATGCAAAAAAAGGAAATGAGGTTATCTCTTACGATAATATGACAAAACATGAGTTAGAAAGGACCGGTTTTGGAGCGGAGGCGGCAAGGAATTATAACTGGGATTATCTGAAAAGCCTTGGTGTCAAGATTGTGAAGGCAGACATCAGAAATTTTGAAGAACTTCTGGATAATGCTCAGGGATGTGATTACGTAATCCACACAGCGGCTCAGCCTGCAATGACTATAAGCTGGGAAAATCCAAGGTTGGACTTTACGACAAATGCTCTTGGCACATTTAATGTTTTAGAGGCGGCAAGGAAATTGAAAATCCCGATTGCAAGCTGTGCAACTATTCATGTTTATGGGAATAAAATTAATGAGTCCTTAACCGAAGGAGAGAAACAATACGTTAGAGATCCTGAAACTATTGATGAATCTTATCCCACCCTTGAAGGGGTAATCACCCCGCTCCATGCATCTAAGGCAGTGGGTGATATATATGTCAAGAGCTATATAGATACATATAAACTTGAAGCAGCCAGTTTCAGACTAACAGGGATTTACGGAACAAGGCAATTTGGCGGTGAAGACCACGGATGGGTTGCCAACTTCTCGATCCGGAGCGTTCTGGATTGGCCAATTACGATATTCGGTACGGGCAAACAGGTTAGAGATGTAATATACGCTACCGATGTGTGTGAGGCATTTGATGCTTTCTACAAGTCACGAAAACCGGGAATCTATAACATAGGAGGTGGGCCACAGACTGCTATATCGTTGCTTGAATGTATAGACATGCTGGAAGAGATAAATGGTATCAGGCCTGAAGTGCGGTTTGCACCGGACAGGCACGGAGATCTAAGATATTTTGTTTGTGATATCAACAAAGCAAAAAAGGAACTTGGCTGGTTGCCAAGGACTATGCCGAGGGAAGGTATTGAAAAACTTGTAACGTGGGTAAAGAATAACAGAAACATCTTTAGCAAGAAAGAACAGTAAAGAGGAATATATGAAGGCATTAATTTTAGCAGGTGGAAGAGGGAAACGCCTGGATGAACTCTCAGAACATAAAAATAAATGTATGATCGAGGTAAAGGGTAAACCTGTAGTTGAATACAGCCTTGACTGTGCGGCAAACACTGATGTTGATGAGATTTTAATTGTTGTGGGTCACAGGGCAGAGGAAATTATCAATACCTACGGTAACATATATAATGGAAAAAGATTAAACTACGTTATTCAATGGGACCAGAAAGGACTGGTCCATGCCATTGAGTGTGCAGAAGAAGCAATAGGTGGGGATGATTTTATGCTCTTGCTTGGTGATGAGATATTAATTAATCCTCACCATCAGGCCATACTCGATGAATTCAGCAATGGACATGTTTTTGCCCTGTGTGGAGTGTTATTGGTAGATGATAAGGATATAATTAAAAGGACTTATACATTAATTCAGGACAGTAATAATATAATATCCAGACTCATTGAAAAGCCTCGTAATCCTTTAAATAATTTTATGGGCACAGGGGATTGTGTGTTCAAAAACGAGATTTTTAATTACATAGAATTTACACCCGTCCATCAGGACAGAAAAGAGAAGGAACTTCCGGACCTCATTCAGTGTGCGATAGATGATGGTAGAATCGTAAAGTCATTCAAAATATGTGATAAATACACCAACATAAACTCCAAAGAGGATATTCAGATAGCAGAAGCTTTAATAGAAGATTCAAATTAAGCCATGAATACAGCGCAAAGAATTATAAAAAATACAGCTTCCTTGCTATTTTTGGGGATAATTTCCCAGCTTATCGGTTTTGCCGCTGTAATATATCTGGCCAGGGTTTTGGGGCCGGGAGGTTTTGGAAAGATAAACTTTGCGATTGCAATTATTACATACTTTACCCTAATTGCTAATATGGGATTACCTCTTTTGGGAACGCGAGAAATAGCAAGGGAAAAGGATAAAATAAAGGATTATATTGGTAACATTTTGATCTTGCGGTTATGTCTGGCTTTGCTCGGCTTTTGCCTGCTTCTTTTATTAGCATTTTTTCTAAATAAGCCTCTTGAAATAAAGTATTTAATAATTTTCTATGGATTTGGGCTCATCCCTTCTGCATTACTTCTTGACTGGGCATTTCAGGGCGTAGAGAAGATGGAGTATATCGGGCTTGGAAACATCTTGGCGACAGCAATTTATGTAGTACTTGTACTTTCCTTTGTAAAAAGTCCTGAACAAATTCTTCTTATCCCTTGTTTTCAGGTTGCTGGCAGCCTTTTGGCAGCAGCAATTCTTTTTTCTATCTTCGCAAAGAACTTTGGTAAGCCGGTGTTTAAAATCGACTTGGTTTTCTGGAAGAGCCTCATCCGCCAATCTTTGCCTATTGGCTTTTCCCTCATCATGGCCCAGATATTTTACAATATTGATACAGTGATGCTTGGGTTCATGAGAAGCGATGAGGAAGTTGGATATTACAATGCTGCTTATAAAATCATTATGCTGTTCATTTTTGTAATTGGTGTTTACCATGATGCCATTTTCCCCGTGATTTCGAACTATTACAAAACATCGTTGGATTCGCTAAGAAAACTTCTATCTGTTACACAAGAGCTAATGGTTGCAGTAGCCGTACCCTTAGCAGTAGGCGGTACTATTTTAGCAAGACCCATAATAAACTTACTCTATGGAACTGACTATAATAATGGAATAATCGCTTTTCAGATTCTAATTTGGGCTGTGGTCATAATTTATATAAACACCGCTTACAGCAGAGGGTTACTTGCTTGTAAGAAGGAAAATTGGTTCCTAGCTGGAACTATTATACCGGCAGTGGTTAATGTGGTCGCTAATTTTATTCTGATTCCACCCTTAGGTCTAAAAGGTGCTGCTATCTCTACAGTTATAGCAGAGGCTAGTGGATTTTTAGTGATGTATATTGGATTTAAGAAAATATTTCATATGCCTTTTCATAATTACATCGTTAGGCCTTTGCTTGCTTCTTCTTTGATGCTGATATTTCTATATTGGGGATTAAATAGTCGTAATTTAAATATAGTTTCCCTCATAATTGGAGGAGCGTTAATTTACTCGGGGCTTTTTTACCTAATGAGGGGGGTAAATAGAGAAGAGATTGCATTAATTAAGAGCGCTCTTCTAGGAGGCAAGAACTGATCAATTAAAGGAAGATAACCTTCTGTTTTTTATGATTGATATAAGTCTAAAAGTTTTAACTATTTTTCACTTGAGGAAAGATGAAACTACTATTGGTAAATCCTAATTTTAAAGGGGTGGTTTCGGTTCCTTCGCTAGGTTTGGGCTTTATAGGGACTTATGTGAGGGAAAACAGTAATTGTGAAGTTGAAATCGTTGAGCCAATTCTACAGGGTCTAACCGAAGCACAAGTGCTTGATAAAGTGAAAGAGTCTGATATCGTTGGGTTAACATGCTATACCGAATCAAGATTTCAAGTTTTTGATTTTGCTGCTAAAGCAAAACAAGTAAATCCTGATTGTAAACTAATAGTAGGTGGCCCACATGTTAATACCTTGGGTAAGCAGATACTTCAGCACTATCCTTTTATTGACGTTGTAGTGAGAGGGGAAGGGGAAGAAACTACCCTGGATATAATAAAAGGCAAAGCATTCGAAGAGGTATTAGGTATCACATGGAGGAAAAACAGTGGGGATATTGTCAGAAACCCTGATAGACCTATGATAAGGAATATCGATAGTCTCCATTATGATTATTCACTGATTCTTCCCCAAGTAGAGGGGTGGAAAGACCTTGAGATTTCACCTGAATTACAGAAACTAAATGCTTTACCCATAATAGCTTCTAGAGGGTGTCCATTTCGATGTGCATTTTGTGCAGCACATGAGCAATGGGGAAAGATTTATAGAGGTCTCAGTCCAGAAGAATTAGTTAAAAGGTTAAAAGAATTGGTTAATCAGTATAACATAGGATACTTTCGATTTTACGATGCCTTGTTCACAGGAAATGACAAAAAAATACTAAGATTCTGTGACTTACTTGAAAAAAGCAAGTTGAATATTCGATTTAGGATAGATGTTAGAGTTGGGACGAGCAGGGAAGTTTTGAAAAGGTTAAGAGAAGTAGGCTGTGATATAGTAGGTTTTGGCGTGGAGACGGGTTCCGATAAAATACTCAAAAGAATCAACAAAGGGATAAATAGAAAACAAATAGAAGAGACAATCAAGATATGTAAAGAATTGGATTACTGGATAATAGGTTTTTTTATGATTTCATTGCCCGACGAAACAATGGAGGATATTAAGAGAACTCTTGAACTGCTTAAATTTTTTGACGGGATAAATTTGCAGTTTTTTAAGATACATCCAAATACGTCTTTTTATAACGAACTGAAACAAAGAGGAGAGATAGATGATGAAGTATGGCTTGATCCAAATTACGGGGTTAATACAATATATGGAAATGAACTTTACTATTGTAAAAATATATTCCCAAGCGCGAGTTTTTACAGAGACGAGGTAGAAGCACTCCTACGGCGTGCATATTGTAACTACACCATTCATAATCCACAAAAGGCAATCCAAAGGTTCGGATTAGTTAAAGGTGCGCTCATGTTATCCATGTCTGCTACATTATATGGACTACTTAAGACTAAAATGGGTAGGAAACTTTATTCTAAATTTCAAAATACAATACTCCCCAAAATGTTGTATGGATGGCTTTCCAAAAAAAACAGAAAGGTGAATACATAATATGGCAAAGGTAGCTCTAATTAATCCTGGAAAAGATCAAAGATTTGCAGTTCAAGAGCCATTGAATCTCGGATTTATAGCCAGCTACCTCGAGAAAAATGGCGTTGAAGTCAGAATTATAGATGAATTAGCGGGGCAAAATGTAAAAAAAGAACTTGATCAATATCGTCCTGAAATAGTGGGCTTAACTGCGACAACAGTGCTTGTTTCTCGTGCATATAGAATTGCCGATATGTGCAGAAAGAAGGGAATTCTAACCGTAATGGGAGGAGTCCATGCGAGCATATTGCCTGAAGAGGCATTACGGCATGTAGATATCGTAGTTAAGGGCGAAGGAGAACAAGCAATGCTCGATATTATTAGAGATGGTATAAATTCTGGAATTGTTTCCCGTCCTTATATTAAAAATATAGATGAAATGCCTCCCCCTGCAAGGCATCTTATGAAAATGAATTTTTATTTATATACCAAAGATAGGCTTCCCGAGACGTATCTTTATTTTGTTCCCCCACACACAAAAACAGCCTCAATTTTAACAAGTAGAGGTTGCCCTTATAGTTGCATGTTTTGTCACAACACTTGGAGAGGCATTCCTTATAGGTTTAATAGTCCCGAGAGAATTATATCAGAAATTAAAGCCCTTATAAAAACATATAGCATCCAGGCGTTATTCTTTATTGAGGACAATTTTTTTGTAAACAAGACGAGGGTAAAAAAGATTTGTGAGCTGATGAAAAAGGAAGATTTATGCGTTATTTGGGGTGCTAATGCACGGGTAGATAATATAGATTTAGAAATGCTTCAAATGGCCAAAGAAGCCGGTTGCCGACAAGTAACTTTTGGCTTTGAGAGTGGCTCGCAAAGAGTTTTAAATATTTTAAATAAAAGGACAACTGTTGAACAAAATAAAAGAGCCATTGAGCTATGTAATCAAGTGGGCATTATACCCCAGGGGACTGTAATGATCGGTAATCCTACGGAAACAATTGAAGATGTTAGAGCTACCCAAAAATTTATTAGGGAGACGAATATTAAAAGTGTTGGAGTTTGTATCACCACACCTTATCCAGGTACAAAACTTTGGCAATGGTGTGAAGAACATAAACTTATACCTCGGTCATTTGAATGGTCAGATCTTGATTATCATGAGTTAGCAATTCCTGCTTGTGATACCATGTCGCCAAAACAAATAAAAAGGTTAAAAATTGAAACTTCTAATATAGTAGCGAAGAAAACACCCCTGAATTTTTCAGAGGTTGTAAGTAAAATTATCAAAAATCCAAAAGAAACGATAAAAACAATTAAAAATCCTTCAATAATATGGGCAACAATAAAGAGATTAAAGAGATAACAACCAAGGGGATTTTTTGATAATAAGATGAAGTCGTTATTAACGAAATTTAAATACTTAATTTTTCTTTTTAAAAATAAAGGGTTTCTTTATACTTATAACGCTGTCCATTTTTATATTTTTTGGAGCTGGATAAGAGAGCATCCTCTCTTAATAAAACTACTATATTGGCTGGCACCTTACCCATCATATATTGAGATTGAGGTAACTACCAGATGTAACCTAAGGTGCATTATATGTGAGCGTACATATTGGAATGAACCTAATAAAGACATGTCTTTTAAGGAGGTTAAATATATTGTTGATCAGTTTCCAAAGCTGAAATGGATCGGTCTAACAGGCATTGGAGAGAGTTTTGTCAATAAAGATTTCATGAAAATGTTGCGATACATTAAATCAAAAAATGTAATAGTAGAGCTCTATGACAATTTCTATTTTATAGACGAAAATACAGCGAGGGAAATTATAGAACTTCAGATAGACAATATTTTTGTGTCATTTGATGCCGCAACTAAAGAAACCTATGAAAAAATAAGGGTTGGGTCTAATTTTGAACGGGTTGTAAATAATGTTAGAAGATTTATTCAACTGAAAAGAGAGGAGAATGCTTTTTTCCCTCAACTCAGTTTTCATTATATAGTGAATAAAATGAATATTCATGAGATACCTCTTTATATCGAATTAATACATTCAATAAACAATGGCAAACCAGTTACGATTCAGTTCAGCAGAATGCTTCATGAATTTGAAGAAACCAAAGGTCTATTTGCTGAAGTTTCACCTGAACTAATCGAATTAGCCGAAAAAAAGGCAAAGGAATTAGGAGTAAGGGTTGTATGGAATCTCGATGTTCCCATTTCCAAGCCTCCCGTGAAACACTGTATTGAATGGACGATGCCTTTTATTTTTGTGACTGGTCATGTGATTCCTTGCTGTTCTGGCAATGAAGCCGGACAACGTAAATTTCAAAAGAAAACTTCATTGGGAAACGTCTTCGAAACAAGCTTTAAAAAAATATGGTACGGGGAAAAATATAAATCTCTAAGACGGCAGCTCAGCCGTGGAAAAGTTCCTGCGCCTTGTAAGGATTGTTGTCTTTATAATGTTGGAGTCAAGCCTGTCGAAAGCAGCGGACAAGAAATCTAACAATAAATTATGCGAGTCTTAATCGTTAATCCCAGGATATATGTCTATGGCGGTGCTGAATTACTGATAGTACGGCTTGCAAACTACCTGACAGATAAGGGAATTAAAAACGCCCTTCTAACTACATCTATAATCCCGGAGGTGCAAACTGATTTAAAAGGGACTGACATAATAATCAAAGATAAACCGATGTCAAATGTTATCGGCGAAATTTTAGCCCTGAACAAAGGTGTGCGTGATAATCTTAATAACTTTGATGTGATAAATGTCCATAACTTTCCAGCGGAATTCTCAATTTTTCCCTACAATAAACCTGTTGTCTGGATGTGCAACGAGCCTGAGTTGTATCTATCGCTCAAACTCAATCCGCCATTTGGGACAAGATTGTTATATAGATCACTCTGGCCCTTCGATAAATTTGTTGTCAGGTTTTATATAAAAAATATAGCTGTATCAGATATATTTAACGCTAACAGATTTAGAAATCTATACAGAATAGTTCCACATATTATTAATTATGGTATAGACTATAAATTTTTTGCCCAGGGGGAACCAGAAAAGGCCATAAAGCGATTTAGATTATTTAATGACTTTGTTGTTATTCAGGTGGGCATGTTGACCCCCTTTAAAAATCAGATAGAAAGTATTAAAACAGTGGAAAGGCTTAAGCTGCTGATTCCGAATATAAAATTGGTCTTGGCCGGAGAGGGAGAATTTAAATATAGATCAATGTTAGAAAAATACATACAGGAGAGAAATTTAAGTGCGAATGTAATCTTTGCAGGCCATTTAAAGAGAGAGGAGTTAAGAGATTTATATCATGCCTGCCATGTTCTACTGCATCCTGTAAAATCCCAGGGAGGATGGCTATCCCCCTTTGAGGCATTGTGTGCGAGAAAACCTATTGTTGTTTCCACCGAGATGACTGCGTCTGACATTATTAAGAATGAGAAGATAGGTATTGTGACAGATAATTTTGATGAGGCGATTATTGATATATATAAAAATCCGGATAAATACAATGAGATGGCAGATAAGGGCGAGAGATGGGTGAGAGATAATCTGAGCTGGGATATGTTTTGTGAGAAGATGCTGGGGCTGTTTTATAAAGCTATGAATAAAAATAAGTAGTGAAACTTATGAAAATTGCAATTGATGCCATCCCGTTTATGACCCCTAAGACAGGAGTTGGATATTATACTTATAATCTCATCTCCGAATTCCTGAAGATTGCCCCACAGAATAGTTATTACCTCTGCGATGTTCTTATCGGGCGTATCTTCTACAACATGTACCGGCTTGAAGATGTATCAAGCCTCAATTATTTTTCAAATTATTTCGCGAATATCTCAAAAATGCCGTTTCCATTCAACGGCTTAATATGGGCTTTGTTATCACAACATGCCAAAGCTACCGGAAAGACAGCAAAAATCAAGCTTGAAGATGCAGATATTTTTTTCGGGACAAATTTCAGGGGAATTTTCAAAGAGACACTAAAGACTGTAATAACAATTCATGATATGGCACATGAGTATTATCCTGAAGCGACGTCTAAAAGAATTTTTAACTATTTAAAAAAACTCCAACGGTCAGCTGAGAAGGCTGATTTAATTATAGCTGACTCAGAAAACACGAAGAAAGATGTAGAAAAAATTTTAAATATCCCGAATGAAAAGATAAAGGTTATCTATCTTGGAGTAGATCCAATTTTTCGTCCGATTAATGATAAGGATGTCCTTGATCCTATAAGAAGGAAATATAATATTTATGAAAAGTTTATCCTCTATGTAGGAGCTATCCAACCGAGGAAAAACATTGCTACGTTAATCAGGGCATACAGTATGCTCTGTAAAGAACAGAATTTTGAGCATAAGTTAGTTATTGCTGGAGGTGTTGGCTGGAAGAATAAGAATATTCGTCCACTCATTGAGGAGTTAAAGCTTAAGGATAAAATAATCTTTACAGGATATATCTCTGAACATGATTTGCCAGCTATTTACAATCTATCGGACGCATTTGTGTTCCCCAGCCTGTATGAAGGTTTTGGCTTGCCTGTGCTTGAGGCTATGGCATGTGGGGTCACAGTAGTAACATCAAATGTCTCTTCTCTGCCCGAAGTTGCAGGGGATGCAGCTTTGCTTATAAATCCACACTCTATTGAAGATTTGGCTGATGGTATCAGACGTATACTTCATGATGAGGGTTTAAGGAAGAAAAATATTGCCAAGGGACTCGAACAGGCTAAACTTTTCACATGGGAGAAATGTGCGAGAGAGACCCTCGATGTATTTTCTCAAGCGCTGTCCCAAAAATAGAATCTGCAGAAATTCAATTTTTTAATTTCCTGTGTGGCTTTTCAGACTTAGAAGCATTTCTTCATTCTTCAGGTCTGCTTCCACCATCATCTTGACAAGCTCATCAAATTTTACCTTTGGCTCCCAGCCCAGTTTCTTATTCCCTTTGCTATAGTCTCCCATGAGCAAATGGACCTCGGCAGGTCGATAAAATCTTTCATCAATAACTACATAGTCTTCCCAGTTGAGACCGGCGTAAGTGAAAGCCAGTTCTAGAAATTCTTTTACAGAATGGGTTTCATTGGTTGCAATCACATAGTCATCTGGTTCATCCTGCTGAAGCATAAGCCACATAGCCTTAACATAATCTCCGGCAAAACCCCAATCTCTCTTTGACTCCAAGTTACCTAATCGCAATTCGTTTTCCATACCCGACTTAATTTTCGCAACAGTACTTGATATTTTCCTTGTAACAAATTCAAATCCTCGACGAGGAGACTCATGATTAAATAATATGCCATTACAGGCAAATAGTCCATAAGACTCACGATAATTTCTTGTTAAATCAAAGCCCGCAACCTTGGAAATTCCATATGGTGAACGAGGATGAAAAGGTGTATCTTCATTTTGTGGCGCATCTTTTACCTTTCCAAACATCTCGCTAGATCCTGCAAAATAAAATTTACACTCAGGCGCCTTTTCATGTATCGCAGACAAAACAAAAAGAGTTCCGTTAATATTAGTATTGATTGTGGAAAATGCATCCTCAAAAGAATAACCAACAAAACTCTGTGCAGCCAAATGGTAACATTCATCAGGTTTTAGCTTTTCTACGACATTAAAAATGCTGGCGTAACTTTCCAAAGAGGCTGGATGCAGCGTAATCCTGTCCAGGATATGCTTAATCCTCCATAGTCTATGCCTGGGATCTTCAAGTGCAACTCTGCGAACAACGCCATGAACCTCATAACCTTTGTTCAACAGTAGTTCAGCCAAATAAGATCCGTCTTGCCCTGTAATACCTGTAATCAAAGCACGTTTCACAATTTTACCCCCTTCTATTAAGCCTCTATCGATTCCAACCCTAAATCTCGCTCACTCTCAGAAATACCAGCAGCGAAAACAACCTGCCACTTTCCGTATCGCTCCCGGCAAAAAAAGGCTTCATGCTTAAAAATCACCTTTTATCTTTTCTTTTCAAAAGTCCTTTTCTCTCCCGCACTGCTTGTAGGGAGAGTCTGGGAATGAAGACAGGTTAAATCATCCAAAATCTGTTCTAACTTTTCTACATGCTGTTCCCATCTAAACTTTTCCGCTGTTTTTCTGGTATTGTTTTGTAAAAAATTATATCTATCAGAATCAGCAAGTAAGCCATCTATAGTATTTGCCAAATTTTCTGGAGTCAGCACATCCAGTAAAATGCCGTTGTAATTATCCTCAATAGTTTCCTTCAAGCCTCCGGAATCAGCCCCTATCACAGGTGTACCGCAAGCCAATGCCTCTACCGGTACCATCCCAAATGGCTCATCCTGACTGATAAACAAAACCAGTTTTGCTTCAGCGTATAATCTTGGAAGATCTTTGAATAGCACGCGACCGATAAAATGTATTCGATCCGAAAGGTTGAGTTTTTTACTCAAGGCAATCAGGTTGTTTTTTTCCTCGCCTTCGCCACCAATAATTAGTTGATACTCCTTATGTTTAATTTTTGTCATCGTCTCAATAGCTATGTCTACATTCTTGAACTTGGTCAACCGACTAACGATAAAGAGATATCTTTTTTTAGCTTTCTTGGGGAGAAAATAATTAAGATCAATACCGGGATAGATATAGTCTGCAATATGTTTGTGGTAGATCTTTTCAAATAGTTTTTTACTGAATATGGAATTACCCACAACATGGTCAGGTCCTTTTGATACTAAAAAAAGATCAATGCCCTTTAAAAAGGGATTTAATACCTTAGCGCCGATCCGAATCAAGGGGTTAGGTATTGATGCTATCCATTTCGAGAAATGAATAAACGCACTGGGCTCATGGCAATACCATAAGCAGAAAACCCCCTTGTGGAAAAGTTTATAGATGAAGGCCCACCAGTTTGCGGGAAGCACATTAGGAAAGATTATCTTAGGGGATAATCGGTTTAACGCCCTGTGTATCTTATATTGCACCCATGGAAAGGTAAACCAAAACAGAGGGCTGCTCGATAGCGGCCCGCCGATTTCGATAAAGGACAATGTAGAATATTTGCTTTTAAATTCTGAATTAGCGCGAATACAAAGTATCCATACATTGTACTTGTCCAAATTCAGCCGGCTGGCGCTTTCCAGTACGACGCTACCTGCCCCGCCCGAAAGAGTAAAGTGAGGGTGGAGATAGACAAGATTGATTTTAGAATTGTTGTTTGTATTATTGGTAAGGGATTCTGGATACATATGCATATTACAGAAATCGATATACTATGTTCAAGGTCTTATAATGAAGATAATGTCGAAATATAGCGTACTTGTATTGCGTAGTAGCATGCTTTTTTGCAGTAAGGTACGTTTCGTAAGCAGCTCTTTTGTAGTTTGTGCTATTTTTTGACTCAGCTTGCCACCTGAAATTAGCCAGGAACTTGTTTATATAATAGGGATTGTATTTGCTGCCGATTCTCAACCAATAGTCATAATCCATTGAATATTTACATCTGATATCCAAGGGCCCGACTTTTTCATATACCTCTCTCGTAAAAAACACGGCAGGCTGAGAAATAAAATCTTTCGACAAAAGCCTTTTATAAGAATATCTGCTGCTTTCAAATAGTTTATATCTGGTAATAAATCTCCTGATTTCTCTGTCATCTTCACTTATATTCCGGCAGTCTCCAAAACACCAATTAAACTCATGTTTCCTAAATGCTCGAGCGACTTCATTTAAAGCATTTTCTTCGTATGTATCGTCTGAATTTAGCCAAGCAAAGATATCTCCTGACGCCATGCTAAAGCCCTTGTTAATAGCATCTGCCTGACCTCGATCTTTTTCTGAAAACCACATCAAGTTCTTCTGGTATTTTTTGACAATATCTATAGTATTATCTTTTGAGCCACCATCTATTACAATATATTCAAGCTCAAAATCTCCCTCTTGATTTAGAACGCTCTGGATGGTCTTTTCTATGAATTTACCCTGATTTAGGCTAGGTGTAATAATAGATATTTTCATTTAGATTTTTTTAATTATTTAATTTGAAAATATGCCTGAGAAAAGCAAAAAACCCTTTGCCCATAGCATATAGATTTAGAGGATTTGATGCCAGTCTTTTTAAATAATTCCCAATTATTCGAGGCCTCAGATAAAATTCTTTCATAAAACTTCGTTGATAATTAAGAAGTATTTCTTTTGACAAACCATTGGGAACATAAACGACATCGAGCAGGTTCATTTTTTCAAA
>Ga0180732_1001566_pt1 | contig 13872 bp, 16 predicted proteins | sample KR11_01MetaG_FD_148674 | JGI IMG/M metagenome (GOLD analysis project Ga0180732, IMG submission 148674) | Groundwater microbial communities from the Olkiluoto Island deep subsurface site, Finland - KR11_0.1 MetaG | ecosystem: Environmental > Aquatic > Deep subsurface > Groundwater | place...
AAAAATAACTAGGGAGGGAGGAATGAAATGATAAATTCGGAATGTCTTTATGGCATAATCGGCGTATTTTTGGCAGGTGTACTTGTTGGGATAAATCGAAGAGAGGAGATAAATAATGATTGACTTATATTGCATAATATATTATATTGTACATAGAGGTTGATCTATGAAAACGCTAAGTGTGAAAAATCCACTTTCGTACTTGATTTGTATGGGAATTAAAGATGTTGAAAATCGGTCATGGACGACCAAATATCGGGGCAAGCTTGCCATACATTCAAGTGGGTTCCGCGATCTGGCAGATTTTTCGCCGGAGGATTTCCCTCAAATAATTTTATCAAACTTTAAAAAAATAAAAATGAATGGGGAAACAGCTAATACTGATAATTGCGAATATAAGGATATAATCAATAAAATTGTTGACATACAAATTATGCTGAATAATTATTATGATAACAATAAAGAATTGTATTTTTTACATCAAGCAATAATCGGGGAATGTGAGCTGGTTGATATTACAAAAAAATCAGATTCTCCATTTGCCATAAAGAATAAATGGCACTGGATTTTAAAAAATCCGGTTCTTTATGAAAAGCCGATAAAAAATATTCGTGGAAAATTAAAATTATTTGAGAGGTGAAAATCATGCCGGAAGGATCAGGAACCAGAAAACGGACAGGACGTAAGGCGGGGCAACGTGCGCCGCTTCCGTTTAAAAAAGTAAGAAAACGCGCGTGAAAGATTTATTTAAAGAGATTAGAACTATGGCAGAGAAAATTAAATCCGCCATAGTTTTTTTTTCGACCGGAAAAGATTCGGTTGTTATTTTAGATTTATGCCATAAATTTATTAAAAACATAAAAGTCGTATCTTTGTATATCGTTCCGGACCTGGAATATAAAAATAAATTATTATCAATTTATGAGAAAAAATATAAATTAAATATTCATCAATTTCCCCTTCCGGATATCAATAATATATTTATAAAATATTCGATGAAAAAGGGTAGAAAATTAAAACAAATTGATATTGAAAATTATATTCGGGAAAAATTTGATATAAATTATGTGGTCTATGGCTACAAAATGGTTGATAGTGTGAATCGTGCCGGAATCATGAACGCTCCCTATGTTAAAGATGGTATTGATACAAAAAACAATAGATTATTCCCGCTTGCTCGATGGTCTCAAAAGGAAGTTTTATATTATATTAAGCAAAATAAATTATTTTTATCTCCTGAATATGACTATGGATTTAGGGATATAAACGAATTTACGAAAGAAAGTTTGAATTTCATTAAAGAAAAATTCCATAGAGATTACAAAAAAATAATAGACTTTTACCCTTTTTTAAAATATAAAGAATTATGAAAATTGAAAAATACACTATAAAGTCGGTAAGTAGATCAGAAATAAATCCAGCGGACTATAACCCTCGAAAAATATCTGAAGAAAACAAGAAAAAGATAAAGGCCAGTATAAAAAAATACGGATTAGTCCAACCAATTATCGTTAATAAAACAACTGGAAATGTAGTGGGTGGTAACCAACGTTTATCTATAATGGATGAATTAAACAAATTTGAAGATTATCAACTAACCATTGCCGAAATAGAATGTTCTAAAAAAGACGAAATAAAACTCAATATATTTCTAAACAATCAGTCCGCCGCAGGGGAATATGACAAGGATATTCTACATAACATATTTGACAACTATAAAGAAATTGATCCGATAAAAGACGCCGGATTCGATAAGATCGATCTTAATTTCATGTTTGACGGCATAGACTTTGAAAATAGTTTGTTTTTCACACAACCTGAACATAAAAAAGTTGAATCTGAAATAGACAAAATAAAACGATCTGATAAAATGAGGGAATATAAAAAACAATCAAGGAAAAAATTTAAAGAAGGAAAAGGAATTCAAGATATCGAAAACGAAGATTATGTTATAATATTTGTATTTAATTCCTATGATGGTAAAAGACAATTTATGAAAAAAATAGGCGCAAAAGAATCAGAAAAATTCTTGTCATATAAAAAACTATATGATATTTTAGATAAAAAATATAAATAATAATCGCAAAATGCGAAGGAAATACGAATGGCAAAAGGATTTAAAACAGGCGGCCGGAATTTTAAAAAAGGAGAGGGTGGAAGAAAACCCGATCCACCTGACATTAAGGCCGCAAAAAATATGTCCTATGAAGAAATGTGCCGTACTGTTATTGATGTTCGTAATATGACACCAGCAGAAATAAAAAAAATAAACCTCGAAATTATACCCCTGGGCAAACGAGCGATCATGAACGCGTATGTAAAACTTGATTATCGTGGAATTGAATCTTACGAAAATAGATTATGGGGCCGTGCGACCGAAACAATAGATGCTAATGTAACCGGTAATATGAAAATAATGTTAAAGCGTATTAAGCTAGATGATTGAAGTTGACTTTGATGAAAGCATTATAAATAAGGCCTATATTCAATATCTGGACGATATGCGATTTTTTCAGATATTTAAGGGCGGAGGTAGTGCTGGAAAGTCTGTATTCATAAGCCAAAAGATAATATTAAAGATGATTGAATTGCAGTGTTATAATGGCATGGTATTAAGAAAACATAACGCTGACAATCACACCTCGACTTTTGCGGAAATAACTAAATTTATTAACTTATACGAAAACTTCGATAAATTATTTAAAATAAATAAATCTTTTGGAAACGAATCAATCACGTGTCTTGCAAATGGCAATCAGATAATCTTTAAGGGCCTGGATGATGTAGAAAAAAGAAAAGGGGTTACCTTCCAGACGGGGCCCATGATCTTCGTCTGGATGGAAGAGGCCACAGAAATGGCAGAGGACGATCTCAATCAGATTATCATACGCCTTCGCGGCGAATCTAAAATCTCAAAACATATTTATTTATCATTCAATCCTATCGATATTGATCATTGGCTAAAGGCACGTTTCTTTGATAATCCCATACCGCCGGATGAAGGATTTATCTGCGAGACGACTTACCTTGATAATAAATTTCTAACAGAACAAGACATTAAAAACCTTGAGAAATGGAAAAACCTTGATAATTATTATTATATGGTTTACGTCCTCAACCAATGGGGATCGATAAATACGGCGCGGGTATTTACTGACTTAATCATCGAGGACTTTGACATCCTCCCTGAAAATATGCAGAACGTATGTCATGGAATGGATTATGGATTTATCCACGCTTCGACATTAATGTCAGTCGGGTTCAAAGAGCGGGATTTATATATATTTTCAGAATATTATTTCAAGGGAATTACAAATGATGAATTTATAAACTATATTGACCGGGCGCAGTTTAGCAAAACCGCGATCATAACAGCGGATAGCGCAGAACCTGCACGAATCAAACAATGGCAACAACGCGGGTATAATGTTAATCCAGCCAAAAAAGGGCCGGATAGTTTAAAGCGGCAAATTGACTATCTGAAATCATATAAAATACACATACATAAGACAAGGTGTCCGAACGCCGCCAGGGAATTTCCACGCTTCAAGTACCGCGAAATGAAAGACGGGCATATAGTCGATCAGGTGGTAGATATTGATTGTGATACGATCGCCGGGGCGCGTTACGGAGTTGAGCATTTAATTACAGGATTCAGATTTGAGGGTGTAAAACCGAATTAAAAGCTTGACAAATTAAGTGACATAATATAAATTATATTTAATCGCCTGTTCAATCTCAAAAAATGTCGCAGATCATTAAAACTGCATACGGGGTTACTCCGATAAGTGGCAATACGGGCGGCCCTCCGACATGGGCACTTTTAAAAATATAAAAAGTGTCCGCATGGATTTATCCTACATAACAAATCAATTTCATTCAACGTATAATTCCAAAATAAATATTTGGAAATTAATTGATAATAGTTACGCCGGCGGTACCACTTATCGGGACAATAATTATCTGCACAGATATGCTTTGCGAGAATCTGATATATCATATCAGGAACGCAAAAAAAGATCAATTTATTTAAACAACGTTCAAACCCTCGCCGACATGTTCATCGGTTTTATTTATAATTCAGAACCTGTACGTACAAATATAAAATCTGAATATCTGATTGAAAAAGCAACACCTCGGCAATCGCTGAAAGAATTCATGATAAGTGTCGCTACAAATAGTATCCTATATTCGTGTGGTATTCTTGTTGATTCTCCAAAATTCAATCCGTCTGAATATCCCACCGAAGCGAGTCGCAAATCGGCGGGTCTTAATCCATATTGTATATTATATCAGCCCTGGGATATCAGAAATTATCATATTGACCGGAACGGAAAACTTGTTTGGATACTACTCGATAATTCATATATTGATAATTCTGATCCATTTAAACAATCAGAATATAAAATATTCTATAGATTGTGGACGCAAGAATTTATACAGGATTTCGAATCATCAATACAGCTAACTTCCGCAACAAATATAAGTTCCTTGATCGCCCAAAATCAGATGGGTGATTTTAAGGCAAGTGAACAATATCCACTCCCTGAAAATTTAACAGAAATTCCATTCCATTTCCAAAACTGGAAGGATAAAAACAATTGCCAAATGTCAGATACGATATTTGAGGATATCGCGCTCATTGACCAGTCAATCTATAATTACATGTCGTTATTCGATGAAATTCTTTTTGGTGGTACGTTCAAAACTCTATTTTATCCAGATAGAGTTCCAGATGAATTAAAATCAGACGGATCGAGTAATTATATGATTGCTCCTTTCCCTGGGACAGGAGCACCTCCTTTTTTTGATGGTCCGGGTTTACAGGATATTGATCCATTTTTACAGGCGATCAATTTTCTGATTATCGGAATTCAGCGGGCATTGGGACTAAACACTGATCAAGAAAAAAATTATGCTCAATCTGGCGAGGCAAAAAAATTTGATTTTACGAAAACGAAAGCTCTACTTATGAGTGGCGCGGAATCTCTGGAGCGATGCGAGAAAGAAATGTTTCGATTTGCCAGCATGTGGGAGGGAGTGGATGATGGTAAAGCGGAAATCGATTATAAAAAAGACTTCATGGGGAGTGAGCAAGAGCAGGAATTGGCACGGCTTTATGAAATGCTTCTTTCCCTGGGAGACGTACAAAGTATTTATAAACATTCCGCGAAACGAATAGCAAATATAAATTTTTCGGACATTTTGAACGGTGATGAATTAAAAGAGATTGAGACAGATATTGAAAAATCAGAAATCACGCAACCAGAACCGGGGAATGGACAGGAAATGACCGCGTTGATGGATGCTGAAATAAAATCAAGGCAGGTAACAGGCGATGGAAAATCAATTGAATGAAGGAGTGGGAAATGGAACGGGAACGGCACCGCCAGCACAGGAATTTGTACAAATGACTGATCCGGTAACACAGTCAGCGGTAATGGTGCCCAAAGGATTAGAGCAATTCGTCGGGCATATAACAAGTACGGCGCGATCGAGCGGACGGAAAGCTGTGCAAGACGAACGCGATAATTATTTGACACAGTTTGAGCTGGCAAAGGAAGAACTTGATTCTCTACGCGTGAAATTAAAAGAAAAACCAGGATCATCAAAAGAAGTTGAAAATCTGAAAACGGAATATGATAAAATAATTCATGCGAAAGAAAAACAGATACAAGATATCTTAAAAAAAAGTGAGATGTATAAATCTAAATATGAAGACCACAAAACCTCGACCGATTTGAATCAGGCGATATCAGAAATCGGTGTCGTTTTGCATAACCCACAAGATACAATAGAATTTTTGAAAATGAAAGGCAAAGCGCGTCAGATCGAACAGACCGATCTGGCTACGGGACAGGGGAAAGAAATATTTGAAACGATATTGACGCTTGAAATACCCGGAGAAAATGGCGCGATGATTTCGATGGATTTAAAATCGCGTGAAGCCGTCGAAAAGTTTTTCAGGATGCCACAACACGAACATCTTGTAAAAAACAAACTGTCTCCAGGCGGCGGATCGGTGGGATCGAATTTACAAGGCGGTGCGATGAATATTGACATGAGATTGGCAGACGCTCAAAAAAAAGGCGATCTTGTTGGAGTTGTAGCAATCAAGCAAGAACTTTATGAAAGTCAAAAAGGAGTTAAATAATTATGTCACAGGTAAGCGGACAAGGGACTACATGGAATTTACCAAACTACGCGGGTGAATTATATACAGCATCTCCGGAATTTACGCCATTTTTGTCGATAATCGGCGGAATGACCGGAGGTTTACAGAGCAACAATTTTGAATTTGCGATGGGATCAACATACGACTATACAGCCGCGTCTCAGCCGGCTATTACGGAAACTGCGAGCTTAACTTCTCCGACGGCTATTGAGAATGTCAGGGCGCAGGTTACCAACGTATGTCAGATTTTTCATGAAGCAATTCAAATCAGTTATGAAAAATTAGCAAATCAGTCGAGGTTGTCCGGACTCAATACTCAAGGCGCGGTCAATAATGTGACCGACGATAAAAACAAACAGATAGCATGGGCGCTTGTGAAAATCGCTCGTGACATTGAATACAGTTTTTTACGGGGTTCGTATAGTTTAGCGGCCAACGCGGGAGAGGCCAACAAAACGCGGGGAATCATAACCGCTTGTTCAACGACTGCAATAGCGGCTGGTACTGTTGATCTTTCCAAGGCGTTAATTGATCAGGCTATGCGCACAATGGCTGGCGGCGGGGCGAAATTTCAGAATATGATTATTTTCGCAAATGCTTTTCAATTGCAATCGATATCGGATATTTATGGATTTGCGCCGACCGATCGGAGTGTTGGTGGGGTTGCGATTAAAACTATTTTAACGGATTTCGCGCAAATGGGCATAATATATGATCCGTTTATGCCAACTGATACTGTGTTATTTGCCGACGTGGCGTCATGCGCTCCGGTATTTCAGCCGGTGCCCAATAAAGGAAATTTCTTTTACGAAGAACTTTCCAAAACTGGAGCCAGTGAGAATGGTCAAATTTTCGGGAAAGCTGGATTGAGCTATGGGGTAGAATATCTGCATGGCAAAATAACCGGCTTAACCACGAGCTAGAAGGAGGACACACTATGGCTGGTAACAGATTAAAAGGACGGAGTAGACTGGGCATATCTCCGGAAATACGCGATATTATTAAAGATATACAGACTGATGATATAACTAGCGTAACCGATTTAAATGATAGTTTATCCCTCAATGCAGACAATCGTTATATCGCATTCGGAAATGCCGGGACTACAGATTCATACATAAAATTTGACGGAACGAATCTATTATTTTTTGATTCTACCGTTGGAGTTTCAAAAACTTTAACGCAATTGGCAGCATCAGCATCAGCATCAGCACTTGATTTATGTTTTGATGCTGGCAAAACAATTGATGGCGCGAATAGTGAGGCCAATAGTTTACAAGTAGGTGATGGCACGAATGCTTTAAAATTTTATGGCGATGCAACTGATTTATTTATTAAATCAAGCGCGGGAGACATTAAGTTTATATCCAGTGGCGGGGACGTGACATTTGATAATGATAATATCACGACTACCGGAACGGTGCAAGGCGGAACGGTAACAGATGGAACGTTTTCAGTAGCATTGGGAGCCGTGACAGGCTGTGCAACTATAGCAGGTCTTACTGGATTATCAGGAGCGGGCGCGATAACGCTAAAGCCTTCAGGGGATGCGGATGATTATCTGTCGTTTGCAACGGCCGGAAATATTCCGGGAATCACAACCGTCGGGACTTGTAATTTGTCAATTACAGCATCGGGCGGAACCATAGACTTCGGCGATGATTTGTTGACCACTACCGGAACGGTAACTTGTGCAGGTATTACCAATACAGGATCAACTGCAACACAGGGAATTACAAATACTGTTGCTGTGATTGATACAACTATGGGTGTTCAGTTAGGTACGGATAATATTAAGCTGACACTGGGTAACATGGACGATACTGATAGTTATCTGACGTTTAACGGTACGAATTTATTATTTTTTGATTCGAACCTTGGACATACTGTTACGTTGACCGACTTGGCTGGTGGCGCATTATCAGGGCCAACCGTTACCGGGGACATGACCATAACGGACGGGAAAATAATATGGTCCGATCTTGTTAACGAAGTGGCTGGACAATTTACGTTTTCCAATGTTGCCAATGATGGTATTGATATTGTTGCTAACTCAGCAACGACGAGTAACATTTTGCATATTGCAAGCACGTCTTTGACGTCTGGTACAGGCATCAGGGTTGACACGCTTGAATCAACATTGAATGCCGGTTATTATTTTGTTGCTCATGACACAACTGGTGGCGGCGCGGATGTTTTCACACTCGGTGAGGATGGCGCGGTGGTTATTGCAGGTGCGGCGGCTGATGTTTTGACGCTGGCCCTGGGTAACTTGCAGATGACCAATGGCGACATTGATATGGACGAGGGCAAAGTTGAAATTAATACCACAACCGACGAGACGTCGTATTTCAAGAAAAACGCGGCTGGAACGGCGGCGGTTGTAGAGATTGAAAATACAGAAGTTACATCAACTGGTTCGGCTCTTCTCATCGATCAAAACGCCACTGGAAATGCTTATGCTCTGGAAATAACACATGACGGTGATTATGCCGCTATAGACATCAAAGCGAGTGCGGCGCGTACAGGTGATGTTATAGCCATAGCAATGGCAAATCAACTAGCGCAAAAAGCACTTAACATTACGGGAGCGGCAACGTCTGCAAATAATGCTGGTATCATTGATATAAGGACCACAGGTTCACTTGATGGGTCGCTTGTGTATCTGCATTCAAGTACTGGCGCTCCGACGGCGGTATCTCACGTACTTGAGATAGTTTCTACGGGCGCGCTTGCGGGTGCCAATGCGACAGGTGCCTGTCTCAAGGTAACAGAATCGGGCGCAGCTGCGGGTACTTCTTACGCGGTATATATTGCATCTGTGAGCAATGAGGCCATATATGTTGCGACTGGTAAATCGGTATTTGATGAGCTTGTAACGAGCAACGGCGGATTTAACGCGACCATTGCGGATGCCGCCGGTCTTGACGGTATTACTATCGATCAAAACGATGCGACGCAAGACAAAGATGGACTTGTGATTACAGTGGCCGGTGACGGATATGTAATCAAAGGTACCGTCGAAACTGCGACAGGAAAAGGTCTTGGTTTGATCTGTGCGAATAATCAGACCACTTCTCTTGTGACCCTTGATGGAGCAACGGGTGCCAATGGATGGGGCGGAGCAACCGGGGTTGGTATGCTTAATCTCTCCGGCGACAATGCCTTGCTACATGCCAATGCGTCAATGCTGAATATTGTTTATTCAGGCGTACCGCAAGACGATAACCGGGGATCATGTCTCCGTATTGTTGACACTGGCAACCCGGCGGCTGGCACGGCTGGTTATTCTGTGTATATCAGCGCGACTGACGCGACACAGGAAGCATTGTACATCGATGATGGGAAAGTTTTGATCGATGAGACATTAACAGCATCCGGCGGGATCATTACAAAACATAGTGATGCTCTCCTCGCAACACCCGCCACCCCGACGGCGGCGGAGCTTGCAGCCGCTTTTGCGTTTACGGCCCAGGGTCAGTTCGGTACTCTGGATCACAACAATGCGGCTACAAATGTGTTTTTTGTGATGTATGACGGAGCAAATTATTGGTATGCAGCCGGAACGAAGGCTGTTTAATTTCACAGGGGCGGGCGAAATGCCCGCCCTATTTTAAAACAGGATGACAGGCAATGAAAGAAAAACTTGAAAAACGAATTGATGAATTAACAAAGGGAATTGAATCAGTAAAACAGAAAATTAACGAAAATGTTGCACAAACAAATGAATTGATTAAAACTCTTAGCGCGACGACGGGTGCATTATACGAGGCACAAAGAATGCTGGAAATCATTAATAAGGAATCGCAGGAAATACATGAATTACATGAGGTATTATCATGAGCGAACCGCGAACGACTGAAATATTAAGCGGGGAATTTGTAGACGGCTGGTCTGCTACTCTTATCGCGTCAACGACCGTTGCGGCTATGACCTGCGACGTGGTGGCGGCGACAAAAACCGTTACGAGGGCCGCCGGATCATTTGTTTCTGAGGGAATAGCAGTCGGCGACATCCTGACATTTACCGGATTCGCCGATGCTGGAAACAATATCGATTATACTGTAGTTACGGTATCAGCATTAACATTAACAGGCACAAGCGCGGCAGCCATGACAAATGTAACCGCGGATGGGGGAGTGCAGTATGTGCCGTCTACAAAATGTGTTCATATCGGCAAAGGGCGATTTAATCAACTGCGCGTTAATACGGCCATCATAACGGTCACACCGAAAGATGGAACAGCTGCACTGTGGGGGACGCTGACAAGTGCTGCAGATTTTAATGCGTATTGCGCATCGATTGGATATTCAAATTCATTAAAATTAACATTCAGCGCGGACGGTAACGCGTGGGTGTTCTACAAAGCGTCAGTTTAAGGAGGTAATAACATGGGACAGAAAACATTTGTCATTAAATGTCAGAAATGTAAAAAGATTTATACGGGTCAGGATCTTGACCGGATGATTTTGGATTATAATCTCAAACCAGCGGGAAAAGGTTATGTGTGTGATTGCCCTGGCGAATTTCAAAGAATCGAAAAGAAAGAGAAAAAACGCGATGGCTTTTTTCAGCAACCAGGTTGATCCGAAGGACATAGAAAAATATGTCAAACTTGCCGAGTCCGGGAAACTGAACGCGGCCGTTGAACTATTTATTTCAAAATATATTTTGACGATAGCGGATCGATACGCCGCGTTCGTTTCAAAACAAATGGCAAGAGCGGAAAATTATTTTCTACCGCTCAAAGACTGGGACGATATATCAATCAGTATTACATCATATACCACAGGATTTTATAAATCATATACCAGTCTATTCGGGCAATTCATCAAAGATGTTTTTACGGATAAAGTTTTTAAACTGTTCGGAATTACATCGCCTTTCGTTCGGAAAACTGTAAAAGCGGAAACCATAAAACAGTTTAAAGAACTTACACGAGGGGCTTTGTCACAGACCAACCGGACTGTAAAAAAAACTATTCGGGCATTGCAAACTAACATGATTAAAAATCTGAAAGCAATTGAAAAATTAAAATCAGTCGAAGGGATAACACAAAAAGAAATTACAAAATTTCAGAAAGACCTCGAAAAGAAATTAATCAAAAAGAACATTGATTTTTACAACATGAAAGATAACGGTCAGCTCATAAAATATTCAAACGGTCGCCTCATGCCACTGAACGCCTATTCCAAAATGGCGACAAGAACGACGATATTAAATGTCGAACGAAAAGCCGTAGAAATAAATGACAAGATGAAAAAGCGCAGAATGTCCGGGTATGTTTTGAGGGACCTTCGATCGGCGGATACGGAGCGTGATATTTGCAAGCATGTTTTGAGCAAGAAATTTTATGGTATATCATTGCTTGCCCATGACCAGGCGGCGGCGGATATATTCGGTGTTATGACAATCGAGGGAGCGCGGGGATCAGGGGCGATGGGGCCGAATTGCCGACATTCAATTGTCTCACTCGATGAGACCGCATACGGGCGCATAGATAATATTTTATATTTTTCCGAAAATCAGGTGGTGTAATGTTATCCGCGACATATTCAATTACTGATATAAAAAAAGAATTTGAGACATATGGAAAATATGGATATTCCACGGACGCGGAGTTTGTGACGGCGCTAACTAACGCGATCGGAACCGTAGAGCGGGAACGACTAATTCCGATTATGACCGAGGGCACCTACGATGCTTATGCTCTGCTCGATAAAACCGGGCTGACCACTCTGCAACAAAATATTTATTACGCTGAAATCTATTTCGCGGCGGCAGAATTTATATTACTCCATAACCGCCGGGCAAAATACAATCGAGTAGCCATGAATGAAAGCCGAGGACAGGGAGAGGTATCATCGTCCATGTCCGGGGCGACTGGGAAAAGTTCCGTCGCACAGGATTATATTCAGCGGGCTGAATTTCTGATAGCTGCCGGCGGATTTATCGCACCCGTGCGGCTGGGTAGGAGGACGGGGATATATGATTATACAGGTTAAAGAAAAACATCCGGGCGGAAAGGATAGTTTTGATGCGATACTGAAAAAATTCAGTGACGGTGCAACACGCGCCCAGGACATGCGCCCTGTATGGCCGGATGTAATTGATCGAATTAAAAAGACTTATAAATATGAATTTTCTGATGCTAACCCGGCGGGGTGGGATAAAATAAGCACAACTTATCGACAATGGAAAATCAAACATGGATATCCGCCGACGATAGGTATTATGACTGGAGCATTAAAAACAGCGATGACCGATAAGGCCGTGATACAAACAGAAAAATTGAAATTGAAATATGATTTGAATGAAAACATTCTCAATCCCTATCATAAAATAACAACCGGGGAATACGCGAAACATTTTCATAGTGCTCGGGATATCCCATTGTATGCACGGGATAGCATAAGGAAGTTTTTAGCGACAACAATGAAAAGAGCAATCAAAGAAGGGTTCGACTGGTCATGAGTAGCGAAGCGGTAACAATTATTGACGCGATTATGACGATAGTGAATGCGTCTACAATGGCTAATTATTTACAGTCAGTCACGAAATTTGACGATGAAGATATACTTGAGGATTCCGGATTATTTCCATACGTCAATTTCGATATCTCTGATTTTCGAGTTGAAGAGCCGCCAGGCATGAATTTAAAACACATGGAGCGGCGCGTATATCCATTGCAAATAAAATTCGGTGTTCGAAATGTAATAAAGAGCAAAATAAAAACCGGCCCGACCGCGACATCGAAAGGCACCGCGACCATGACAATTGCTGCGCCAGGTGTTGTGACAAATACCGGGCATGGATTGTTAACCGGAGATTGCATTTATTTTTCGACGACCGGTGCATTGCCGGCAGGCATAATTGCATCAACAAATTATTATGTGATCTATATAAATGCGAATACGTTTTATATCGCGTCGACCTACGCGCTCGCGCAGGCGGGAACTAAAATCACAACAACGGGATCGCAAAGTGGGACCCATACACTTTGGTATAATCCTGATATAAATTTCAAAGGACTTTTCGATATTTACGATGATTTCAGAGTATTGATAAATTCAGATAGGACGTTCGGGGACGTTGTGACTAATGCGCCGTGGAGACCGGTGTTCGGAAGCGATGTTCAAAAACATATCAGCGGCGAATTTTGGATAGGCAGGGCGATAATTATTTTAGAAGTTTACAAAGATGTTTTTATCATTTAGGAGGTAAAAAATGGCAGAGAGCACAGTTAGGAGTATATTTGGAATACATGATGTACGGTTTTTCAATCGGTCAACGTGGGATAGCGTGGCATATTTCAAAGTTTTGGGCGACGTATCAATAGATATGCCCGCTGAATTTGCGGAACTGCGGGGTTAATTGAATGGCCCCTATATCCAGAAATGGTTATAGCAAACCGTGTGAACTCGGTGGATACCTCTATGAGGCAATACCGAACGAAGCCCCGGAAGGGGGAACGCGTAACGACTATCCCGGCAGGGAGTACACTCAAGCGAGTGGAAGCGCACGGAACCCGAAAGGGTTATAATATAGTCTGATCCTGGTAGTAATATCAGGCAGCCGAAAGGCGGGGATAAATTAGCGATTTATCCTGAACATAATGGGTTCAAACTTGTTTCTTTGGGACTCCGCGGTATCAAGTTTCAAACCGTCGGTGGCAATAGCGGCTCGTCAAATATCTT
>Ga0180732_1001567_pt1 | contig 13870 bp, 11 predicted proteins | sample KR11_01MetaG_FD_148674 | JGI IMG/M metagenome (GOLD analysis project Ga0180732, IMG submission 148674) | Groundwater microbial communities from the Olkiluoto Island deep subsurface site, Finland - KR11_0.1 MetaG | ecosystem: Environmental > Aquatic > Deep subsurface > Groundwater | place...
CCTCGCCCAAGTTTTCCTTATTGTCGCGGGGTATTTGATTGTGGGGATTAATTTGTGAAATTATTAACGGAATAAATGCTTTTTTATCCGCTCATTGACATTATTATTTGATTCTGTATTATATGAATATGGAGGATGTTATGACAAATGAAGATCAAAATAAAAAATTTGGAGATCTCGTAAAAGGATTACAAGAGATCAGAGGGTTTATGAAACAAAAAGAAATTGCTTGTGATTTTGAGGGAAATAGAATGCTGATAATCAGCGAAGATCAGCCGCCTGAATATCTCGGTCCTGAGTTTGATATAGGTTCTATAGAACTTTTGCCAACCTCGGATAAGATTCCAGAATTAAAAAAAATTACGGACACTCTGCCTGATTTGAAAATAATCAGGATCCGTAGCGTGTAACAATGTCAAATCAGAACAAATCAGTTCTGACTTTTTTTGCCAAAAAATCAAAAATAGCTTAAAATTCCAGTATGCAGAAAATAATCATTAAGGGCGCGAGGGAGCTAATTATTTTATAATCTAACTTATTAAAAAGATATGGAAAAAACAAATTTAAGCGAGTCGCTTAGAAAATTGGAAAAAATAGTAGAGTGGTTTGAGGAGCAGAGCGAAGTTGATGTGGAAAAAGGATTGGAAAAAGTCAAGGAAGGAGCGAGGCTGATCAAGGCTAGCAGGGAGCGATTGAAGAAAGTGGAGAATGAGTTTGAGGAAGTGAAGAGGGAATTGGGAGGAGGAGATGCGGAGTAAATTTCAAAATCCAAATTATTTCAAATTGTTCCAAAATTCTGTGATGATAGAAATGGATTTTGGGCAAAAAAAGAGGATAGACATCGTCATATCCTCTAAGCATACATCGGGTTATTTTCTTCACGCTTTTTTGCGTGTTCAATTGCCTTGTATCTGGCAAAAGACTTTTGAATATTTTCCCTTGCTTTCTGGAATCTATCCTTAATTTCATTGACGTTCTTTTTTTCTTTGATCAAACTGTTAAATTTGATCGCAGCGATTTCTAGTTCGTCAAGTTTTTTTATGGATAGTTCCACAAAGTTTTCGAAAGCAGGATTTCCTGCTTCAACTGTTGGGACTATGTTCAAAATTGAACGCAAGCGCGCACAGGGGTCATTTCTTACCATTTCCATCACCTTCCTTTTATTCTGTCCAAGTTATTCAGCGCAAGCAGTCAAAACTTTTAAGCATCAACCGCTTGCGCCAAAAGTCACAATTTGACTATTCCAGCGTTGCTGCTGCCCTTTATTATTGCGTGATATTCATCTGGAAATATATCCCGCATGTTCTGGAGCAAAAAGATGTTCCTTGTGCAAAGCATGACCTTGTTTGCCGTTAGTCTCTCTGGAGCGCAATTTTCCATCCACAGGATGACTTCGTTAGATTCACTCATTGTATCATCTCCTTTTTATTGCTCATCTTTTCAACGAGCAAATTTGCTTATAAAAATTTTACAAACAAATCAGCTCGTTGAAAGTTGTGTGTGATATTATGCGTTTTTTAAAAGAGCAAAACCTCCTTTTCCTCCTCTCCTATTTTTCGCGCCTTATCCAAAATAACCTACCCCTTTTGTTTTGGGTAGGCTATTTTTGTATAATTAGCTTGTTCTTTCGTTCATATTTTTATCATTATTTTCATCCGATTATGCAAAAATAGCCAGCCTCATATTTAATGGAGGTATAACAGAGTTTCACTGCTGGTTTTTGCATTTCCTTTATCATATTGATAAATAAGGTTAAAAATCATTTATATTTACAGTTTACTCTTATGAAAAAAAATGTCAAGAGGGGTAAGAGTTAAAAGTTCATAAAGTCTATAAAGTAAAAAGTTGCGCGGTTTTTTTATTTTTCTATACCCTCTCATTTTATTGCTAATAATCTCTTTAGGAACGGCCGTTCCTAAAGAGGTTATTAGAGTTTATGTTTTAATCTTTCAGAAATCCACCGACGAAGTCGGTCGTCCGCGGTTTCCTCTTGCGGACGAAGTCAGTTTGTCATTCTGAATTTAGTTCAGAATCTGTCTTGTTGCAAGGTTTTAGTTATATATATTTCACAAAATTTAGAAGTTGCAAGCGAAAGATTCTGAAACAAGTTCAGAATGACAATTTATGAAGCGTGGAATTAGCAAAAGGACATTGTCCGTTCTCCTGTCATAATTCCACCGACATGGTCGGTGGTAGTTTAATATTTTCTTCTCCCGTCACTTTTTTAATTTCTTCTATGATATTATTCTCTCCTTTAATATTCTTACTCGTCTTAATCTTTTTATAACCTCCGTCGGAAGAGGGGATTTTGATATAAACTTGGCAATTTCCAGCGGAGGCGGATTTGAGGATGTCGGAAAGTTTTTGGAGGATTTTTTTGGAATTTTCTTTGGGAATGGTTATTTCCAAAGAATTTTTATTTTCATCTTGATAAGAATCGGTCCGAGGAGGTTTGTTTGCCGCGGAATATTTTTCTCCTTCATCTCTTGCCATATCCGCGTTGTCTTCCGGAAAATTATAATTTTGAGAAAAGCCGTTTTCTTGATCAAAATCCGCCCTGTCAGAGTCTCTCCTTAGAGGACTCTGGCGAGAAAGCGCGCAGTTATTTTCTTGATCAAAATAATTATTATTTTTCGGAACATCCTTCTCTTCAATTTCGTTTTCCTCGGAATATTTTTTTGCTTCTTCTAAATTTATTTTTCTAATCTCCTCGCTTAATAATTTAAAAACCCCGTCTTTGTCGCTTAATTTTCCCTTGATCCAAATGACATTTCCTTCCGCCCAAATTTCTTGATTTTCTTCCAGTAATTTCGGGAAAACGAGAACTTCAATTTTTCCGGTAAGGTCTTCCAAAATCGCGAAGATCATCGCCTTGCCGGATTTGGTAATGATCTTTTGAATTTTGGTAATAATGCCCCCGATTTTTATAATTTGATTGACATCCTCGTTAGATAGGCCATTGACGCTTCTGTAATTATTCCTCAAATAAGAAGAATATTCTTTCAAAGGATGGTCGGAAACATAAAGCCCAAGGAGTTCTTTTTCCCAAGCCATTTTTTCCGTTTTGCTGATTGGCGCCGTTTCGTCCAGCTGTAATTTATTAATGTCGTTTTCACTAGCTTCTACAGCTCCAAATAAACTAACTTGCCCGCTATTTTTCGCTTTCTGCCGTTCTTTGGCGAAATTCAGAATCCGCTCCGCGTTAACAAGCAGTTTATTTCTTTCTTCTTTCATGCTGTCAAACGCGCCAGTCTTAATCAGGCTTTCTATTGACTTTTTATTTAAATCTTTGGACTCAACCCGCAAAACAAAATCTTCAATATTCTCATATTTTCCGTTTTCTTTCCTTTCTTCTACAATTGTTTCTACTATATTTTCTCCGACATTTTTAATGGCGGCCAGTCCGAATCTGATTTCCTCTTTTCCGTTTTCATTGATCACGCCGAAATTCACAAAACTCTTGTTTACATCGGGAGGCAAAACTTCAATGCCCATTTGCCGGCATTCATCAACTTCAATAGCGATGCGGTCAATATTTTCCCTATCGGAAGTGAGAAGCGACGCCATAAATTCCGCTGGATAATGAGCTTTCAAATACGCGGTCTGATAACCGATAAAAGCGTAGCAGACAGCATGCGATCTGTTAAACCCATACTCGGCGAATTTTTCCATATCCAAAAAAGTTTCTTCAGCCAGTTTTTTGTCTAAGTTATTTTTCAAGCATCCTTGAATAAATTCACTTTTCATTTTCGCCATCAGCTCGGCAATCTTTTTCCCCATCGCTTTTCGCAAAGTGTCCGCTTGTCCGCCGGTAAAATTCGCCATATCTTTGGAAAGCCTCATAACCTGCTCTTGATAAATAATCACGCCATAAGTATTTTTTAAGGCATTTTCCATAATTGGATGCTTATAGGTAACTTTCTTTCTGCCATGCTTCCTATCAATAAATTCATCAACCATTCCTGAATTAAGAGGTCCCGGCCGATACATCGCCACCATAGCGACTACATCTTCAAAATCCGTCGGCTTTAATTTTTTCAAATATCTTTTCATTCCGCTTGATTCAAATTGGAACACGCCCGTCGTTTTTCCCTGTTGAAAAAGCTTCAAAGTTTTTTCATCATTAAGCGGAATTTTTGCCAGATCAATTTTTACTCCCTTTGTCTTGGAAATTATTTTTAAGGCGTTTTCAATAATAGTAAGATTTTTAAGCCCGAGAAAATCTATTTTTAATAATCCCAAGTCATCAATATTATGCATTTCATATTGAGTGACTATGCCAGTATTATTCTGTGGCGGAAATTGGCAAGGCGTATAATTAGACAATATCTCCTTGCTGATCACAACTCCGCAAGCGTGGGTGGAGCTGTGCCGGGCGACTCCTTCAAGCTTAAGGGCGTTATCAACAAGATTTTTTGCCGACGAATCGCCGTTGTATAAATCTTTTAATTCTTTGACATTAGCAAGCGCGTCAGGAAGTTTCGTAAACATAGGAATTGCCTTGGCGACTTTATCGCAAAACGAATAAGGAATACCGAGGGCTCTTCCCGTATCTCTGATTGAAGCGCGCGCCGCCATCGTTCCAAAAGTAATAATCTGCGCCACATGATCTTTGCCGTATTTTTCGGAAACATATTTTAAAACCTCGTCTCTTCTATGATCGGCAAAGTCCAAGTCAATATCAGGCATGCTGATTCGGTCGGGGTTTAAAAATCTTTCAAAAAGAAGATCGTATTTCAAGGGGTCTATGTCTGTGATCCCGATTAAATATGAGACAATAGAACCCGCCGCGGAGCCTCTTCCAGGACCGACGACAATCCCTTTGCTTTTCGACCAGTTCACAAAGTCTTGAACGATAAGAAAATAAGAGGCAAACCCCATTTTTTTAATAGTTTCCAATTCAAACTTTAATCTTTTTTCAATTTCATCGCTTGTCTTTTTAAATCTGTTTTCAATTCCTTCCTTGCACAATTTTTCAAGATATTTATCGGGCGATAAACTGCCGGGAACCTCAAAATGCGGAAGAAGAATTTTGCCAAGCTCAATATTAATATTGCACTCTGAAACGATTTTTTGGGTATTGTCTATAGCTTCCGGAATATGCTTGAAAGCCTTAAGCATATCCTCCGCGCTTCTCATTGAATAATCTTCGCCAATCATCGTTAATCTATTTTTTTCGCCAACGGTTCTGTTCATTTGAATGCACATCAGAATATCTTGCGCTTTGTCGTCTTCTTTTTTCAAATAATGAATGTCGTTCGTGGCGATGAGAGAAGCGCCAGTTTTTTTAGATAATTCTATTAAGCCGCTATTGATCACGGCATGTTCTTTAATTGTCGGGCGGTCTTGAATTTCCAGATAAAAATTTTCTTTTCCAAAAATTTCCTGAAACTCTCTAACCAGTTTTTCCGCATCGGAAATTCCCTTGGAAACAATCGCCCGCGGAATTTCTCCTGCCATACAAGCTGATGAGCCAATCAATCCCTCTGAGCATTCTTTCAATAATTCCTTATCTATTCTGGGCTTATAATAAAATCCCTCCAGATGCGCTTTTGTTGTGAGTTTTATTAAATTTTTATAACCAATCTCATTTTTGGCAAGCAGAATAAGATGGTTTCTCTTGTCGTCCACGCCCGGATTTTTGCTGTGCCTTGAATTTGCCGCTACGTATGCTTCAACTCCCAAAATCGGCTTGATGTTTTTTTTCTTCGCTTTCTGATAAAATTCAATCGCGCCATACATAACGCCATGGTCCGTAAGCGCCAGCGAGTCCATTTCAAATTCTTCCGCGCGATCAAGCAAATCGTCAATCTTCGCCAGTCCGTCAAGAAGGCTATAATGGCTGTGAGTGTGTAGATGAGTGAATTTCATAATTAGAATTAAGTTATTTTCTACCCAGCTTTAGCTGAGGGTTTATTGGGCTTTAGCCCAGCGAATAAATATTATTTTAAACTCGTGATGCTAAAGCATCACTGACCCTCGGCTAAAGCCGGGTAGAAAAATTTAATATCATTTCCTCTTCTGCCAATAATACAATATTCCTATGATAACAATCCCTATGGCCAAAACTTTCAATAATGTTCCGATGATTGTGTAAAAAAGAAATTGGCTGAAAGCGACAAGCGCGCGGAAAATTGAGCTTCCAGTGCTAGTTTCGGCGGAGATAAAAATAGCCAGCAGAAATAAAAACAGAAAAATTACCAAACTTTTTGTTCTTTGCAAAAATCGCCCGAAATACCTCTGAAGAAACAAATTCACTTTTGCCTTGACGGGAATATTTTTCGGCTCGGTTTCGATAATATCTGAAATCGCTTTATAATATCCGGCGACGATTTCTCTGGTGTCTTCCGAGGAGATGTCAAAGCCCGGCTCGCTGATTATTTTTTCATACATCGCGCGGGAATAAGCCAGCTTTTGCGGATTGGACAAAAATATTTCCGCATTCTTTATTTTTTGCGAAATATTTTTGCCCGGGATTTTTTTGTCGTTCAGCGACATCCGCAGAATTTTTTCAGTTTCGATAACAGCCATCTTATAGCCAGAGTCGACGCTTTCGCTTAAACTATTGTCTACCGCGCTCCAGTATTTTTGATATTTTTCAATTGGAGAATTTTGCGTTTTTTCCATAATTTTGTTTTAAGGCTTATTTGATTTATTATATATTCATAAAGAGCAAAAAGCAAATTTTCAAAGGAGTTTATGATAAGTTTATAAAATTAAAAGTTTATAAAGTTATAAATTAGAGACGCGAGACGCGAAGAGATAAAAATACAAAAAAACAGCGCTCTTGACAAGGTCTGTTTTTTTTTTGGTATTATGTGTTTATAAATGGAGGGAGATAAAATATAATTGTTCTTTAAAAGAAAAATCAAAACAAAAAGAGCAAGCTATAAAAAGCTTGCGGATGCACAAGAATATAAGCACGAAAGGACAGAGACAAAAATAAATCGGAGGGAATAAAATGTGTGAAAATCACACAAGCCAAAAAACGGATAGCACAGGGAACAAAACAAAAACGAAACAGGAGGAATGTAAATGAATGGAAAAGGAATAATTGCGGCAATATTGCTCATCGTAGCAGTAGCATTGTTTGCAATGCCACAAGTTGAGGCAAAGACATATAATGATTTCGGCGGACATTCAGCGGTGCAGTATTACAAAGACGACATGGGATTTCCGCTAAATAGATATGTCGAAAGAATTGAATACGACACAATATATAATCCGGGACCAAATAGATATGGCGTAAGGTTATACCTTACACCGCTTGGAAAAAGCATGATTGCAACAAGCAATCAATATGGCTATGTAACAAGCATGGCGACAAACTATATTATGTCGCGATCAGAATGGCATAACGATAGAACATATCTTTCAGTGTCCACGGAAATTCTGTACCATGCTCAATGGGGCAAGCAAATAGTGCACATACAATACCACTACCAAGACCTTGAAGTTTGGGAGCGGCCATTCTATGGTTGGTTTGTAACATAAAAATTTTTGAGAGGTTTACTTTTTTACCTCTCTTTTTTATTTTCTAAATAAGGCTTAATTAGCTTATTAAGAAGAAGCCCTGACTCTATGCTTAAAATAAATATTATTCCCGCTATTATGAAAAACGAGTCTGCCATAAAAAATACTCTGAAATTTCCGAATATATCCATAATTAAAGGATTTTGCGTGTCGTATGGGAATAGATAAAGAAAATCTTCAAAATTAGCATACCCATAAAAAGTATTTTTCAAATAGGGAGTATACGCGTATATAAAATGGTAAATTAAAAGCGCGATAACCGCGAACGACATTAAAAATGAGATGCGCCTTAATGTTCTTATAATAATTGCTTCTCTGACATTTTCCTTATTTTGTCCGCTCATTTTTTTTGGATTATTATTTTTTAAATTAACTTCATTCTATCAAAGAAAAACGGTTTGGTCAAACAAACAAAAACAAACAAATTCTCTGTGTTGATAAAATGTCTGAAATAGCTTATACTGGAAATAGTTGAGAAGTAAAAAATCGGCGGAGGGGTTTTGAGGCTGGTTTAGATAATTTAATGAGATAAAAAATTATGAAAAATATTTTTGAACAGCTTGTAGATTTATTGAAAAAAGACGAGCGGTTGAAGTCGCAAGATGATCAGCTTTTGAAAAATCAAACGCAAGAATTGGCGCGGAAAAACGATTCAGCGCTCATAAAACTTTTGCTTTCAGATAAGGCGATAAAACGACACTTCTTTTTTAGTGTGGCAGAAACCTTGATTCTTGATAAAGAGAAATTTATCCGGTTTGTTTCCAATAAGCAATTTTTGTCGGATTCTTACACCGCTTTCAAAAATAAAATTGGCTTAACTGCCGGCGATGAATATGTGAGCGAAAATAAAGAAGTGGTTTTGGCTTGGCCATATAAAGATTGTGTGCTGGAAGGCGGAATGACTAAAGAAGACCAAAAACGGGACGAGATTTTTTATAACGAAACATTGGCGCCGGATGATATTAATCGCTTGCTTGATGCAAAGGTTTTTACGAATTTTAAAAGGATAGATAAAAACGGAGAACATAAACTTGACGGTTTTAAGCGCGACGAAAAAAGAACTATTAAAGATAATTTCATTATCAAAGGGAATAATTTGCTCGCGCTCTCTTCGCTCAAAAAAGAATTTGCCGGAAAAGTAAAATTGATTTATATCGATCCGCCGTATAATACCGGCAATGATTCTTTCGGATATAATGATAGTTTTAATCATTCGTCGTGGTTGGTGTTTATAAAAAATAGACTGGAGATAGCGAAAGAACTTTTGAGCAAAGACGGGAGTATTTGGATAAATATTGATGATGACGAATCTCATTATTTAAAAGTGCTTTGCGATGGTATTTTTGGAAGAGAAAATTTTGTGGCTAATGTGATTTGGCAAAAAAAATATTCTCCGCAAAATGATGCGAAATATTTTTCGGATATGCACGATCATATTTTGGTTTTTGCGAAAAATAAAAATAACTGGAAGTTAAATCCTCTGCAAAGAACTGATGAAATGAATGCAAGATATGAAAATATTGACAATGACCCAAGAGGGGCTTGGAAATCTAGTGATTTGTCTGTTAAAACATATTCTGTAAATTATGATTATCCAATTACCACGCCAAGCGATCGCGTTGTGAATCCACCAAAAAGCAGATGCTGGAGAATGTCTAAGCAAAAATTTGACGAACTTGCAAAAGATAATCGAATTTGGTTTGGAATCAACGGGGAAAGCGTGCCGTCGCTTAAAAGATTCTTGTCTGAAGTAAAAGCTGGCGTGACACCACAAACTATTTGGTCATATGAGGAAGTGGGTCATAATCAAGATGCAAGAAAAGAAATAAAAGACTTATTTGATGATGCTGATTTTTCCACCCCAAAACCGGAAAAACTTTTGCATAGGATTTTAGAAATTGGAAGTAAAAAAAATGATTTGATTCTGGATTTTTTTGCCGGAAGCGGGACGACTTTGGCGGTGGCGCACAAAACCGGACGGCAATATATTGGTATTGAGCAAATGGATTATATTCATGATTTGCCGGAAGCGCGATTGAAAAAAGTTATCGGCAGGAAAGTTAAAAAAGCCGGAAAACTGATTGATGAATTGGAATTTGATCAAGGCGGGATTTCCAAAGCAGTTAACTGGCAAGGCGGCGGGGATTTTGTTTATATGGAATTAGCGGAGTGGAATGAAAAATGGGTGAAAAAAATTAGAGACACAAAGACATCAAAGGATTTGATTAAAATTTGGAACGAGTTGAAAGAAAATACCTTTTTGAGCTGGAAAATTGACTTAAAAATTTTTGACACAAATGCGAAAAATTTTTCCAACTTAAACATTGCCAATCAAAAGAAATTTCTGATTGAGTGCTTGGACAAAAACCAACTTTATGTCAATTTAAGCGAGATTGAGGATAAGGAGTACGGGGTTAGTAAAGAAGATAAAAAATTAAACGGAGAATTTTATGGAAGATAGTTGTATTTATCAGTTTTTTAATAATGCTACAGTAGCGACGGTAATAGCTGTTGGGATTGGTGCGTGGGTTGCAGTTAGGCAATATAAAAAACAAAAACAGATTGACCGAACTTTTCTTCAGAAGCATGAGGTTATTATCAGCTTGATTTTGTTAGAAGAAAAATTACAATACACTCTTTTTATTTTAGATAGAAGCGCTAATACTTATAAAAAATTTTATAACGAGAAAGATGAAAATTGGATCAAAAAATTTATTGATGCATTGGGAAAATATGAAATACCAAAAATTAGTAATGTTTTAAATGAAGAGATCCCCTTGCTTAAAAATAAAATTGAAACATTGTTGTTGTTATATTTTTTCAAGGAAAAGGAAATTAAAAAATTGTATGATGAATTTGAGAAAGAATTAAAAAAATGGCACGAGTTTGCCGTGAATGAACCGTTGTCAAATGTTGATTTTTTTACGAAAAAAACTTCAGCAATTTATGGATTAAATATCAAAGGGTTAGATAATCGTATAAAGAAAATTATTGATGCGATAAACAAAATATAGATTATGCCCTACGCCAAATTTAATTCATACAAAAATTTTGCCGGACGCAATCTATAAAAATGGCTTAAAAATGGCTTAAATACAGGTTTAAAGAACAAAAGAAAATTAGTGTAAAGCGGACTTGACACTGAAATAGGGTTTAGTGTAAGATGTAATTAGCGCTAAAAATGTCAACAAGCAAAGAAATGACTGCAAATAAAGAAAAAATTAAGGAATATATCAACGATCAAATCTCCCAAGCCGATTTTCGCGGAAGAGCGTATGTTTTTGACGCGCAAAACAAAAAACGCCCAAATAGGAATATTTTTATCAGAATCCAGTCGCATTTAGACCAATTTCTTGCTGGAAACAAATCTTATCGCTGGGTAACTCTTACGGGTTTGCGCGGGGCTGGCAAAACGACGATTATGTATCAGTTGTATCATGCCAGAAAAAACATTGACGGATATTTTTTAATTCTTTCGGTTGATGAAATTACGCAAACTCTTGGAAGCAATATCAATAAAGTCGTCGGTATGTTTGAAGAAATTATCGGAAGGCCTATCACAAATTTAGACAAGCCGTTATTCTTATTTTTGGATGAGGTGCAATACGATGAAAAATGGGGTGCAACTCTTAAAACTGTTTATGATCGAAGCCATAATGTTTTTATATTTTCAACGGGTTCGGCAGCAGCGCTTCTGAATAGCAATCCCGATATTGCCCGACGCGCCATTTACGAAAAAATTTATCCGCTTTCATTTACGGAATTTATTAAAATTAAAAAAGATAAATATGAAATTAAGGGGTTGTCGCAAGAATTAAGAGAAATAATTTTTGGCGGGCGGAATGCCCAAGAAGTGTTTAGCTCGCTGAAAAAACAAGAACAGAGAATAAGCGGATATTATTACGGAATCAGCCGTTTGGATTTTGAAAATTATCTCTTTTACGGGTCGTTGCCGTTTATGATCGCGCTGGAAAACGAGGCGCTGGTTTATGACCAGATAAATAAATCTCTGGAACGGGTAATCAATAAAGATATTCCGCAGATGCGCGGATTGTCATCGGAAATTATCGGAAGAATTTCGGCGATTCTATATGCCGTGGCGGATATGGATGTTTTGAATTTCACGACATTGGCGGAAAAATTTGGCATCTCTCGTCCCAAGATAGCGGAAATTTTTTCAGCGCTGGAACAGGCGGAAGTTTTGCATCGCATATATCCACACGGGTCCCATTTCAAGCAAGTGACACAAAAGCCGTCAAAATACCTTTTTTCATCGCCGGCATTTCGCGCGATGTATTATAAAACTATTGGAAATATTATCACGGAACAGAACGCGCGAGGAAAACTTTTAGAAGATTTGGTCGGAATGTATCTTTATCGTTTATGCGACAAAAAACCGTCTTTTTCCTTAACCTATGATAGCGCGAAAGGAGGAGCTGATTTTATATTAAGCGCGGGAGAAAATAAAATCGTAATTGAAGTCGGAGTGAATAAAAAGGAATATAAGCAAGCAGCGCAAACAACAAAAAAGATAAAGGCGGCTTATGGCGTTATTATTTCAGAAGAAGCCGACGAGTTGGAATATAATCAGGAAGCAAACGCGTTAAAAATACCATTAAAATTTTTTCTTTTAATGTGATTTATGCTTTACGACGAATTTAACACATTGCGAAAAGCGCTTAGCAAAAATAATGATTTTTTTACCGCGAAAGCGCTGGAAAAAACGGAGGTTTTGAAAAACATCAATCCGGCTTTTTCCGTCCGCGAATATCAAAAAGAAGCGCTGGGGCGGTTTTATTATTACTGCGAAGAATATCATCAAAAACTAAAGCCGATTCATTTGATGTTTAATATGGCGACCGGCTCGGGCAAAACGCTTATCATGGCCGGCAATATTTTGTATTTTTATCAAAAGGGCTATCGTAATTTTATTTTCTTCACTCGCCTTGGCAATATAATCCAAAAGACCAAAGCTAATTTTCTTGATCCGAATTCCAAGAAATATTTATTTGCCGATAAAATTGTTCTAAATGGGCAAGAAATAAAAATTAAAGAAGTAAAAAATTTTGAAGGCGTAAATGACGATGATATAAACATTATTTTTTCCACCACCGCGCTTTTGCATTCTCGTTTTAATTTCGCGCGCGAAAATGTTTTGACTTACGAAGATTTTGCGGACAAGAAAATTATTTTGATTGCCGATGAAGCGCATAATTTGTCGGCGGAAACAAATAATAAACTTAGCAAAACCGAAGAAGAAGATCGCCAAAACTGGGAAAATACGGTTGTGCGGATTTTGAACGCCAATAGCCAAAAAGAAAACGCACTTTTGGAATTTACCGCGACGGCCCGGCTGGAACAAGAATATCCGGAAATTTTGGAGAAATACAAAGATAAAGCGATTTATCGCTATGATCTCAAAGAATATCGCTTGGACGGATTTTCTAAAGATGTGCGAACTTTGCAAATTAACGCGCCGATTATGGAGCGCGCGCTTTCGGCGGTGATTATTTCTCAATATCGCCGCAAGATCGCGGAAAAATATAAAATCGCGTTTAAGCCGGTTGTAATGTTTAAGGCAAACAGAGTAACCGCGCCAAAACAAAAAGAGGAGATGCGAGGCAAAAATCCGCAAGTTGTCGTTTCCGGAGAATTCAAAATCGCTTTTCATCAGCTTATTGCCGGACTTAACGAGAAGATGTTAAAACAACAAACTCAAATCAAAGACGCGACTTTGCAAAAAGCATTTCAATTTTTTGAGCGGCAAAAAATATCACAGGCGGATTTAGCGGAAGAAATAAAAAGTGATTTTGCTCCGGAAAAGTGTTTGACGGTTGATGATAATAACGACTTAGAACAAAAACAAATATTGCTCAATTCTTTGGAAGATCAAGACAATGAAATTCGCGCTATTTTTGCGACAGAAAAATTGAATGAGGGCTGGGATGTTTTGAATCTTTTTGATATTGTCCGGCTTTATAATACGAGGAGCGAATACAAATCAAAAACAGGCAAAGAGAGAAAACCGGGGAAAACAACAGTGCAGGAAGCGCAGTTAATCGGCAGAGGCGCGCGATATTGTCCATTTGTAATTGGCGAATTTGCCGATGAATATAGACGAAAGTTTGACGCTGAACCGGAAAATGAATTGCGTATTTTGGAACAGTTGTATTATCACTCAATGCATAATCCGGATTATATCAGCGAATTGACCAAGGTATTGGTGAGAGAAGGCATAGTGCCGGAGCGAACGATAAAAAGAGAAATTAAAATCAAGGAGGATTTTAAAAACAAGGACTTTTGGAAGAATGGTTATATTTTCTTAAATAATCGTAAA
>Ga0180732_1001568_pt1 | contig 13863 bp, 15 predicted proteins | sample KR11_01MetaG_FD_148674 | JGI IMG/M metagenome (GOLD analysis project Ga0180732, IMG submission 148674) | Groundwater microbial communities from the Olkiluoto Island deep subsurface site, Finland - KR11_0.1 MetaG | ecosystem: Environmental > Aquatic > Deep subsurface > Groundwater | place...
CATGTTATATAATTTACCAACATCCTGATACATGGTTTTCTATGAAAAAATTACTATCATTTCCAGAAAAAATTACCGCAATCTTAATTTATTGATTAGACACTATAACTTATAATAAGGGAGAAAAAAAATGGTTATCACAGAAACCGGAATAAGAGTATTCTGCTTTATTGAATACAGGGAATGGATTTAGATGTTAGATGCGATATTCTATCCTGCGTCAATAGCAGTTATCGGGGCGTCCAATAATGAAATTAAATGGGGCGGCCGGATACTGAAGAACATCCTGGGCGATTTTAAAGGAAAGGTCTATCCTGTTAATCCCGGTGAAACAAGTATACAGGGGCTGGATTCATATTCCTCTGTCCTTGACATCCCGGGTGAAGTGGAGATGGCTTTGATCATTGTGCCGTCCAAATTTGTAATGTCAGTGGTGGAAGAATGTGGGAAAAAAGGCGTTAAGGGGCTTATTGTGGTGAGCGCTGGATTCAGTGAGGCAGGAAATAATGAACTTGAAAGAGAACTTGTATCGACCGTGAGAAAATACGGGATGCGCATGATAGGACCGAATACGCTTGGCATAGTGAACGAACCTGCTGGTCTTAATGCAAGTATCATAGGCAGGCTTCCACGTCCTGGTTCGATCTCTTTTATTACGCAGAGCGGCTCCCTTGGTCTTGCCCTTGCTGAGTGGACGATCGATACAGGAATAGGGCTTTGCAAGGTCATTAGTACTGGCAACAAGGCTGACATTGATGATGTTGATCTCATAGAGTACTTGAACGGGGACGAGTCCACCGGGGTTATTGCGATGTATGTGGAAGGGATCAAGCGCGGGAGGGAGTTCATAGATGCTGTGCGAAGGGTGAGAAAACCTATCGTGGCTATCAAGACGGGACGGTCAAAGAGAGGCGCGAAAGCGGTTTTTTCGCATACCGGTTCCATCGCGGGCTCTGATGAGGTTTACTCGGCTGCTTTCCGTCAGGCTGGAATACTGCGCGTGGATGATATCGAAGATCTTTTCGATGCAGCGCTTGCTTTTTCGTGCCAGCCTCTTCCAGCGGGAAATAATGTGGCAATTCTATCCAACGGAGGGGGTGCTTCGATAGTTGCGGCTGATGAATGTGAGCGGCAGGGGCTGAATATTGTTGACCTGTCAGAGAGAACGCGTGAGCAAATAAAGAGCGTCATTCCTGAATTCGCATCGAGTTCTAATCCGATAGATACTGCGGGGACTGTTTCTTTCAAGATATATAATGATTCCATAAAGGCGCTGCATGATGACCCGAACGTGGATGCAATTGTTGTTATTTATGTTCATACCATGATGTCAAATGCAATGCCTCCTGCTGAGGCAGTTGTTGAGAGAAAACAGATATGTGTTAAAGAAAAAAGCAATAAGCCTATCATCGCATGCTGGATGGGCGGGGCAGGAACTGAGGAAGGAGTTGAGTTGCTAAAGAGCGGATGCATTCCGAATTATCCAGTTCCTGAGCGGGCTGTTAAAGCGCTGTCCTGTCTAATAAAACACCGGGAATTTCTCAATAAAGTCAAACTTGGGGTTGAACCAGTGGACAAAATAGGGAGATGCAAATGAAAATACTGACTGAGTTTGAGGCAAAAAAAGTACTTTCAAAATATGGGATCACGGTTACGCAGGGCAGCATTGCAGAAAGCGAAGACGAGGCGTCAAGTATTGCTTCAAGTATAGGTTTTCCTGTGGCAATGAAGATATCCTCACCCGACATTTCTCATAAATCTGATGTTGGCGGCGTAATATTGAACGTTAAGAAAGAAGATGTGAAGTCTGCATATTCAGATATGATATCAAGGGTGAGGAAGGCAGTCCCTGGCGCAAATATCGAAGGCGTCCTCGTGCAGCAGATGGCGCCGTCAGGTCATGAGGTCATCGTGGGACTTAAGAAGGACCCGCAGTTTGGTCATGCCCTGATGTTCGGGCTCGGCGGGATATTTGTAGAGGTCTATAAGGATGTCTCGTTCAGGGTTACTCCTATCGATAAGAATTCGGCGCTTGATATGATCTCTGAAATTAAAGGGTATCCGATATTGAAAGGTATCAGGGGCAGGAAACCTGCGGATATTGATGCTGTGGCGCAGGTGCTTGTTTCTGTGTCCGAGATGGCGCAGAAGGAGAATATTGTTGAGCTTGATATCAATCCGCTGATCGTTGGTGAAAAGGGAGCGGTCGCGGTGGATGCAAGGGCTATGGTGGATTGAACTGGGAACATCAACTGACTCAACGATTGATATGGATATGCTGCTTCTGAACCTTTAATCTCAAAATCGCTCAGCAATCCTTCTCTTTGCATTCCTTCAGCAGTTCCTCAAAAGTGTAGCGTTCAGGCATTATACTGACATTCACCCCGAATCCTGAAAGTGTTTCAGATGTAGGTTTTCCGATAGCAGCAATCATCTTTTCATTCAATATCCTGATGATCTCATCTTTTATTCCCATATCCTCTGCAATAGCCATGAAATTCCTTACCATCATAGAACTTGTAAAAGCAAAAATGTCTATTTTCCCGGCAAGCGCCTCTTTCATCAGCTTTTCATGCCTCTCATCCCTGGGACGTATTATTTCATACACCTGTGTCTCATGCACCTTTGCGCCTTTCTCGATAAGCCCACTGACAAGCTCAGGCGCTCCATGGCTGCTGCGGGCTATCTCGATTACCGAGCCCTCAATTCCCGTAAGCAGTTCAACCAGTCCTTCTGAACTGTAGGAATCAGGCATAAGACTCACATTTATCCCGTTTTTCTGGAGAGCATCACGGGTTTTAGGCCCTACAGCGACCACCTTTGTCTCATTGAGCTGATCGATGAAATCATCTGTTGAATTCAGCTTAAGGAGGGTGAACTCTACGCCGTTGGCGCTTGTGAAAATAACATAATCAGCCGCTCCATCCATTATGCGCTCCACGAATCCCTTAAAATTGGCATCAGTTTTGTCCAATACATCTATCATAGGGGCCGTTATCGCTTTGAATCCCATTGACCTGGCAAGTTTGACAGACTCTGCAAGATAGCCTGCAGGTCTCATTATTGCTATTACTTTCATGATTATCTTTTTACGCGGATGACATTACTATTAAACCCTTTGATATATTTTAAGTTAAGGTAGGGTTAATACAGATTCATTCTTATGATCGACGAAATTAAGATATTCAATCGTGACCTGAATACGATACGATCTGAACTGGAAGCAAATAAACCTTATGAAGCCTGCGGCGTTCTTATCGGCATAATGGATGGAGGCACAGCGCTTGTAGAAAAAGCCCTGCCTATAACTAATTCAAAACGAACCGTGAAAAGCTTTGAACTTGACCCTAATGAACATTACAGGGCGTGGAACGAAGCTGAAAAAAACGGAAGGGAGATCGTCGGTGTGTACCATACCCACCCTGTTTCATCCGCTGTTCCTTCGTTGTGGGACAGGGAAACCATGCAGAACGACGCTTTTGTGTGGCTCATTGCGGGCACCGATGGGATACGGGCTTATGTGTGGGATAACGGTTTAAAGCCTGTAAAGCTAACGGAATATTGAATTTCAACATGCTGGAATAGTATCAGATCCGTCTTTTGTTCTGTATAAGAACCGTGATGATCAGTACGAAACCAATGATGTACGCTTCAAAACCCGGGGATTTCTCTGTGGCTTTTGGCACCCCTTCTTCTGTAGTTCCTGTAAGGCTGTTCTGTGCCTTCACGATTTCATCATTCGCCAATACTGCATATTCTGAAGCTACCGTATAATCCTTCCCGCCGAAAGAGGCAAATGCTTTGTTATTATTATCGTTAGCGTTCACAAAATAGGTTTCAGCTTCAGAAACAGTTTTGCCCATATCTTTTGCTTCCCCGATACTTGTCTTTAATGTCCTTATCTGGTCGTCATTTTCAACTATTTTAGCAAGTACATCTGAATATGTTGCTTTAACGATTATGGTGTCGCCTATGTGCAGTTTATCGGGCGTCCATGTGGGTACCATGTGACCGTACTGGAACAGTTTCCTGAATGGTTCAGGCTGGACCGATGTTATCTCATATGATTTCGGGAGAAAGACCTGTGCTCTGATATCGGCATCCTGTAAAACAGATGTCACAACATTTTTTCCTGAAACGATAGCCTGCGGTGCATCAACCGGAACTGTAAGGGTATAAGCGGAATTATCTTTTATCGCCATTTTTTCGGTCATGTAACCTATGCGTCCGGTCCACATTTTGCCAGGTTCGACTGGTTTATCGAAACTGACGATAATTTTCGTTCCGCCTGGAACTGTTTGTTGTTTTACATCAGGCGCATTGAACTTCATTTCCCCGTTATCCACAGTTACCCCTGTGCTGTGGTCGTTATCTATTGTAACACTGACAGGGACAACAAATGAAAAACCGTCAAGATTTGATGGGCCGGAATTCGAAAGTTCAGCCTGTATCACCACATCAACGAGCCCATTCTCATTAAGCGTTACATTCAGAACCCATCGGGTGAGGGAAACTTCGCCTGCTGAAGCCGGATAAGCTGTCAGCAGCAGAATAAGGAAATAGACCAGTAACTTCTTTGCCATCATTTTATCACAGTTTACATACAACATTCATAATTAATATCCTTTGCGCTGGGTAATCATTAAGTAGTTTCCACGCAATAAAAACAGATATGTTCCCACTCACACGCATGCGACGGCTTCGCAGGGATAAGTTCCGTCCTCTTGTCCGTCAGACCGAACTGGACGTAAATGACCTTATATGCCCTATCTTTGTGGATGAAAATATCAAAGAACCAGTTGAGATAAGCTCAATGCCCGGATACTTTAATATTCCTCCTGATATGGTCGCAGAAGAAACTGATTGCATAGCCGACCTTGGCATCCCCGCAGTGATCCTTTTCGGCATACCGCATGAGAAGGACGAAACAGGCACACACGCCTACGGGGATAGAGATGTCATCCAGGAAGCTGTGCGCACCATTAAGAGCGATTGTGAAAAAGAAATCATAGTCATTACTGACCTTTGCCTGTGTGAGTACACGTCTCACGGTCATTGCGGTATGGTGGATAATGACACTCATGAGATACTTAACGACCCCACGCTTGACATACTTGGAAAAACCGCGGTCAGCCATGCACGCGCCGGGGCGGATATCGTTGCGCCCTCGGGTATGATGGACGGCATGGTCAATGCCATACGCTGCGCGCTTGATGATAACGGTTTCTTGAATACGCCTATAATGTCCTATGCTGCAAAGTATTCTTCCGGATTCTACGGTCCTTTCAGGGAGGCTGCTAAATCCGGTTTCTCATTCGGGGACAGGGCTTCATACCAGATGGACCCGGGAAACTCGGATGAGGCGATGCGCGAGGTTGAACTGGATATCGATGAAGGGGCTGACATCATTATGGTGAAACCCGCTATGCCATACCTTGATATCATCTATCGCGTGAAAAAGCAGTTCAAGATGCCTACGGCTGCGTATCAGGTAAGCGGAGAGTATGCCATGATAAAAGCCGCAGCGCAGAACGGATGGCTTGATGAGAAGAGAGTTATGTACGAATCGCTTTTATCCATCAAACGCGCAGGCGCGGACATGATCCTTACTTATTTCGCTAAAGACATGGCGAAACTGCTGAATGAATAATGCCCGGATATAATACCCACAGGCGGTTTAATTACGCGGTATTTGTAATTATCGCCGCTTTGTTTTATTTCAGGAGTCTGATATTATTTGAACCTGCTCAGTTATTCGTACTGGGGGCGGGATTTTTTGTAGGAACTGAATTCATAACTCCGGACCTTGATATTGAAAGCAAGGCGATCAAGAGATGGGGGGCTTTAAGGACTTTATGGCTTCCTTACAAACTGCTCTTCAAACACGGGAAAAGTTCACATAATATCGTGTACGGGGCAGTTGTGAGGCTTCTGTATATCGGTATTATCATTCTCGGCGTATATTACGTACTGTTCAGGGCGCTTCCATCTAATATGATGATCCTTCCACTTGACATTGTTCTCATTTTCCTTACAGGGATAATAATAGCCAACTCGCTGCATGTTATACTGGATATGATATTTTGAGGCAGGCATTGGTCTGTTTCAAATCTGTATCGTTAAACTTAAATATTATCCAATTAATATATTAGTGATTGACAAAACTGGTGATCTAGACATGAGGGTATATTTCATACTGGAAGTGTTCATATTCGCGCTATTAGCAGGATGTATATCTGCTGAACCTGTAAACCAGATTGAAGGTACAGTGCCACAAATCCCTGTATCTGTCCCACCCGGCAATGGGCCGATTATTTCCCCGACAGAAACGCTTACAACTGTCACAGTCCAGCCCTCTGCCACTATACAGCCCTCTCCTACTATCCAGAAGCAATATGAAAAAGTCCAGCCAGAGGAAAATTTTTCCGAGGCTGTTGAGGTAAATTACCGTGAATATGTGGACTGGTTCATGTCATATAACCTTCTCATCAGGGCGTACACGCCAGACGAATACGTGTGCGGCCAGTACACAGTTGATATGATCAATGCCTCGAAAAAAGCAGGATTCAAAGCGTACTTCGGCGCCATAAGGTTCTCAGATGATACAGGGCACGCGCTTGTGGCGTTCAAGGCTACGCATTTTAGCTATACATCATGGTATTTTTTTGAGCCCCAGACCAACAACCAGATGAATCCCCAGACGATAAAAGAGGTTCTGCAGGATAAAATGGGAAAAACCGTTGCTGATGTTACAGTGTACGGTTATTTCGATGATGCAGGGGATAAGGACCCTGCTACATGGCAGTTCGCTTATCCCCTGTATAACCAGAAATATTAAAGCTACTGTATAGTGACTTTCAACATCTTATCGCCCTGTTTGATCTTCTCCACAACATCCTGGCCTTCAATGACATGTCCGAACACGGAATGCTTCCCATCAAGGTGGGGTTGGGGATCTTCTGTTATGAAGAACTGGCTCCCTCCGGAGTTGGGCCCTGCATTAGCCATAGACACCGCCCCTTTAGTGTGTTTCAACTTTGGGCTAAATTCATCTCGTATCTTATATCCGGGACCGCCTGTTCCATCTCCTTTTGGGTCCCCGCCCTGTATCATAAAACCACGTATGACCCTGTGGAAAGTAAGCCCATTGTAGACCCCCTTCTGCGCCAGGTCTATGAAGTTCTTTGTGGTTATGGGGGCTTCTGATTCTTTAAGTTCGAATTTTATCGTTCCTTTTGGTGTTTCTATGACTGCTATTCGGTTTGGCATAAGTATCGTGGGGGCTTAAGGGAGTTATGGTATATGTGCTTTTTGAGTACTTCTCCAATACAAAGAATTATATTTAATCGGGTAAGAGAAGAAGACTATGAATAATTTGATTAACGGTCAGGTTATATCAAAGAAATTTAATTCAAAAATATTATCATATTCGATGATGGTAAAATGACTGCAGAAATAGTGATTATGAACAAACAGGCAATAGCTCTAGCTTCGGATAGTGCTGTTACAATGACTCAAGAAATGGGAGAAAAGATTAAGACCTCTGCAAATAAGCTTTTTTCTCTATCTAAATATCGCCCTGTTGGGATAATGGTTTTTGGAAATGCAGATTTAATGGATGTTCCTTGGGAAACAATAATAAAAATGTATAGAACTGAGTTGGGCAAAAAAAAGTTCGATACATTGAAAGAATATGCTGATAATTTTATTGAAGAACAGATTGATAAAAAGGTAGAATCCATTATTTCTGAGAAGAATGAGATTACTGAATATGAAGTAAAGCAAATAACATCTGCTATCATAAAAAATCATCATGAAAACTGGAAAAATGCGGAGACGATTCCATCAATTCCGAGTAGTCATTTTAAGGAGATATTAGACAAATATGGAGAGGTTATTAGTGATGCAATAAATGATGTATTTGAAAAATTACCTATTTCTAAACGCAATTTAAGTCAATTAAAAGAAATTTCAGGATATTTATTCTCAAAATTTCATATAATTCCTGATGGTGTTTCTGGAGTGGTAATCGCTGGATTCGGAGAGAAAGATACTTTTCCATCTCTTAAAGTATATGTTATCGAGGGTATTCTTATAAATAAGCTAAAATATAAAGAATTTTTATCTGTTAATATTGGTTTCGAAACCGCTGCATCAATTATTCCCTTTGCTCAGAGAGAAATGGTGGATACGTTTATGCAAGGGGTTGATCCATCCTATAGGAGTCTCGAAGACAGTTATTTAACTCAAATATTTTCTGAATATACAGAGATGGTTGTTAATAATATGAAAAAATATAGTGATCCAGTTACAAGTGTAGTTTCAATGCTTCCAAAAGATGAGCTTGCAGCTATGGCGGAAGCACTTGTAAATTTAACCTCTTTCAAACGGAAAGTTTCAATGGAAACTGAGACTGTCGGTGGACCAATTGATGTTGCTGTAATTTCAAAAGGCGATGGTTTTATATGGATTAAAAGAAAACATTATTTTAAACCAGAACTTAATCCACAATTTTTTGCAAATCATTATAAGGAGGAAATTGAAGATGGTGAAAAGTAAAGAGAAAAAAGTATTCTGCTCATTGAGAGAATTCAAACAAGAATATTTTCCGAAATCTATCGAGAAGCAAAAATTAGAGGAATCTAAGGATGCTCGTGACTTAGGAATTAGTTGGGCAAAAGAATCTTTGGATAAACTCAAAGATCAATTAAAGGATTTATGAGATTTGTCGTCCCAGTCTTCTTGTCCCTAATTTAATCACCGCCGTGAAGAAAGAAAAAAGAGAGCTCCAGAAAGGTATTTTAGCAAAGGTCGAAATCTGCCCGAAATGCGAAGACGAGTGGATAGATGAAAAAGGATATGAAGCCCTCTACAATCTATTCACAAGAAAGACCTTTAAGATTGGCGGAAGCCTTGCGGTCAGGATACCAAAGGAGATCGCAAACGTAATCGGGTTAAAAGAAGGCTCTGAAGTAAAGGTTGCAGTAAAGGAAAAGAAAATCGTAATTGAGGCTGCCTGAAAAAATAAAATCGAAATACTTATCTTCTGGCTCCGTAAACAACGAAATCTATTTCTTCTTCGCTGGTCTCAATACCCCAATCGCTCTGGAGACTTCTTATTTTATTTTCTTACCTGTTTTGAGAGTCAATTCAGCTTGAAGCATGTCAAAAATTATCCAAGATCCTTGAATTTTATCTTAAATTCGGTCCCATTAATTCTATTCAAAGCAAGTTCCCCTTGAAGCTGTTTTTCAGTCAGTATTGAAATAAGGCGCAAACCCCACGATTCAGTTTTATCAATATCCATGTCTTTTGGAAGACCAATGCCGTTATCGCTCACCAGTAATTCAATATGATTTCCTTCTATCGAATGAAGATTTATTTTTATTTCCCCTGTTTTTTCCCCGGGAAATGCATACTTTAACGAATTGCTTACAATTTCATTGATTATTAATCCGCAGGGTATGGCAGAATTTATCCCGAGTGAAACATTTTCCGCATTGATATTTAAGGCAACTTTCCCTGTAATGAAACCATAGGTTTCAAAAAGACCTGTCACAAGGTCCCTGATATATTCTTTGAAATTGATCCTTGCCAGATCTCCGGAATTATAAAGCTTCTCGTGGATAAGGGACATGGTAATTATCCTGTTCTGGATGTCCTTGTACATATCAATGGATTTTTGATCCTTGAGAGAAGAAGATTCAAGTCTCAGGAGACTTGAGATTATCTGCATGTTGTTCTTGACCCTGTGATGGATCTCACGCAAGAGAGCTTCTTTTTCTTTCAATGAGTTATTTATCTGCTCCTGTGCATGCTTTCGCTGCTCGATTTCAGACTTAAGGGCTGCTGTTCTCTCTTCCACCTTTTCTTCAAGTCGTTCATTCGCCGCTCTTAATTCCCCCTGTGCTTTTTGCAGTTCAAAGTTTTTCTCGACAGCAGTTTCATATGTGGAAAAGAGAAGATTGAGGATTTGCTGGCGATCCGATGTAATAAGATATTCCTTACCCTTAAAGAATATGTTCATGCCCATTTGTGCTTTTTCACTCACAGGTATCAATTTGTTAGAGCGCAGGTAATGTATTCTTGAGATAAGATATTTTTCATTGTATGGCTTTGTAATGAAATTGTCTGCTCCGCACTCCAGGCCCTTAAGAACATCTTTCGGGTCTGAAAGTGCAGTCAAAAGAATGACCGGGATATCTTTCATCTTTTCATTGTCCTTGATGAGCCGGCAGAGTTGATAGCCATCCATCTCGGGCATAACAATATCGCTGATGACGATCACTGGATTATGATTTTCAAGCATGGCAAGGGCTTCTTTGCCATTGTATGCAACTAAAACATGAAACTCCTGCTTCTCAAGGAGGGATTTTAGCACCGCAGCCTGCATGGGACTGTCTTCTACAATTAAAATTTCTGTTTTGTCGGCATGATCTTTGGAATCCATAAATTAATCCTCCATGGAAAAAATAACGAGTTTATACAGACGTTCTTGTGCTATGCTCATTTTCCTTCGACCTGATGAACTTTTGATGAATCAACAGAAGCTATAGCTATCGTTTTTGGATTTATGATTCGCCAAAAACCCTTGTATTTAAATAAATATCATTATTACTATATATTCTTTACTGTTCAGATAAATTATAGTTCAGATAAATAAAACATGCAATAGTTGAATAAACCACCGCACTCAACCAGACCATAATATCCAGGGGATTTTGAATGAAAGATAAGAAACATATAATAAACTTAAAATATAGTATAAGCTGCACATAAAAAATCAGGCATACGAAGGAGGCAATACAATAGTCGAAGTTTCAATCGTTCTTCCGGCTTACAATGAAGCTGCAAGAATTGAAAGCACAGTAGAACGAACAGCTGCGGCACTTCGCGATATCACATCATCTTTTGAGATAATTATCGCAGAGGACGGAAGCATGGACGGGACCGATAGGATATCCGAAGCCCTCACAAAAAAACACAACTATGTAGTGCACATTCATTCAGACAAAAGGCAGGGACGTGGACGCGCCCTGAACCGCGCTTTCAAGGCTTCCAAAGGGGAAATCCTCGGTTACATAGATGTAGACCTTGCTACGGACATGAAGCACTTGAGAGAACTTGTACAGTCTATACGGGACGGGTATGATTTTGCTACAGGCTCGCGCATGCTTCCACAGAGCAATGTCAAGAGACCATTCAAGAGGGGTTTTGCGAGCAAAGGATTTAATTATCTCACCCGTTTGATGCTTGGTTCAAAACTCTATGACCACCAGTGCGGATTCAAAGCCTTCAGGCGCGACTCGCTTTTTAAGATAATGGATACTGTAAAAGATACGCACTGGTTCTGGGACACGGAATTATTTGTACGAGCACAGCGCGCAGGATTCAAAGTCAAGGAATTCCCTGTAGAATGGAAACATGGTGGCACAACAAAGGTGAATTTAATTAAGGATGTCTTCGGGATGGGGTCGCAGATATTCAGGTTGTGGTATGAGTTCTTATGGCAAAAACAAGAAAAATAGACATGGGGTGTGGTTATGGGGTTTGGATTGCTGTCTGAGTTATTGTATGCAGTCCAGTGGTACTTGCTGATAGTATTTCTCGGAATAATAACTATACCCCTCACGGTCAATATCTGCCGAAACCTTCCAGACCGCGGCTACTCAACATCGAAGATACTCGGTGTACTCCTTCTTGCGTATGTATCATGGGTTCTGTCCTATGCCCTGGGTTACAGCAGGAACGAGATAATGCTTTCAATACTTCTGGTATGCGTTTTTTCTGCCGTTTTCTATGCAAAGACAAAACCCACGATTGATAGGAAGTTACTGTTAAGGAACGAATTGATTTTCGGCGCCGTGTTCCTTCTATTCCTGATGATCAGAGCATACAATCCAGAGATACACGGTGGAGAGAAAGTATTTGACTTCATGATCCTCAATTCTATCCTGGGAAGCACAAGTCTTCCCCCGCATGATTCATGGCTTTCGGGTTACAAAATCGACATGTATTATTATTTCGGCTCATTTACGATCGCCACTCTCACGAAACTTATCGGGATCCCATCAAATGTAGCATATAATCTTGGAATGTCCCTTTTGCCAGCGCTTGCGGCAGTTGCTGCCTTCGGGCTGGGCTATAATCTTACCCGTGACAAAAAAGGAGGGATTGCAACAGTATTCCTACTTGTATTTGCTGGCAACCTGTACCCTGCGGGAGTAATATCCGCCCATGCGCTAAACATAACCACAACTCCCTGGGGGGATGTGCCAAATATTATGAATTACTGGGGAGCGACACGAATTATCCCAAATACTGCTAACGAATTCCCATATTTCAGCTTCATATTCGGCGACCTGCATGCTCATGTCATAGCTATTCCCTTTGTGCTGATGGCTATAACATTTATTCTGAATGTTTATCTCTCAAAAAAGGTATCAAAGACAAATCTGGTCTTGCTGAGCTTTGCTCTTGGCTCGCTTTTCGTGTTCAATTCATGGGATTATGCCACGTATTCCGCTCTTTTTATCATGGCGATGCTGATCAAGCCCTGGAAGATTTATGGAAACAAATCTAGAGAGTTTTTCAGGGATTTATTAAAACGATCGGCCATTGTTATTTCAGTTCCCATACTTGGACTCTTGTTGTTCATCTTTTTCTTTTTTGATTTTCACTCATCAAGCATACAGGGAATAAAACCCGTCATTACAAGGACGGCGCTTCTAAATTTTCTTGTAATATTTAACCTGTTCTTATTCCTGATAGTTTCTTTCCTGTTACTTCATATCCCTGAATTCAGGTATAAAAAATGGATACTTACAGCTCTTTTTGCAGTGGCTGTGGCATTTTACTTTGTTCCCGATTTTCAAACCCTTTCTGTGTTCGTTCCCCTGGCTTTTTTGACCTGCATCAGCTTTTACTTTTTTTACAGGAACAATGATACAAACCGGCTATTTATCTCCGTTATGATAGCTCTTGGTCTTTCGCTTCTTGTTTTCTGTGAATTGTTCTATTTTGATGACCTTTTTTCTGGTAGTATTGAGAGGTTTAACACGGTATTTAAATATTATAACCAGGTTTGGCTTCTCTTTAGCATAGCGTCAGCTTATGCTTTTTATGATATCATTGACAAAAAATACAGGATGAAAAAGGCTGTGCTTGTTATTTTATCTATCCTTATCGTGCTAAATTCTCTTTATCTATTTACAGGCACATTTGCAAAGACTGGAGAATTGAGAGGAAGTGCCAGTCTTGACGGAATAGCTTTTATTAAAACAGCTGATTACGGCGATTACGACGCCATTGTCTGGGCAGGGAGGAACATTAGTACGACCCAGGTAATACTTGAGGCTCCTGGTGTGAGTTACAAGGATGACTCTCGGATTTCGGCTTACACAGGGATACCGACTGTCGTGGGTTGGGTGGGGCATGAATATATGCTGAGGAATAGCTGGGACGAGATATCGGCTCGCATCAGGGATGTCGATACCATTTATGAGACAGAGGATAATAACGAAGCTATGGCGCTGCTGCGGAAATACAATGTGTCATATATTTATATCGGGGATAAGGAACTTGGGAAATACAAGCAGAAAGGCTTGCAAAAATTCGAGAACACTTCTTATTTCGAAAAGGTGTACAGGGGCGTCGCGGAGATATATCGCGTATTGCCATGAAGAAATAAAAAATCTACTGATCCAGACCGTTAAAGCTTTTTACTTACAGGGAGAGAATCAAAACGTATTATTACCATTTTTTAGAATGTTAGGATAGGGTAATCAGAGCATTTATAATTTTTATCTCATTCGCTTATGAAAATAGTTTAAATATTTAAAAATAATTAAATAATATACTTCT
>Ga0180732_1001569_pt1 | contig 13844 bp, 18 predicted proteins | sample KR11_01MetaG_FD_148674 | JGI IMG/M metagenome (GOLD analysis project Ga0180732, IMG submission 148674) | Groundwater microbial communities from the Olkiluoto Island deep subsurface site, Finland - KR11_0.1 MetaG | ecosystem: Environmental > Aquatic > Deep subsurface > Groundwater | place...
GCTGTGCAAAAAAGCAACTCCCTTAAAAAGCCGGTGCTTTTTATCTCAACAGGGGATTTGGATAAAAAAGCAAAGGAATTTATGGATAACTACCAGAATATAATAAAATTCCTAAAGATTGAATGAAAAGCTTTAAATAGAAGAGTTTTAGAAAATAAATATGGGAAAAATAAAATCCAAGCTTGTAAAAAGAACTGCGAGAAAGCTGTTAAAAGCAAAAATTGAATTCAATGAAAGCTTTGAAAAAAATAAGGGGGTGCTTGGAAATACTATGCCCAGCAAAAAATTAAGAAACCAGATAGCAGGGTACTTATCAAGAATTGTAAAAAGTGAAAAGACAAAGTCCGCCTCAATTAACAAGACTCATTGAATTAAACAAACAACGGAGGTAAAACAAAAATGACAGAAGAGAAAGAAAAACAGGGGAATGAAAATGTAGTTTTCATTGGTTCTAAGCCTTTTATGAACTATGTAACAAGCGTGGTAATGCAGTTTACAACAAATAAGAGAAAGGAAGTAATCATAAAAGCAAGAGGAAAGTTTATAACAAGGGCCGTAGATGTTGCAGAAGTTGCTAGAAAAAGATTTCTTGAAAATGAGAACCTTGTAGTAAAGGACATAAAAATTAACAGTGAAGAATTTGAGAATACAGAAGGCAGAAAAGTCAACGTTTCCGTAATTGAAATAACCTTAAGCAAGAAATAAAAATAAATCAGTTTTTCTTTTTTATTTTTTTCTTTTTAATATCTTTTTTATTTCTTCTATATCCTTTTCCATCTTTTTTAATTTATTGTACCTTTTCTGATTCAAAATAACATTAAATATGTAATATGCCACATAAAGTATAAAGACAATACCCAAAGCTTGAGCAAAAGTAATAAGATTGTTTATTCTGGTAAGTAGGTCAATAGGGAGATTAGATATTATATTACTTGCAAATTCTTCTACAACAGCCATGTTAATTAGAAGTTAAAAGTGTTTTTAAGTTTTGCTTTGGATAGAGAGCCGATATACTGCCTTTTTTTAGGTATATAACTGATTAAATAAAGTTTATATTACCTTGTTTGTTTTATTTTTCATGCCAAACGAAAAAGAAGTGAAAACAATAACAGATAAACAAGAAATAAGCAGGATGATTCAAGAGAAGATTAAAAACAAGCGGCTTATTTTTACAGATTGGTATAAAATGGGATTATTGAGAAAAGGAATCTCTGAGGACAAATTTAGTGAGGTTTTTCCGCAGTTTGACAAAGTGTCTGCTATAGAAATAGAGGAATTGAAAAAAGGCGATTTAGGATATGAGCTTTTTTACAAAATAAGTAATAATACAACAATTTCCATAGGAACTATACCAAAAGAAAATATGTTGTTAATAATTCATTTAGTAGAATACAAAAGAAGTCTTGACCATAGGTTTAAAAAATTTAAGCGGTAATTAATATTTTCTCTTCAGTAGGAATAGTATAAGGAATTTTTTCTATTTTATTTAAGCCAACCAGCACGATTTGTATAAGAAATCCGCCCCTAACTTGCATTACATTTATTTTAGCACTATTCAGCATTTTGAGAATACTTGGGTCTTTTTCTATTGATTTTAGATAGTCAGAAACATTCCTTATCTCTATATTTGCAATCCTGTTTTTTGTAGTAATGTCTAAAATTAAATTAAGAATATTTACACTGCCGTAAACTTTTTCGTCATCCCCAATATTATTGAATATCATTAGCCTATCTAAGTCTTCATCATACATAAAAGTGCTCTCCTTTTCCATTTTTTTATCCTTAACCATTCTAAAAATAGATTATATTTAAAGGTATCTAGAGAAGGAAGGGGGGTAAGGTGGATTTACCCCTACCTCAAATTTTTTAAAGCATCTATATCTTGTAATTTCGTCTCTGTAGCTCAGCGTCAGAGCACTGCTCTCATGAAGTTGAAATCAAGAAAAGGATAATCAACTTGAGCAAGGCAGGGGTCGGGAGTTAAACTCTCTCCAGAGACATCTTTAAAAAATAAAAAATGGTGATTGACAAAATCTTGAAGGGGATATATAACAAAAGATTCTCCTCTGCGCTTTCTCTCTTGCTTGCGATAGAGATATTCTACTTTTCTTCTCTCCCAGGAGCCAGAGGGGTGGCGAGCATTCCATGGCTTTCTATTGCTTACCATTTCATTGTATTCTTCCTATTTAGTTTTTTTCTTGCCTTCTCATTAAATAATGAAAAAATTGATAATTGCCGGACTTTGCTGTTAATTATTGCAATAGCCATAGTTTACGCAATTCTTGATGAATTTCATCAGATGTTTGTTCCCTTAAGAGATGCTAATATTAATGATATCCTAACTGATAGTGCAGGGATTTTCTCTTCTGTAATAGTGTACATCCGAATAAAGCTAAACAACAATCATAAAAGCGGGGGGATTGTCCAAACGCCATAAATCCTCCCCCTCTCTTTCTCCCCCTCCCACCATTTTACTACCTAAAAATATATTTAAATACAAGGATATTCTTAAGAGTAAAAAGAGGACAGAATGAAAAAAATAGGAAGTTTTTTGCCTTTAAAATTCAGGAAGAATTTAAAATGAAAACAAAGCCGAGAATTGCTCTTGCACAAATAAAGTACTTTGATTTGGATACAGAGCATAATCTGGAAAAGATAATCTATTTTATTAAAAAGGCAAAAGAAAAAAAAGCAGATATTGTGTGTTTTCCTGAAACTTGCATGCTGAAGGAGAAATATCTTGATTTTAGCCACCATTTTTTAAAAGAAATTAGAGAAGCATGCAGAAAGAATAAAATCTGGTGCATTATAACTGAAGATTTTCTATTTGGCTCTAAAATTTACAATACTTCAATATTGATAGACAGAGAAGGGAAAATAAGAGGCAAATACAAAAAGATAAAATTGTATGCAGAAAAAATGGTTAATCCTGGAAAAGAAGTCCATATATTCAAAACTGATTTTGGCAAAATAGGAATTGCAATTTGCTGGGACTTGGCTTTCCCAGAGATTTTCCAGAAGATGAAGAAAGCGGGAGCCCAGATTGTTTTTTGCCCTGCCCAGTGGGCTTACGAAAAAAAAGCGTATACAAAAGAGCACAGAAAAAAAGAGTTAAAATTGCTGAAGTCATTAATTCTGTCTAGGGCATTTGAAAATCTTTTTTTTGTTGCATTTTGCAGTCCTTATAGAGACCAAAAAGACCTGATTTGCTATTCTGCAATAGTTTCCCAACATGAAATTATCAAGGAAATTTTCGGCAAAGAAGGGCTTATTTTTTCAGATATCCAGTTGAAAAAAATAACCAAATTTAAGCGGATTTACCCGGGGAAGTAGGTTTCGGTATAAGACTATGATATATGTCATTGGTAAAACCATAATTAACCCGCAAGAAGCTGCTTAAATTCATCTGTTCATAAATCGACGCTGTCAAATTTCTTCACTGGATATTTAATTAAACGAAAAACTTGGCGTAGCCAGTTTTGAGTAATTAATGGTGAACGAAGTGAACCAAATTACTCATAAATAGATGGTGACAAATGTCATGAACCTGCATAGGTAGGTTTCGCATATTTTTTTAAAAAGTCCAAAACAATTCCGATAAGTTTCTCCATTTCATCTTCAAAAAACTCAAAGGAGGGCTCTGCATTTATATCCACAACAAGCCAATTATCTCCTTTCTTTAAAAAATCTAATCCGCATATTTTTATCCCGGATATTTTTGTTATTCTTTTTGCCAAATCTATCAGCTTTGAATCTGGCTGGAATTTGCCCACTTTTTCAGCATATACTGCAGTTGCTTTCCACCCATGCCCATCCTTTAGAGCAGTCTGCACTATCTTCCCGTCAACTATTGTTAATCTGTAAGAAGGGGACTTGACAAATTCCTGGGCTATTATCGGAAGCTTTTCTTTCCCGTTTTCCCAGAATTTTTTTATCAGTTCTACTGCCTGCTTTTTATTATCTGCTTTTTCAACAAACTCCCCCTGCTCTCCATTAACTCTCTTTAAAATAACCGGCCAATTGTTGAACTTTTCCAAGTCTGCTTTGGCTGCATTAAGATTAACTGGAAGAAGGATTGTATCAGGGGTAGGGATGTTATGCTCTTTGCATTTCAAATAAAACATCCATTTGTCTTCTGTGTAATAAAATACCTTGGACTTATCAATAGTCTTTACTCCAAGTTCTTCAAATGTTTTTAATAATTCTAATGCCAAATAACCTGCGGTATTGTTAAATATTAAATCACATTTCTTTGCTTTTTTCTCAATTTCTTTTTCTGAAATTTCCTCAGAAAGGTTAAATAACAAAAAATTAATGTTTTTTTTCTTTGCAAGCCGGATAAAATCTTTGTCTTCATCGCTTAACTTCAGTCCGTGAAATATATATCCTATTGTTGTTTTCACCATAATTAAATTAATCTTTTTGCATATATAAATCTTACAAATTCAGAGAAAGGCGCAGATGCCATTAAAAAATATTTAATCAAAAGGGCATTTTATCATCCAAACGCCATAAATCCATCGCCCTTTTTTCTTGGCAGAATATGAAAATGTAGATGCTGAACAATCTGCCCAGCAGATTCAAAATTATTGTTCCCAACATTAAATCCCTCTGCCTTGTATTTATCCATCAGCTTAAGCGCTGTTTTCTTAATGCAGTTTAATAGTTCAGGAGCCAAGCTGTCAGGCATATCTAAGATAGTTCCAAGGTGCCTCTTGCTTATAACTAAAGCATGCCCTTCAACTTTAGGATGCGCGTCAAAGATAGAAAAAAAGCTTTCATTCTCATAAATCCTCTCGCTTTTTATCCCTCCATTTGCAATTTTGCAGAAGATACAATCTGACATTAATCTTTAAAAATTCCTTATTTTAAATAATTAATTGTTCTAGACAACTTTCACTCTCCAAGAAAAATCTTAAACAAATACATTATCAATAGCCCGAGAATAATGAAAACAAAAGAAATTATTGATTTCTTCAAATCTTTTTCTTTATGCAACTCAGGAATCAAATCAGACATAGATAAATAAATTAAACTCCCGGCAACTAATGGAAGAGCATAGATATTAAATTTAGCCAATCCTAAAAATGCAAATATTACCCCCAGTATTGCAAGAGAAGCGGATAAAAAATTAAACATTAAAGCCTTTAGCTTGGAAAATCCACCGTATAGCAATACAGCAAAATCTCCTAATTCCTGAGGAATTTCGTGGCTTATTATGGCAATTGTTGTTGCTATCCCTACTGGAAAGCTGACAATATAAGAAACTCCAATTAAAACCCCATCTAAAAAGTTATGCACTCCATCCCCTATTAAATTAAGATATGAAAAAGGTTTGTGGAAGTGTTCATCACAGTTCTCATCGTGGCAATGACGCCAATGAATTGCTTTTTCTATAACAAAAAATAAAAGAAAACTTAAAACCAAAATTAATGACATACTTAAAGGTTCAAGCTCATTCAACGATTCAGGAATTATATGAAAAAAAGCGTTTCCAATCATCGCACCAATAGCGAATGCTACAAGAATGGATATAATATTCTTAATTTTCTTCTTTTTAAAGAAGATAAAGAATATGCCTACTAAAGAAATTAAACTGACAATTAAAGCAGAAATTAAAGCTGAATAAAGGGGGGGATTCATTTTTTCTTTTTCTTCTTATTTAAACCCTTTCTAAATACAATAAAGTAATAGAAAACCGCTGCTAAAACTGGAATGAAAATCAAAAGCAAAATCCATACAACTTTGTCTATATCTTTTTTAAAATTCTTCTGAACACAATCAATAATCATTGCTAACCATAGGATAAGCAAGAAAATTGCAAACCCTAAGATTGCAAATACAGAGATTACCAAAAAAAATATGCCGATACTTAATAATAAATCCATTTTATTTCTTCCTTGTCTCAACTGACTTCCCTGCTTTTTCAAACTCTATCTCCCCGCCAATCAGCTTTCTCAAAACTTCCACCAAATCCTTAATTTTAACTCTGATTTGGTTGGTACTATCTCTTTCACGAATTGTAATATCTTTCTTTTTTATACTATCTCCATCGATAGTTATACAGTAAGGCGTTCCCTGTTCATCCTGCCTTGAATATCTCCTCCCAATACTCCCGCCTTTATCTTGAACAACCTTCCACTCTTTTCTTAAATTTTCATAAACTTCTTGGCTTAATTTTTCAAATTCTTCTCCTTTAACAATTGGGAAAATCGCCACTTTTACAGGAGCAAGTTTTGGATGAATTTTTAAAACAATATTCTGCCTTTTCTCGTCATAGCTGTAAGCTTTGGTTAAAACAGCCAAGAAAACTCTTTCCATTCCAAAGGTAGGCTCAATAACCCTTGGAATTACCTTTTTTCCTGTTTTCTCGTCGAAAATTTCCATGCTCTGCCTGCTTTCTTTTTCATGCTGTTTCAAATCATACTGCCCCCTGTTGGCAATTCCTGCAACTTCCTTGCTTCCAAAAGGATATTCGTAATCTAAATCAAAAGTTGCAGAAGAATAATGGCTTAATTCATCTTTAGTATGCTCTCTTATTTTAATTTCTTTTAAATTCAGAGAATAAAACCATAACACCTGTTCAGCAAGCCAATAAGCGTGCCATTCTTCCAGTCTTTTCTCTTTTAACATTTCACCGATAGTTGTTTTTCTTAAATCGTCTTTTCCTCTTGCTTGAGTTTCTGCATCAAGAAGATTTACTTGCAAGTCCAAATGCTTTTTATTCAGCAAATTACATTTTTCCTCTTCTGGATGAATAAAAAATTCAAATTCTGCAATATTAAATTCTCTGCTTCTAAATAAAAAATCCCTTGGAGCAATTTCATTCCTAAAACACCTTCCAATCTGGGCAATTCCAAAAGGCAGCTGTAACCTTGAGCTCTGCTGGACTAATTTAAAATCCACAAACATTCCTTGTGCAGTCTCCCCCCTAAGATAAGCATCTTGGCTGTCTAAAGCCCCTACTTTTGTTTTAAAGAGGAGATTAAATTCTCCCTGGCTTTCAAATTCTCCTCCGCAATCACACTTGACTTTTCCAAGCTCAGATTTGTCTATTTTAGTTGATTTTTTGCATTTCTTGCATGTTACTGCAATATCTGAAAAACTTGCAATATGCCCGGAAGCCTTCCATGTTCTGGGATGGCTTATTATTGATGCTTCTATCCCAGTCATATTTTCTTTTTGTGTAACAAAAAATTTCCACCATTCTCTCTTTATATTATTAAATAACTCAACTCCTAAAGGCCCATAATCCCAAAACCCAGCAAAACCCCCGTAAATTTCAGATGAAGGAAACACAAAACCTTTCCTTTTGCAGAAACTTGCGAGTTCATCGATGGTAATTTTCTTATCTACTACAACTTTTGCCTTTTGTTTGTCTTCTTTTATCTCTTTAATATTCTCACCCATAACTCGTTTATCTTTAAGCGCATTTAAAACTCTTTTCATTTTTTCTTCTGCTCCTTTCTTTGTCTTTCCAAGATAAGCAATAGTTTTTGCTTTCACTTTTCCATTTTCTCTCTTGCTCTCTCGCAGGTAATAATATTCCCTGCCATTAATTATTTTTTTAACTATAAATGCCATTTTTTATAAGCTTAAATTCTTTAGACATATTAGGCACTACAAAGAACTATTTAAATCTTTTTATAGGCACTACATAACTTAAGAGCGATGTTTTTTTGAATTTTCGAGAGATTAATAATATCTTCTTTTAGTCACCTTTCTAACTTTTAAAATTCTTTTTATCATAAAAAAACCAAAAACCAAAAAGAGAATTACAAGAACGCCGGTAACAAGATTATCTGTCCCTCCAACACTCTCGCCAAAAACTGCAAAACCGCTTAACGGCGACCCGAGAATTATATTTTCCTGAACAAAAGTAGAATATTCCTCTGAATTTAAATTCACAAGCAGATTAAGTTCCCCTTTTAAAGATGAATTAATAGGTATTAAAGATTCAAATTCCCCTTCTGAATTCTCATCAATCTGCTTGTTCTCTTTTAGCTCTGCAACCCTTTCATTTTTTGAATCAAAAAGCAGAAACTGAATCTCAACATTCTGTTTCTTGCCAGAAAGCTCTTTTAAATTGTAAACAACTCTAACTTTATCCTGTTCTGTTCTCTCTACTTTCACAATCTTAAACCCCAGCTTTTCTTCTATTATCTCAACAGAAAAACTTTCTTTCTTGGATATTTCTTTGCATCCTAAAGAAACTGTTAAAGAATAAGAACCGCTTCCTAAATCTGAAGGGACATTTATCTCAAAATCAAAATCATATTCCTCTCCAATGTTAAGGCTTTTTGTTTCACTTCCTAAAATCCAGCCGGCATTTTCTCCTGTGCTCTGGAAAGAGCAGTCGTTCAAAAATGTAGTTCCTAAATTCTTAACAGACAATGTAGCAGTCTTTTTCTCTCCTGGCTTTGCAATTATGTCTGAAATTGAAGAAGTTATTAAATCAATATTACTTTGCTCCTGTGAAGGTATAATTGCATTGCCCCCGCCACTTCCTCCCCCTCCACCTCCACCACTGCTCGTGGTGGTTGAAACAGAAAAACTATTAGATACAGATTTTAAATTTCCTGCAGAATCATTCACATAAAAGTTTAAAACAAAATCAGCATCAAGAGTAACGCTAAAACTTGACTGGTTTAAACTGCAGTATGTAGTTGTGTTGCTTATTTCAAGAATAGCCCCTCTATAAACATTATACCAGCATGAGTCTAAACTAGAGTCAGAAACCTGCCATTGCACCGGAACAGAAGTTCTGCTTGATTTTGTTCCTGTTGGCTCGGTTACACTTAAATTAGGAATAATAGTGTCAATAACAAAACTATAGTTTACCATATTCCATCTGTTTTGAGAGTCATTGCATGCAACACCCCAATTATAATTTCCATCTGCAAGATTTAGCACAAAAAAATTATTTTCTAAAGTTATAGAAGAGTTTGTCTGGTTTAATGCTAATATTCCTTTAAAATCACCAAACAACTGGCAGGACGAAATGCCAACTCCAGAAAAAACACTGTAATTAAAGTAAACATTATTGTAATAAGAAAGATAAGAATTGTTTTCCGGGTAGTTTAAATTTAATGCTGGTGCTGATGTCAAAACGTTGAAGGTTACGCTATCTTTTGCTGTGTTTCCAAGGCTGTCATTTGAAAACAGATTTAGAGTGTATTCTTTGTCTTGAGAAACATTAAAAGTAAGGTTTTGGCAGTTGGGTATGCTTACATTAACTGCATCATCAAGATTATACCAGCAACTTTGCATTCCAATTCCTGAATCAGAAGCAGAAAAATTTAGAGGGAGATTTGTGCTGACCCCATAAGTTTTTGTCTCTGGATTTATAATTGCAATATCTGGAGCAACGCTGTCAACAAAAAATGTAACTTTTGTTGTATTCACATTTCCCACGCTGTCATTTGCATATGCAATTATTGTATTGCTTCCCTGTGAAAAAGTGTAATAGCTTGAATTTAAATAAGTTACATTTGCAGTTCCATTATACCACCATATTGATTGAAGAAGATTATCATCTTTAGCAGAAATGTTTACGAGTATTGAATTTGTGCTGTAATTTTGATTTAAAGGTGAGTTTATTGTTAAGTTTGGCACTATTGAATCAACAAAAGTATAACCTAAAGAAACATTGAACAATTGGGGGGTAATCCCTGCTCCTTCACTTGTTAAATAAACCCTATACTGAAAATATCTGCTTTGCAGACTTAAGTTGCTTAAATTTGAACTTTGCCATATTCCATCAATACAATTTAATAAAGAACAATTCTTAACTTGAAAAGTTAAATTAGAATTTGCATTAGTTTTCGCATAAATATAATCAAATTCATCCTTTGGGTCTGTACCACTTCCAGTTCCCTCACCAATCCAAATAGCATTAGTTGGACTTGCAATACTCAAAGTTACACTAATCCACTCCCCAGTAGTAGAAGTAATTGTAAATGTTGCTAAGGGGTTTGTCCCAGAAGAATCTGATTGGGCATAAACTCCTATACTAAGTCCCTTATTTTTCTTTCCATATAACTTTAAAATATCCCCATTTTTAAGATTTGTTGAGAAATTCAAATAAAAATTTTTGCTTGAATCTTTCATGTCTGCCAGATAATAAATTCCATCTAAAGCAAAAACTTCTGTTGTATTTGCCCCCAAGTGAATTGCATAAGCAAGAGAGGTATTAATATCTCCATTTGATTGTAAACCTACCCAAGAAACATTATTCCATCCAGCAACGCTTGTCGCATCAAATATCTTACTTGTATATGTTCCAGTTAGATTATTTCCAGATAAAATAACCGCACTCCCGTTATAGCTTGTGTTTACATAAACCCCGCTATCAAAATCACTTTGGTTTGTATCAGAGAATTGCAAAGCATATACCAGAAAACTGCCGAATACAATCGCAATTAAAATCACCAAAAAACACCCCCGCCCCTTTTTCATTCCCATTAAAAGATGTTGATGTTTTTAAATATTGCCAAAAGAAATGTTTAAATAACTCAAAGAATTAAGAGGGACATGAAAAAAGTGATGCTGCTTGTATTTTGTATGATTATCCTTTCATCTTTAGTTCTTGCTCAATCAAACAAAATAAGTGTAATAACAACCAAAGAAAGTTTTAAAGCAGGTGAAAAAATAACTCTAAAGGTTTCCCTTTTAGATGAGAATAATAATCCTATAAATGATAATGTGCAGATATCTCTGGAAGACCCTAATAAAAAAAAGAAGATAGAAAAAACAATTCAGTCAAACCAGTTGGTAGATATTGATTTAGGTGAAGGTGTAAGCTATGGTTACTGGACAGCCAGAGCAACATATAATGGTTTAGAATCAAAGTCCTTGTTTGTTGTTGAGGTAGAAGAATTAGCAAAATTTGAAATCCAAGAAGATGTTTTAAAAATCACTAACATCGGAAATACACAGTATACAAAAACAATCCAGATTGTAATTGGAGATACTGTCGGTATTAAAGAGCCAAAATTAGGTATTGGAGAGAGCATTAGCCTGAGGCTTATTGCACCTGATGGAAATTATAATGTAAGAATAACAGACGGCAAAACCACAATTTCACAATCTAATGTTGCGCTTACTGGTAAAGTGATTGGGGTATTAGATGAAAGAGTTTCTCAAGGAAGCCCTATTACAGGGTATATAAAACCTGAAGGAGAATCTGAACTATCCTTAGACTATCTAAAAAAGAACAAGTTTGTTTATGTTTTTGTATTGGTTATTTTCGGGGCAACTATCCTCCTTGCAATTGAGAGGCATTACAAAAGAAGAGTGTAAAAAAGATTTCTAAGAGAATGAAAAGCGGAGGCCGGGACTCGAACCCGGGAAAAGTTGCTTTCTGCCATTACAGCTACATTTCGCAGTTGTAAATTGTATACAATCTGCAGGTTCGGCTTTCTCAAAGATTTTGTCTTTAGAGAAATCAACCGCAGTAGCCGCTGTGCCACCTCCGCATGTCTCCAATCTCATTTTAAGGGGAGTATGTGGAGTATAAATCCTTTCGATTTCCAGAGATTATACTTGGTTATATTCTTTAAACTGGTTAAACCAACTTTTTTAATCCACAAGGTTAACATCTTATCCCCGCTTATTAAAAGAGCAAAGGTTTTATTACTTACTGGCCTTTTTACATAAACATTAAACCCTTCTTTTTCTAGAAACTCTTTTATTTGATTTACCAATACTACGCTAGAAGATTTTATTTCGAGTCTAGGATAAGAAGGATATCTCAGTTTTTTGCTGTGAGAAAAATATAAACAACCATCTGCCTCAAATAACCCCCTGATTATCGAAAATAAAATCTCTTTTTTTAGCATATTATCTGGGATGAATATATCAAATGTTTTCTTGCCTTTAGGAAGTCCAAGAGAGACTAATTTATCAACAAATTCTTTATTATTAAACTGGATTCTTAATGATTTTCCTTTTTTCTCGTGACGAATAAATTTAAGGGGTTTTTTTCCAGTTTCCTCAAAAAGAAATTTCTCTATCTGCTCAAAATCAAAAAATCCTTGTGTTTCACTGCGGACTGAAGTCCGCAGTTTGTTTGGATTTCTGGATGCTCAAGAATTCAACCACACACTAAAGTGTGTGGTTTTCTTCCAGAATTCTTGACATAATCATAGTCTTCATCGACATTCCCACACAACTCTAATCGATACTTTCTCTTCTCTTTCTTATAATAGATATTCCCATCCCCAATAATAAACCCAATGAGTTCATAAATATCCATTAATTAAAAAGGCGTTGGCATTTTATTAAACTTTTCCCAACATGATATTAGAATTATTTCCTTCTATCCCTTATCTTTCTTACGAATTTCCTAAACTTAGTTTCCTTTAAATGCATTGCATGCTCTGGGCATATTTCAATACAACAGAAACACCTTATACATTTTTTCCGATTAATCTCTGGATAAGGATTAAGAGTTATTGCTTTTCCAGGGCATTTTTTTGCACATGTCGCACATTTTACACACTTCTCTTTATCAACCACAATTTTATTGCCTTTAATCAGTTTTCCCAAAAAGATTTTAACAGATTCTTTCATCCAAGAAGCCGGCTTTTCAAACCTTAAATTTGGTATTTCTTTAACATCACCAATCACTTCAATCTCATAAGAGGGATATAACTTCCTTTTTATTGCTTCTTTAACAAAAAGAATTCTCCTTGGCTTAAAACCCATAATTTTCGCAGCAGCAATGTCCAAAGCAACTGCGTTTCTTGAAGCCATGATTAAACCGACTTTTTTTAGCTTTCCAGAAGTAGGACCGTTCCCTTCCATTGCAACAACACAATCCATTATATTCAATCCAGGATTTACATTCCGATATATGTCAACTAAAAGAGAAGAAAACTTCTTGTCGCCAATTGCTTTTTTATGCAAAACTTGCTTCATTCCTCCAGGAATACATCCATAAAGATTTTTTATTGCTCCTGAAAGCATAGTCAAAGAATGTGTTTTTAATTTGGGAACATTAACAACTAAATCCGCCTGCTTTATAATTTTAGGAAAATAAAAATCTCTCAAAACCTTTGCATTCTTATCTTTAATTTTTATAAGATTGCTTTTTTCAAAAACAACCAGATTTGCAAAACCAGAATAGCCGCTTCCTTTAAACGCTTTTTCAGTGTCCATAAAAGAAGATTCTCCGACAAATATTTCTCCTTTGAATTGTTTTATTATTGACCTAACAATAGAAGGGTGAGTTACTATCGCTAAGTTGTCTTTATAAGCCCCCACAACATTTGGCTTTATGAGAATTTTTTTATATTTGCTTTTTTCTTTTTCATCAAAATCTAGAAGTTTTAGGATTTTCCTAATTGCCTTATCAACCTGCTTTTGGCTATAACTCTTGCATTTAACAACTGCAACTTTCTCAACCCCTTTTTTTATCATTGTTTCTTATATCAAAAAGTTCTTGAGTTTTACCACACCTTTTAAGGTGTGGTTTGTTCTGAACTTTTGGATGCTCAAAATTGCATTCATCTGCACACTAAAGTGTGCAGTTTTCTGCATCAGCAATTTTGACATAATATTTTTAAATGCCCCGGACAGGATTTGGACCTGCGACCCCTAGCTTAGAAGGCTAGTGCTCTATCCAGGCTGAGCTACCGGGGCCTTCAGCTTTATAAGAATTAAGCAAAAACCATATTTAAAAGTGTTTGTCTCTGGTTTTTTAAGCCCTCACCACATCAAAATTCCTTTGGAATTTTGTTACCCTAAAAATCTTTAGATTTTTACGACATCCAAATCCTTAACAAGAAAAGAATTCTTAAAATACTTTTTCGCCTCATTCAAAATCTTTCCAAGATTTTTTT
>Ga0180732_1001570_pt1 | contig 13838 bp, 12 predicted proteins | sample KR11_01MetaG_FD_148674 | JGI IMG/M metagenome (GOLD analysis project Ga0180732, IMG submission 148674) | Groundwater microbial communities from the Olkiluoto Island deep subsurface site, Finland - KR11_0.1 MetaG | ecosystem: Environmental > Aquatic > Deep subsurface > Groundwater | place...
GGCTCCAGGCCCTCTGCCGGGGGATCGATGCCCAGGGGTTCACCTACAATCCCGTGCGCCTGGCCCATGAAGATGAACATCACGCCGGATCACGCCGAATCGTGAAGCGTGCGCTGAAAGAGCGAATCAACCTTCACCGGGAATCCTTCCTGGCGGGGCAAAGGGATTGCGATCAAGAGATCAGCGCCCAGATGGCCTGTCTTCTGGGGGGTCGAAAGGCTGAACGCTGCGAGGCAGGCATAAATGCTACCATTATCACGAGGACGGGGGATATTTATCCCTGCCCGTTTTTCGTGGGCCATGAGGATCAGGTGATCGGCAACATCCGCCAAGGGTTTTTCCCGGCTCGGGTGAAGTCGTACCTGGACAGGCACCTGGTCTCAATGAAATCCTGCAGGGGGTGCGGTGCCCGGCGGGTATGCGGCTCGGGGTGCGCTTTTGATGCCTATGAAGACTCCGGCCGGGTGGATTTGCAGGCCCGGCAAGCCTGTTTGGATACCCGCGCCTATGTTCGCCGGTTAAAGGCATCCCTGGTCGCCCTGGCGTCCAAGGTCCCGGAGAAATTTATAGAACAGGCTCTGGTTCCGGGGCATGAACCCCGGTCAAACGCCACGGAGATGCGGTGCGATGCTACTTCCCGCAGCTTTGTGATTCGTCTCACGGGCCGCTGCAATCTTGCGTGCGACTACTGCTACGACAAGGGGCCTGAACATCTGCGGGAGGATCTGGATCTTCCCGGGGCCCGAAGGATGATTGCGCATATTCTGGAGAGTCCTGCCGCCGAACCCCTGGTGTGCCTCTTCGGGGGAGAGCCACTTCTCAACTGGGAGGTCGGGGAGTTTTTGATTGAGGAAATTGCGCGTGAAGCCCAACGATCGGGGAAACGCCCTTTTTTTCACCTGACTACCAACGGGACCTTGATGACCCCCCGGATTGCCAAGACCATCCATCGCCATGGCATCACGGTTCAGGTGAGCGTGGACGGCTTAAGGGAAAACCACGATCGTTACCGGAAGGATATGAACGGAAAAGGTTCCTGGGAGGCCATGTTCCGTGGCATAGAACTTCTAAAGCAGGCAAACCCCGAGGCTAAAATTGATGGACAAGCGGTTTTGACGCCGGGCAATATGGACATGATTTCCATGGTCATGGCGTTGAAGAGGATGGGGCTCCGCCGAATTTCCTTTCTGGTGGCCGGATGGGAGGAACGGACCGGGATTTCCTGGTCGGACGCTGACATCCAGGCCCTCATGCGGGCGCGGGAAGACTTTTTCCCCTTTTTTCTGGAATCGGCGTCTCAAGGAAACCCCGAGGTGGATATGGGGTTTGCGAGCCTTGTGGCCGCAGAACCCGAGGGGTCCCTGGGAATCTGCGAGTGCGGGTCCGGCGAGGTATTTTTCGACACGCGAGCCAGGATCCACCGCTGCCCCCAGATTTATGCGGCTGGACTCCCGTCCATCGGGGAATGCGGGCAGCCGGCCCCCGGAGAAGAAATAGGGGGTCCCGGCCATGGATTTGTCAAAAAAGAGTGTCTGGCCTGCTGGGCGCACACCAGGTGTCGGGGGGGCTGTATGGTGCGTAACCAGCGATGCCCCTGGATGCCTTCGCGGGTGCTGCCCCGGAATGAAAGCCTGTGGTGCGATTTCATGAGGGCTGAGTTCGCCCGGGCCATGCTGGCCTATCGGATTCTGGAAACCCGGAAGCCCCGGGTGAATCTGGCGATCAAAGCGATGTTTGGAGCATGATATCATGAATGGCGCACCCCTTCCAACGCCCATCGAAGTCGACCTTTTGTTGATTTTTCCTCCCTTCCAGAGGCTTGTGGTCTCCATGGAAAATATCGGCATCGAATATATTGCGGCTTCGGTCCGTGCCCATGGATTTACTTGCGCCATGATCAATGCAGGGCTCCATGGTCTAACCGTCGAAGACATGGTGGAAATTATAGGCCGTTGCCGGTTCCGGGTTCTCGGTATCTCAACCATCCACTGGACCCTGCCCGCAGCCATTAAGATTGCCAAGGCAGCGCGTAAAACCCATCCCGACTGTCACATCCTTTTCGGAGGGATCGAAGCCGCCCTTGACGCGGAGCGAATCCTCCTGGAATATCCTTTCGTGGATTGCGTGGGCCTGGGCGAGGGCGAGAGGACGGTGGTGTCCTTGCTGTCAGCCCTTTCTGAAGCAAGGGACTGGCGGGATATTGAGGGTATTGCTTATCGAAAGGGGGAGGCCATCTGCCATACCCGGAGATCAGGGCTCATTGATCCGTTGGATAATCTCCCCTTTCCCGCCCGGGATGACATGGCCGCAGTGCTTGATGCCGGAGGCGCCGTGAGCATGAGCTCAAGCCGGGGCTGCACAGGCCACTGCGCATTTTGCTCCGTCAGGGCCTTTTATGGACTCTCCCGGGGAGAATTCTGGCGGGGAAGATCACCCCTGTCCGTGGTCACGGAAATGCAGGAAATCCAGGAGCGATACGGAGCCAGACTTTTCTCTTTCATTGATGAGACGGTGGTTGGTCCGGGGAAAAAAGGCGGTGACCGGCTCCGTGAAATTGCCGACCGCATCCGGGAATCGGACATGTCCTGCGAGTTTTTCATGACAGTGCGGGCGGATCAGGTAGAGAAGACTCTTTTCCGGGATTTAAAATCCGCGGGGCTACGGAAGGTGGAAATCGGTATCGAGTCCATGGCCCCTTCGCAATTGAGACGCTACGGGAAAATTGCCAATACGGAAGATAACCGCCGGGCGCTAATCCTTCTCGAAGACCTGGGCATTGCCGCGGAGCTTTTCATGGTGCCCTTTGATCCTGGCGTTACAAGGGCTGAGATGGAGACCAACCTTGATTTCTATGGAGAGCGTTTTAAAAAGAGGGACGGGTACGATGTGTCACCCTTGAGTATGGGCAATTACCTTTACCCCTACCCCGGAACAGGGACGAAAACAATCTATGCCCAAAACGGATGGTTAAAGGGGAATCATCACGCCTCGTTCCGGGCCAGGGACCCGGAGATGCAAAAGGTAGGTGAGGTCCTGATCCGGCTGGTGGGTGCCGTCGAGCCTGCTTTTCCCATGTCCTACCTCGGACTTGGCAATTTATGGATCAACAGTGCCGGTCTTTCCGAGCCTGTTTATGGACGGATTCACAGGATGTGCGGCGAACTCGGTGAACTTTTGGTGGCGGTTGCCCGATGGGCCCTTTCGGTCACCCCAAGGCCGCTTCCCATTCCCATGGAGGATATCGCCGGATTGATTGGGGATCTCCGGCGGTCCCTGGCGGGATTTGCCCAACTTCGCAAGGAGCTTCGGGGGATCGTCTCTGCCAGTAAAAATCACGGCGTTAAACCACAGGCCTTTAAAATCGGGAACCCTTTCGCCAGGGAGCTTTATGCGCTGGGCCAACAGCGGAAACTGCAGATCACAGACGAGATGCAGGATCGGGAGCCGGACGAATACGATATCATCACGGCGATTCTTGACCTCCTTACGGAAAAGGCCGCAACATGATCAAAGACAACAGGCGGTCCATGGCTGAGCTAAAACGATTAAGGATTCTGGGCCGGAACTTTGTCTACAACCCGAGAACGGTTCGTCATGTTGAACTCGACCCCGGGATATGGCATCGGGTCGGTTTGATGATGAAGAAAAAAAAGGAGATCACCGGGGAGATTGAAGCCATTCCGGAGCTGGCCCATGTGCTTGAGGTGCCCCAAGAAATGCCGGGGATGAACGATCCCCCCGGGCTCAGGAATCTGATCCTTCAGGTTTCTCATGCCTGTAACCTCCGATGCGTTTACTGCAGCGCGGATTTCGGTCGGTACGGAGGCGGTTTCAGGTCCATGTCATCCCGTACGGCCGAGAGGGCCATTGATTTTCTCTTTGATACAAGTTCTTCAAAGGAATTGGCGATCACCTACTTCGGCGGCGAGCCGTTGCTCAACCTGGAGACGGTTCTTTCTTCCGCGAGCTATGCCCGGGGAAGAGCGGCCAAAAAAGGCCGAGCTCTGGCGCTGCATCTTGTGACCAACGGTGTTTTGCTCTGCCCGAAAACCCTTTTTCAACTGGATGAACTGGGTTTCAGCCTCACGGTGAGTATGGATGGAAAAAAGGCCTGCCACGACCGGTGCAGGCCCTTTCCGGACGGCAGGGGCTCCCACCAGACCATTTCCCGAGCGCTGGAAATAGCCGGGGAACTGCCCATCGGAGGGCGGATCACGGTGCGCGGGACTTTCACTAGGCAGAATGCCGCATTCTTCCCGGATATCCGCTTTCTCGTCCATAGAGGATTTTCCAGAAATATCGCCTATGAACCTGTATTTCTTCCAACTTCACATCCCCTTTCCCTGCGCTGGCAAGATCTGCCTGGGGTGAAACAGGCATACGTGGACCTTGCCCGACACTACGTCAAGCAGTGGCGGCGCGGGGAGCCATTTTGCTTCTGGGACTTCGACGATGCGATCACCCGGCTTGCCTGTTCAACACCCCGGCGATCCCGTTGCGGGGCGGGGGTTTCGACCCTTGCCGTGACGGCTGAAGAAGAACTTTACGCCTGCCATATGTCCACCGGGATGGAGAGTGCAAAGCTCGGGAATTTGCAGGAGGGGCTTATCAAAAACCTTGGCAAGCCATGGCAAGAGAGATACCTGGAGGGAAGAACAGGATGCGCGGAGTGCTGGCTTCGCGGGTTATGCGGGGGCGGTTGCAACACCCACGCCCTTTTTTTCAACAAATCCCTTGGTCAGCCCTATAAGCTGGAGTGTGAGTTGATAGAGCACCGCTACCGTTTGGCGCTTTGGATCCTTTCGGAAATTCCGGATCTGAGGGAAACGATAACCGTTGATTCCGGGATTGGGGGTGCTGATTCCGGGCATCTCCTTTCTCCGCTCTGGAGCACCCGGAAGGCTGCAGAAAAAATCGGAAATTAAAGAGTAGGAGAAGAGAAATGAAAATAAACCATCGCGTAGATCCTGAATTGATACGGGTGCTTGAAGCGTATCCCGACACGGAGCTCAATCAGGACACCCTTGCCGCCACCCGCCGGATGAGAGACAAACAAGCCCTGGAAACGAATGCCATCCTTCCGAAAATGGAAGAAGTGACCCAAAAAGATTATTTGGTGCCGGGCTTGGCGGGAGGCCATGACGTATCCGTTCGCGTTTACAAGCCCGTGGGGCAACCTGAAAAATTGCCCGGTTTTCTTTGGATTCACGGGGGAGGCTATGTGTTGGGAGGAATGGACGGCGATGATTACCCCAATAAGCTGCGGGTTCAAAAAACGGGGTGTGTGATTGTGTCCGTGGATTACCGGCTGGCACCGGAAAACCCTTATCCTGCCCCTCTTGAAGACTGCCATGCGGCCCTGCAATGGATGTTCGACCATGCCGATGAACTGGGGATCGATAAATCTCGGGTCGCCATTGGCGGCACCAGTGCCGGGGGAGGTCTTGCGGCCAGTCTGGCATTGCTGGTCCGGGACCGGGCAGAGCTGAAAATTATATTCCAGATGCTCATTTATCCCATGATTGATGATCGCAATATCGCTCCGGCAAGCGAGACTCGCCCCGACACCCTGATCTGGAGCCGGGCAAAGAATCTTTTCGGATGGACTTCCTATTTGGGCAGGCCACCGGGAAAAGAGGATATTACGGCCTATGAAGCTGCGGCCAGAGCAAAGGACCTATCCGGTTTGCCCCCGGCCTTGGTGGTTGTGGGTGATCTGGATCTGTTTGTGGCTGAAAACATAGAATATGCCCGACGCCTGATTTGCGCGGGGATCCCCACGGAACTGCATGTTTACCCCGGAGCTTATCACGGTTTTAACGGCTTTGCTCCGGGTGCTGCGGTATCCAGGCAATGCAATGACACATGTTACAGGGCTTTGAACAAAGCCCTTTATCAAGGATAGGACACAGGCATGCTAAAAAAAACGTTGCAGGATACCTGGTATTTTTTCAGAATACATGTCATGCCGTTATCGGCAATAATACTCCCCATCCTGGTTCCAACCGAGATCATAACAAGCCTTTATAGCTATTATTTTACAGGAGAAGATTTTGTTCTCTTGGAGCAAATTCCCACCGTGATCATCGGGTTTTTGACTTATCCCGTGTATTCGGTGGGTGTAATTTTTTATATTGCATCCATCATCGACGGGAAAGTGATCGACACAAAAACAGCCTGGTTTCTGGGGATCAAGTTCTGGGGACCGTATCTTGTTCTAAGGATTTTGATGGGGATTTCGATTGCAGGCGGGATCATGCTGTTGATCATTCCTGGCGTTATCTTTGCGGTTCGATATTCTTTTTCCGAATTCGACCTTTTGCTAAACAACCCCAATCCCCTGGAAGCCATGAAAAACAGCTGGACCTTAACCCGAAAATATATGTTGGTTCTTCTGGGAGGATACGCTGTGATCGGGATCAGCCTATTTTTGCCCTACTATGCGGTCCTGTCTTTTTTTAACGAATCCAATGTTGTGCTTCGGGTATTGGCAGGGATGCTTTTAATTATGATTCATGCCGTGATGGAAGTATTGTTCACGATATTTGCATTTCGAGTGTATGATGATACCAGGGGTCAAAACAATCGAGAGATCCGTCGGGATGTAACAACAGTCTAAACAAAAAACCAAAAGGAGTTGTCGATGAAATCATTTAAGAGCACAAAAACTTCAGTTTATTCGGTCATCATTTTGTTCGTTTCCTTTTTTGTGTTATCCCTGGGCGTAGGTCATGCTGAACTCAAGCCAATGTCTCCTTCAAATCAACTCCAGAAAAAAGATACAATGGTCATTCCTCCGGGGGTAAAACTTATCCCCGACCTGAATGTCACCCTGAATGTCACCAAAAGCGGTACCGGATTGGTCACTTTAAGCGGAGCCATAACCAACATCGGGATGGGAGATTATGCCATGGCTTCCGAAGCCCGGATTGTCATGAATCTGTGCTATCCTCCCAAAACCTATGCCCAGATCGGCGTATCCGAGCAAATTTTTACCAAGGGGTTTACCCAGTTGAAAAAAGGCGCATCCATACCGATTCACTGTACCTATCAGATTCCTAACTTCCAGGGATGGAACGCAGCGGCTGCGCCGCTGAACGCAAAGCGCCTCTTTACACTGGCAGCGGTAAAAAAAGACATGTCACCCTATAAGGCCAGCGAAGATCGCAATCCGAATAACAACTCCAAGGCCATCGAAATAAGCTACCTGGAAAAAAAGTAGGGATTCTATTCAAATAAAGCCCGGTTGATCCTTTTCCAGAGATCCGACGGGGGAGATAAGTTTTTGCCGTCAATACTGAGGGCCGGAACTGCCCCCATGAGGGCATTGGTCAGGAGTATTTCATCAAAGGAGAACATCTGCTCGGGCAGCAGGGGCTCATGTGCTATCTCATAATTCCATTGTTCCAGAAGATCCGTGACGCATTTCTGCATGGTTCCGGGAAGGACATGGGTGGACTTTGGAAGTATTGCAGTATTGTGGCGGATCAGAATGAGGCTTGCGGTATTGGTTTCGGAGAGGGTGCCGTCGGAATTTAGAATCAGGGCCTCGTCCATTCCTTTTTGCACGGCCCATTTTCCGGCCAGATGATAATACAGGTAGTTCAAGGTTTTATGGGCTGCCAGGGGGCTTTGACGGGGATGGGGGCAGGTGGCCAGATGAAGGCCCTGGTCCTTTTTGCCTTCCAGGCGATGGACATAGGGCCTTGCAGAGACGATCAGGGAATGGTTGTAGGGCGCAATGTCTTGGGTACCCTTGGTAGCCATGATCTTCACGGCTGCAGATCCTTTGTTCAGGCCATTCTCCTCAAGGACTTTGGCAAGGATGACCTCCCAGGTAAGATCCGGCTCGGGATCGGTGAAAAGGGTTTTCCAGGTCTGGTTGAACCGTTGGAGGTGGTGGGACAGGCCCCGTATTTTACCATGATCCGCCCGGATCGTCTCAAAAAATCCGAACCCGTATTGAAAACCAAGGTCCCGCATCGGCACGGCAGCAGATAGGGCCGGAACCATCCTGCCGTTGAACCACATGGTTTCGGGTTTACGGGGCTCTGGTTTTTCAGAAGCCGCAAAAGCGCTCATGAGGGTCCGGCCCTTGTGAAGGGTTTCCTGATATTCTTCCTCGGGATCGGAATCAAAGACAATGCCGCCGCCCACGGAGAAACTCAGCTTGCCGTTATGAATGACGGCGGTTCGAATGGCGATGGATAGATCCATGGTGTCGTGAAAGCTGATATACCCGATGGAGCCGGTATAGACATGACGCCGGTCCGGCTCCAGTTCATCGATGATTTCCATGGCCCGAATTTTGGGGCACCCGGTGATGGAACCTCCGGGAAAGGTGGCCCGGATTACATCCGTGGAGTCATATCGGGGTGCCAGGGTTCCTTTGACCACCGAAACCAGATGCCAGACGTTTTGGTAGGCTTCCACCCTTTTATGCTCTGCCACATGAACGGAGCCCCCTTGGCAAACCTTGCCGATGTCGTTTCTTTGAAGATCCACGATCATGGAAAGTTCCGCGTCATCTTTTTTGCTGTTGAACAGTTCTTCCTGTAATAGCAGATCTTCATCCGGCGTTTTACCCCTGGGCCTTGTGCCTTTGATGGGTCGGGTTTCGATTTGCCTGCCGTTTTGAATGAGAAAACGCTCGGGAGATGTGGAAATGATCTGGTGATCTCCGGCATGGATGTAGGCAAAAAAAGGCGCTGGATTGGCTTCATAATAGGATTTGAAAAGGGCAAACGGGTTTCCGGAAAAATCCGCGCTAAATTTCTGGGACAGGTTCACCTGATACACATCCCCTGCGGCGATGTATTCGATAATTTTTTTCAGGGTCTCAAGATAGGTCTCTTTTCTAAAATTCGATTCCGGTTTTCCGGCCCCTTTTTCAGGAAAATCCGGAGGGTGGAAATCGGCATTGATGGCGGATAGGAATCCTGCCAACCGCTGTGCAATCGTACCTTCTTCGTCTCCTTCAAATTCCGGCAGAAAAAGTTTTGTGGCGTTTTTCACCTTGTCATGCACCAGGACCAGGGAATGACCATACAACTGAATATGGGGAAGGCCTGATCTGTCCACGGAGGTTCGGGGAAGATCTTCGATGCAGTCCTTTAGATCATAGGCAAGGTACCCCATGAGTCCGCATTGCATGGGAGTGTCCCGGGGAGATATTCCGGGACTCAGACGGAAAGCCCCGAGGATTTCTTTCAGAAGACTGAACGGATCTTGATTCAGGGCATATTCGCGTCCTGACATACGAAGGTTTAAATTTTGGTGTCTGCCGGAAAAATCCAGCCATGGATGAATTCCCAAAATATGGTATCCGGCGCAATCCAGGTCCCCGCCGCTCATCAAGAGCACGGTTCCGGGAAGATGGGCAAACCGTTCGGCCACGGCCATAAAAGGTTGTGTCAGGAAAAGATCTTCACAATGAACCTGTTGGATCGGGCGGATGCGGGGCAATTTTTCCATCATGATCCTCCGACCTCCCGGATGGGCCCAAGGGCAAGGAAATTTTCAATCAGGGCAAAGCCGTGTTCCGTCATGAAACTTTCCGGATGGAACTGGACCCCGTGTAAAGGGAAATCCGGATGGGACAACCCCATGATCACTCCGTCCCGGCTTTTTGCTGTAATCATGAGCTCCTCGCCTTTTTTGCAGGTCATGAGGGAATGGTAACGGGCCGCATGAAAAGGGGAGGGGAGCCCCTTAAAAAGGGTTTGGTTGGAATGATCCACCAGACTGATTTTGCCGTGAACCGGAATCGGCGCACGCACGGTTTTTCCCCCGAAAACCTCGTTCATGCACTGCATGCCCAGACAGACCCCCAGGATGGGCATTTCCTTATAAAGCTGCTGAATCAAATCCATGGAAATGCCCGCGTGGGCGGGATCCCTGGGGCCGGGGCTGATCAGCAGATAATCCGGGTGTTCATTGCCGATTTCTTCCACCGTCACCTTGTCGCTTCGGTAAACCTGGATGGAAAGGTCATACCTCATGAACATCTGTACAAGGTTGTAGGTGAAGGAATCATAATTGTCGATTACGATTAATTTTGCCATGGTGCCCCGTAAAATAAAAAACGCCGCTCAGACGTGAGTCTGGGTGGCGTTGCCTGTTTCATAACTCAGGATAAATCATTTAATTTGCGCAAAGAGTATAAAACATTTTGTCCCCTGTCAATGGCAAAAAAGAGGCAATCCCTTCATACTTTTGCTTACATTAATTTCCCAATATCCTATTTTCAGGACGGGGGGTTCCGGGCCAAATTTAATAACCATTTGAAATATAATGAATTACATTGCAAAAACCCTCCGGCATGCTTATTGCTCCTTAAGGAGTCATGATCAAATGGCCAACCATCTCAATCATCTGTTTGCTTCTCCTGTCGTTCATAACGAATGGCTTTTCCTCGGAATCCTCAAGCCATCTGCTGACGGTGAAAGTGCTCCCCAGGAACGAAATTTCCATCGCAAGGGCTGAAATACAACCTCCCGAGATGATTCAGGATAGCAGTCGTGGGGCGGAACTGACGACCGTCATGGCTGCAGGTCTTGCATGGAACACCAATCAGGGGGGGCAAAAGATCACCGTGGCCACGAATACAACGGTTCCGGGGGAAGACCTTTCGGTTGAAGCCGTTTTCCTCTCAGAAGGCTCCCTGGCTTCATCTGCAGGAAGGGTTGTTGTCAATGCCGAGGCTCGAGAAATTTTGGGTAATATTGATGCGGGAACAGGGACATGCGTTCTAACCTACAAGACCCTGATTTCTCAAATCGGGGTTCAGGGGCAAGCCGTTCTTCTCGTCTATACCATCACCAGTCTTTAAACACAGGTTTTTAAAACTCTCTTCTTGATTCCCGAGTAGGACAACGCCCCCTATCTTCAAGGCATCCTAAATGGCTCAGACAACATAAGCTTTGCAAACGGGGCATCCATTCCGCTAAATCCATCTCTTTGAGAATCAAATGCAGTTACCCTGCCCCGATCTGAATACGGGATTGACATCACCCCGTCCTTTTCATAGGATTACTTTCCAAATTTCAGGAAAACATTTCCATAACAAATCCCAAGGAGTGAAAAATGCTTTGGAAAAAACTGTTTACGCCGGTTGAAAACCTGGAGGCCCATGAAGTCAGATCCTTTATGGCCAGCCACAAGGAGGGCGATTATACCCTGCTGGATGTTCGGCAGCCCGGAGAATATGAAGAAGCCCACCTGCCCGGGGCAAAACTCATTCCCGTTCCCCAGCTTTCGGATCGTCTGGATGAGATTGATACGGGAAAGCCTGTGGTGGTGTACTGCGCTGTCGGAGGGAGAAGCCGGGCCGCTGCCCAACTCCTGGCCGGAAAGGGATATGAGGAAGTCTACAATCTCAAGGGCGGGATCAAGGCCTGGGAAGGAAAGATTTCAGCCGTTCCGGTGGACCTGGGGGCGTTGGCATTGACCGGGCAGGAAACCGTTTCAGATGTCCTCATCTTGATTTATGCCATGGAATCCGGTCTGGAAAGGTTCTACCAATTCGCTGCAGGACAGGTGGCGGATCCCGGCGTGAAAGATCTGCTGGAAAAACTCGCCGGGATTGAGGCCAAGCACAAAGTTCGGCTGCATGGCTTATTTTCGGAGATGAATCCGGATCTGGAGGCTGAGGATCGCTTTGAAAAAGCAGCGACCTCTGCCGTTATGGAAGGTGGGTTTGACATGGAGACCTTTCTTGAGCAAAACCTGCAAGTGATGGAATCGGCAAGCGGTGTGCTGGATTTGGCCATGATGCTGGAAGTCCATGGATTGGACCTCTACCTGCGATATGCCCGGGAGGTGGAATCAAAACAAGGTAAAGAGACCCTGTATCAGCTTGCAGAAGAAGAAAAAGCCCATCTGAGAGCCCTGGGAGAGCTTCTGGAAAAACAGGTCTGAAAGCATGCAGAAGGACAAGCGCATTATTCTTTTTGCCCGTTTTCCGGAACCCGGTAAAACCAAGACCCGATTGATTCCGGCCCTGGGGCCTGCGGGTGCTGCCGACCTTCATGCCCGAATGGCGGAACAGACCCTGGTCAAAATCAGGAGATTTGCAAAACAGCATTCGGCAGGATTTGAAATATGTTTTGCCGGCGGCAGCAAAGAAAAGATTCTTGGCTGGCTGGGAAAAGACGTTTCCCCCAGTCCCCAATCCTTTGGTGATTTGGGTTTGCGAATGAGCACCGCTTTTCGAAGAGCTTTTAACCAAGGTGCAAAGCAGGTGGTGCTCGTGGGCACGGACATCCCCGAATTAACGGAAGGCTGTTTTGAAAAGGCATTTGATGCTCTTGCCTCCCATGATGTGGTTTTAGGCCCAAGCACCGATGGGGGCTACTGGTTGGTGGGCATGAAGCAAAACCTGAATATTTTTTCAGGCATTTCCTGGGGTAGCCCTGAGGTTCTTTCCCAAACCCTGAAGGGCTTTGAGGGCCGTCTCTCCTCCCATCTGCTTTCTCCCCTGAGGGATGTGGATACCCTGGAAGACCTGGCTTCGATTCTTCCCCATGAAGTTTCCCGGAGACCTTATGTATCTGTGATCATTCCGGCTTTGAACGAAGAACAGAACCTCCAAAACGCCATCAGAAGTGCTGAAGATGAAGCGGCTGAAATTCTCGTGGTGGATGGCGGCAGCACGGATGCCACGGTTGGCCGTGCCTTGGGCACCGGGGCCAGGGTGTTAAAAACAGGAAGAGGGCGTGCCCTTCAGCAGAATTCCGGGGCAAAGGAAGCGAAAGGTAAGGTGTTGCTCTTCCTGCATGCGGATACCCTTTTGCCCGAAGGGTATGTGAACCATGTGTTTGACCTTCTGCTAAATAAAAAAGTGATCCTTGGCGCATTCCGGTTTAAAACAACCCTGCATACGCCTTTAATGAGATTCTTTGAAAAGGCGGTCCATGTCCGTTCCACTATTTTTCAGATGCCCTATGGGGATCAGGGGCTGTTTCTGAAAAAGAAAACCTTTCAGACTCTGGGCGGATTTCCTGATACACCCATTGCAGAAGATCTGCTGCTGGTGAGACGGGCGGTAAAACTTGGACGGGTTGCCATTGCTCCGGCAGCAGCTTTGACGTCGGGGAGACGGTGGGAAAAAAAAGGAATATTCAGGACGTTTTTAATCAACCAGATGGTGGTGATGGGTCTTGCAATGGGGGTTTCTCCCGGGAAACTGGCATCGCTCTATCACCATAAGGCAGGAAATTTCTTTCCGACCGATGAAACTCGAGGATAGCATTGTAACCCACGGCTTTCTGCCTATTGGCGGTGAAGGAAAGCCGTGGGTTGAATGATTCATGCTCCCGGGTAAAGCATTAACAAGGGAATAAACATGGATTAATTGATTCTCACCATCTTTGATTTCAAGTGATCTGGAACAACATCAATAGTAACAATATTGATTTGATTCTCAACCGAAGATGATTGATTGGCCGTCAAGCTGACATTCAGGTCCTTCAAGGTCCACATGGCTCCGGTTGCAGGATCTACAATAAACCACCCAATGAGCCCACCGAACAGGATATTGCCACCAATGTACCAGCCATCAACACCGCGTTCAATTTGTGCCGTGTGCTGTGCATAGCCTTCCTTTTTAAAAGCTACGGTATAATTTTCTCCCTTAAAATAACCCGCACTTGCTTTTAAAGAAACTGTGGTGGGGGTTTTGCCTTCAAAAATGACTTTTCCTGATTTGTTTGTAATTGTCACGCCCGACTTTAAAATGTAATTTTATTCCCGGTTTGAAGATGTAATTTTATTCTGCTTTATTTTCTTCAAAAAAGAATTTTTAAAATCCTTTTCTTCATTTTTCTTCCGGTATTTTC
>Ga0180732_1001571_pt1 | contig 13832 bp, 12 predicted proteins | sample KR11_01MetaG_FD_148674 | JGI IMG/M metagenome (GOLD analysis project Ga0180732, IMG submission 148674) | Groundwater microbial communities from the Olkiluoto Island deep subsurface site, Finland - KR11_0.1 MetaG | ecosystem: Environmental > Aquatic > Deep subsurface > Groundwater | place...
TCAAAAATTATTCGAAATGACAATTCCTCTGGTGGTGTTTTTAGTAGTTTTATTCTTTGGGTATATTTTTAGAGAAATTCTATTTAGGCGTCTTTCTAAATGGGCAAGCCATAGAAAATCCAAGGTCGGTGGCATTATCATTGCTGCGGCAAAAGGTCCATTTATTATTTGGTGCATAATGTTGGGTATATACTTTGCTTTAGAAGCGTCAAAACTTCCAGAAGAAGCTGTAAATATTACAGGTAAAATCCTTCTTGTGTTAGGTATTGCCTCGGTTACCTTGGTATTGGCCAATATTTCTTCAAAATTAGTCAGAATATATTCGGATAAGCTAAATACGGCACTGCCCATTACTTCGCTTACTCAGAATATCACCAAAATTATTATCTTTGGTGTAGGGATCTTAATTATCCTTAATAGCTTAGGGATTTCTATAACTCCTATTTTAGCCACTTTAGGCGTAGGAGGTTTAGCTGTTGCCTTAGCTTTGCAGGATACCCTTTCTAATCTTTTTGCCGGCTTTCATATCGTTGTAGCTAAACAAATAAGGGTTGGTGACTATATAAAATTGGAGTCAGGTGAAGAGGGTTATGTTACTGATATCAACTGGCGTACCACTGAAATCAAAATGTTACCCAATAACGTGGTATTGGTTCCTAATGATAAATTAACCAAGGCTATCATTACTAATTATTATCTTCCAGATAAGGAAATGGCAGTATTGGTTAATCTTGGTGTCCACTATAATAGTGACTTGAAAAAAGTAGAGCGGGTTACTTGTGAGGTAGCCAAGCAAGTTATGAAGGAAGTTCCTGGTGGTGTACCAGAATTTGAGCCGTTTATTAGGTATCATACCTTTGGAGATTTTAGCATTAACTTTACAGTTATCTTAAGGGCAAAGGAGTTCGTGGATCAGTATCTGATTAAACATGAATTCACTAAAAGGCTACATGAACGATACTCTAAAGAAGGCATCGTAATTCCTTACCCGATTCGAGCAATAAATTACGAACAGGAGAAGGCAGAGTAAATGTTTATTCTATCAAATTTTTTAGTTGCAGCGGCCCGCATTTTAGATATTCTTCTTACCATACTTTATTGGTTTATATTAATTCGGGCATTAATTAGCTGGGTAAGCCCTGATCCCAATAATCCGATAGTGCAATTTTTATATAAAACAACTGAGCCGATACTTTATCCGATAAGGAAGATTTTACCTTTGGGGTCGAGATTTGGCATAGATATCTCACCTATCATTGCTTTCCTGGCAATAATGTTTCTAAAATCATTTTTAGTCAGGACGTTGATAGATTTGGCATTAAGATTAAAGTGAAGAAAGAACCTATAAAAGAAAGGGGGTAGGAGAAAATGGAATGGAAAGATGTGAGAAGTCCGGATGATATTATTGATGTGGGTAAGAAGAAATTGGGTGATTTTGGGAGATTCTTACCTTGGATAATCTTAGGCCTTTTTGTTCTCACAGGCCTAAGAGGGGTAATCTATTCTATCGGTCCAGATGAGGTAGGCGTGATTCAGAGATTTGGCAAATACATTGGTTTAAGTTCACCTGGTTTACATGCAAAGATACCTTTTGGCATTGAGAAGGTTACTCCTATCAAGGTGGAGAAGATATTTAAAGAGGAGTTTGGGGTTAGGACCTTACGGCCCGGCATAAGAACAGAGTATTCTTCAGGCCAATATCTTGAAGAATCTTTGATGCTTACCGGAGATTTAAATATCTTAGATGTGCGTTGGATTGTGCAGTTTAAAATAAAGGACCCTATAAAGCTGCTTTTTGCGGTTAGAGACCCTCAGGATAATATACGGGATGTCTCTGAAGTAGTGATGCGCCGACTGGTTGGAGATTACACCGTAGATGAGGTGCTTACTACCAAAAGGGAAGAGGTGGATCATTTGGCACAACAAGGGATGCAGAAGATATTAGATGACTATCAGACAGGCGTCCAGATTGTTACGGTAAAATTGTTAGATGTAAATCCTCCTGAAAAGGTGAAACCAGCCTTTAATGAGGTAAATGAGGCAAAGCAGGAAAAAGAAAAGATGATTAACCAGGCCTGGGAGGCCTATAATAAGGTTATTCCCAAGGCAAAAGGCGAGGCAGAAAAGACCATCCGCGAGGCAGAGGGTTATGCCTTGGATAAGATAAACCGGGCAAAAGGCGAGGCAGAAAGATTCTTGGCTACTTTGGCTGAATATAAGAAGGCGCCACAGATAACTCAAAAAAGATTATATTTGGAGACATTGATGGATGCCCTGCCTCGGGCAAAAGAAAAGTATATCATTGACCCTAAGCAATCTTCGATTTTACCTTTATTAAATCTAGGCGAGAAGGGAGGGGTAAGACAATGAAAAAGGGAATGTTAGGAACTATTTTAGGAATTTTTGTGGTTTTGGTTATCTTGGTGATAGTTGCATTTGGAAGCGGTGCATTATTTATAGTTGACGAAACAAAACAAGTAGTGATTACTCAGTTTGGTAAACCTGTGGGGCAACCCATAAACTCTGCCGGGTTACATTTTAAGACCCCTTTCATTCAGCAGGCACATTACTTTGAGAAAAGGATTTTAGACTGGGATGGCGACCCTAACCAGATACCTACAAGAGACAAGAAATATATCTGGGTAGATACAACTGCCCGCTGGAAGATAATAGATGCCCTTAAGTTTTTGCAATCAGTTGGCAACGAGATGAGTGCGCACAGCCGCTTAGATGATATTGTTAATTCAGCAACAAGGGATGCCGTCACTAATCACCTTTTAGTTGACGCGGTGAGGGATAGCAATCGCATCTTAGAAACTAAGGAGTTAGGAGAGGATGCCATATTTGCCGACGAGGCATTAGAGCGGATTGAGGTGGGTAGACAGCAGCTCACCCGCGCTATCTTAGAAAAAACTAAAGTGCTGGCGCCTCAATATGGAATAGAAATCGTAGATGTGCGCATAAAACGCGTTAATTATGTAGAGGATGTGCGCAATAAAGTCTATGATAGGATGATTGCCGAAAGAAAACGCGCAGCTGAGAAATACCGCTCAGAAGGGCAAGGTAAGTCAGCTGAGGTTTCCGGTCAAGTAGGGAAAGAATTAAAACAAATTACCTCTGAGGCATATCGTCAGGCGCAGGGGCTTATAGGTAAGGCAGATGCCGAGGCAATTAACATATATGCCCAGGCTTATAGCCAAGACCCAGAATTTTACTCATTCCTTAAAACATTAGAGACTTATCAAAAGACGATTGATGAGAATTCTACGATAATCTTGACTACGGACAGCGATTATTATAAGTATCTAAAGGGATTAGGGCCTGTGAAATAGAATATGCGAACTAAATTGGGATGAGTTTTTGTTTAGCCTTTCCTTTAAAAGGATACCTCTAAAATAGTTCCCGTTGGAATAGCGCTTCTAAGCGGCACTTCAATGTATGGGGTGCCATGGAGCCAGATATGCGCTGCCTGTGTTTTGACTACTTTGCCTTTGGTTTTATCAGATGAGTTATATTATCAACCGAAGGATCTTTTTGTCGCATCCTTTTAGGTAGCCCGCGCATTAATACTCTGGAGGCAGATATTATTAGAGAGAACGCCCTTGTATATGGTAAAATATGCTTGAATGTATCCAGTCTTGCTCAGCTCGTTTTAATTGAAAAGGTAGGCAAATATACTATATTAAGTCTAAATTGGCAAGGTCAAATTTTAAAGGCTATAATAGAGAGAGATTTTATCGGTCAATATAAAAGAGATAGTATATGGTTTCAGTTTGATATGAATAAACTTTATCTTTTTGATGAAGAGACCCTAAATACAATATAAAAATTAGGAGGTTTGATAAGAATGCTTAAGTATATCTTAGAATTTGTCCAGTATATTAGATTGGTAGACCTCATTGATATCGGAGTTATTACTGTCTTTATTTACTTACTACTAGTTTGGCTTAAGAAGGCAAAGGCAAGATTTATTTTGATTGGTATGGTTATCTTAGGTTCAATTTATATTTTTGCCCGGGTTTTCGGTTTATATTTGACTACCATGGTATTTCAGGCCTTTTTTGCTATTTTTTTAATTACGATTGTAGTAATTTTTCAAGAGGACTTACGGCATCTTTTTGAGCATATCGCTATTTGGGGCATATCCCGTAAGTATATTCGAAAGATTCCAGTTCGAGAAGAGATAGACACCTTAAGCAGTGCGATAGCTAATCTCTCCCGTAAGAAAATCGGTGCATTAGTAGTTATTCGGGGAAGAGATCCTTTAGAGCGTCATATCGAGTCAGGAACTGATTTAGATGGACTGTTGAGCGGGGTTTTGTTGGAGAGCATCTTTGATCCCAATGTTCCAAGCCATGACGGCGCAGTGATTGTCGATGGAATACGGATTGCTAAATTCAGCACTCATCTGCCTCTTTCTACAAACATACAGGAAATAGGTCGCTTAGGCACGCGCCACGCTGCGGCCTTGGGCCTAACAGAGCACACAGATGCCCTATGTATTGTTGTCTCTGAGGAAAGAGGGATAATTTCAGTAGCAGAGGCAGGCAAGCTCAAACAATTTAATGATGTTACAGAATTTCAAAGAGCCCTTGAAGATTTTTACCGTAAGAGGTTTCCTGCCAAAAGGAGGTCGTCTTTAGTAGACTTTTTGGCCGGACATTTCTTGGAAAAGATCATCGCTCTTGTGTTGGCGGCCAGCCTCTGGTTTACCTTCGGACACCGTATAGAAATAATTCGTCGCGATCTTACCATACCCATTGAATATCGTAATTTATCTAGTGATAAGATTGTCGGCGAACCAAAGCAAAAACAAGTGAGCGTAACTTTAAGCGGGACAGAAAGAATATTTAACCTTCTTAAACCAGAAGAACTTAAAGTATCATTGGACATGTCTGGGGTTAAGGATGGAGAAAACAAATTCTTCATTACAAAAGATCTCATAAAATACCCTACCGGACTTTCTGTGGTTAATATCGAGCCAGAAGAGATTAAGCTTAGAGTTTACAGAATGATTTCTCTTAATATCCCGATAGAAATGAATACCCAAGGCCGTCCTCCTTCGGATGTGAAAATTATCCAGATAAAAACTGTTCCTGAAAAAGTGCAAGTTTTAATCCCGAGCATAATTCCGCAAGACAAAATCAAGATTACTACAGAACCAATTGACTTAAAATCAATAACCGAAACTACAAATTTAACTCCCAAACTTATCATTCCTCCAGAAGTTCGCTTTCAAGATGATAAGTATCCGGAGATAAAAGTGATTATTGAAGTTGAGAAAAAGTAGAATAACACAAAATCAATAAGAAGACTTCTGTCTTCAGCAGAGGATCTTTTGGAATAAGGGGGCAAGATTATGTGGACAAAAGAAAATCTTCAACAACTGATTAAAGAGCAGATGTCGGATTATTTGTTTATTGTTGTCTCCAATAGACAACCCTATATACATGTGTTTAAAAAGGGAAAGATTGAATGTCAGCGCGGAGCAGGAGGAGTTATCACGGCGTTAGACCCCGTTATGCAGGCCTGTGATGGTATATGGATTGCCTATGGAAATGGAGACGCAGACCGTAAGGTCACCGATAGTCAAGGTAGAATCAGGGTTTCTCCAGAAAATCCTAAGTATACACTTAAAAGAGTGTGGCTTACCAAAGAAGAAGAGAATGGTTATTACTATGGCTATTCCAATGAAGCATTATGGCCTTTATGTCATGCGGTCTTTCAGAGACCAACCTTCAGAAAGGAAGACTGGGAATATTATGTAAAGGTTAATCAGAAATTTGCTGAGGCTATTTTTGAAGAGATTGGTAACAAAAGGGCTTTTGTCTTTATTCAGGATTATCATCTTACATTGCTACCAAAATTTTTAAAAGAAATGGCTGGTTCTAATGTTATTCTCGCTCATTTCTGGCATATTCCCTGGCCAAACTATGAAGCATTTAGAGTTTGTCCCCAAAGACGCCAGATCCTAGAAGGTCTTTTGTCCAATGACCTCTTAGGTTTTCATATTCGTTATCATTGCGATAATTTTTTAGATGTGGTAGACCGCGAGATAGAAAGTAAGATTGACCGAGATAAATTTTCAGTTATTCGGGGAGGCCACGAGACTTTAATTCGTCCTTATCCGATCAGTGTTGATTTTGAAAGTACAGATGAGATATCTAAGTCGGATAAGGTAAGGGAAGCTATGGAGAATCTAAAGCAAGAGTATTCTCTTGAGAATCTTAAGGTGCTATTGGGCTTGGATAGGATTGATTATACTAAAGGAATACCCGAACGCCTCTTGGCTATAGACCTTTTATTAGAAAGACACCCAGAGTTAAAGGAAAAGATTGTTTTTATACAAATGGGTGAGTTAAGCAGAGTCCATATACCAAGATACAAAGCCCTTAACGATGAGATTAATGCTTTGGTTGAACAGATTAACTGGAAGCATTCCACAGATAGCTGGAAACCAATTATTTTATTCAGAAGGCACCTATCGTTTTACGAGCTAATAGCTTTTTATCGTTTAGGTGAAGTCTGTATTGTGAGTTCTTTGCACGATGGGATGAACCTTGTGGCAAAAGAGTTTTTATCCAGCCGTTCTGACGAGAAAGGAATGCTGGTTTTAAGCCAATTCACAGGAGCTGCTCGAGAGCTGACTGATGCGGTTTTAGTAAATCCTTATGACCGTGAACAATTCAGCGAAGGCATATTTCAAGCTTTGCATTTTAGCGAAGAAGAGACCAAAAAGAGAATGAACAAAATGCGTTCAATCGTGCAACAGAACAATATCTTTCGCTGGGCAGGGAAAATTCTATCAGAATTATTAAAGTTTGAATTTAAGGAGTGAGCCTATGCAAGTAAAAGAGTTAATGTCAAAAGAGGTAATTACGGTCAAGCGCTCCACGACCCTAAAACAGTTGTTAGAGATATTCGTTAAGTTTCATATATTTCCTTTGGTTCCTGTGGTTGAGGAGGATAATCGTCTTGTAGGTATCGTTTCTTTCCGCAATCTCATTAATGTATTTAACTTGCACCAAACAGAGATATTGAAAGCAGTGCCTTTTCTAGATGAAGAAAAGGAAGATGTATTCAAGGCTGAGTTTACCGAAGAAATAGGAAGTTTGGTAATTGCCGAGGATATTATGGAGACAAAATTTATCACTATACGAGAAGATGCTTCTTTAGAGGAGACTTATAAACAACTGAGACTACATCTTAAAGATGAATTTCCTGTCGTAGATAAGGCTGACAGGTTAGTAGGAATGATTGGTGTCTTTGATATAATTCGGCAAATTTTTCGTCAAAAAGGCGTTATTAAATGAATATCGCACCCTGTTAGATTATTTTTAGGTGCGGGATAAAAGTTAGAAACTAGTTTTGAATATTTTCCCGAACAGAGCACATCAAGTAGCTATACTTCGGGAGGTGCGGGATGAATACCCTATTAAGTATCGGTTTTATATTCTTGGCAGGCTTATTCTTTGCAAGACTGATAAACAAAATAAAGCTACCTTCAGTAACTGCTTATCTTATATTAGGGATTGTCATTGGACCTTCGATTCTAAATCTTACCTCACAAGAATTAATTAGTTCCTCGGGTTTTATCTCCAATATTGTCTTAGGCTTTATCGCCTTTGGTCTGGGTCAAAGTTTTACTCGTGAGTTTTTTCGTAGTATTGGCCGACCCGTGCTTTGGATTTCCATACTAGAGGCAATAGGGCCTTGGGTTCTTGTAACCCTGAGCTTCTTTTTTTTATTAAAGCAGCCCTTTTATGTGGCGCTTTTATTTGGAGCTATATCTGCCGCTACTGCACCAGCAGCCACAGTTATGATTGTGCGCGAATATAAGGCCAAAGGTAGATTTACAGATATACTTTTAGGTGTAGTAGCCATTGATGATGCCTGGTGTTTAATTATTTTTGCTGTGTCCTTGGCTATCTCTAAGGCGCTTGCCTTTCATACATCAAATACTTTTATATTTAGGGTTGTCTTTAGCTCAATGATAGAAATAATCGGTGCCCTGCTACTCGGCGGGGCAATTGCCTTTTTCGTAACCTTATTTTCTAAATTCGTGCGCACTCAGACAGAACTTCTTATCTATACGTTGGGATTTGTATTATTAACTACAGGATTGGCTATATCATTACATCTCTCTGTTTTGTTAGCGAATATGTTTTTGGGTACAGTTTTAATAAATATTAACAAGTCAAATTTTGAATTCTTTGATGTTTTGAAACTAATTGATTCGCCCTTGTATCTTCTTTTTTTCGTTCTTGCAGGGATAAATTTAGAGATAGGGTTACTAAAAGGAATAGGGATATTGGGCATAATCTATATTCTCTGTCGGACTACGGGAAAGATTACTGGTTCAATATGGGGAGGATACATCGTCAAAGCGGAAGAAAGAATAAGAAAGTATCTTGGGCTAGGATTACTTCCTCAGGCAGGTGTAGCTTTGGGTTGCGCCCTTATTGCCAAAAGCAATTTTCCAAAAGTGGGGGGTATGATTTTTACTACCATTGTTGCCACCACAGTTATTTATGAGTTAGTCGGTCCTCTGTGCACAAGATATGCATTAAAAAAAGCAGGCGAGATACTCTCCTAAAACACCACCAAGATATATGAAAAATCTTTTTAGGCATTGGGATAAACTCAAGGAGGAATTGAGTAACAGGTATATCATGCTATTTTTAGATTATGATGGGACATTGACGCCAATCGTTAGTAGTCCGAGAAAAGCGCTCATCTCAAGAGAAGCAAAGGGAATACTTAATGAATTATCAAATAGCCCTAAATGTAAATTAGCCATTATCAGCGGCCGCGGCTTAAAAGATATTATAAATATTATAGGACTAAAAGGGATTATTTATTCCGGCAATCATGGGTTAGAAATAAAAGGACCAAAGATTAAATTTGAGTCTATAGTTTCGTCAAGATACAAGGCGGTCCTTGAACAAATAAAAAATGATTTAAACAAAAAGCTTTCTTCAATTGAGGGTGCTTTTGTAGAAGATAAGGGTCTTTCCTTAGGCCTCCATTATCGTTTAGTGGATAAAAATAACATTCCACAAGTTAAGACTATTTTTCATGAAACTGTTATTCTTTATCTAGTAAGGAATAAAATTAAGATTAAAACTGGAAAGATGGTTTTAGAAGTTAGGCCTCCTTCTGAATGGGATAAAGGTAAAGTGGTTTTGTGGCTTTTAGCTAGACAGGGGTTTGCTCTAAAGGGGTTCGTGCCTATTTATATAGGTGATGATAAAACTGATGAGGATGCCTTTAAGGTTCTAAGGAATAAAGGGATAACTATATTTGTAGGCAAACCCAAGCCTTCTTATGCCCAATATTATCTTAAGGATACCAATGAAGTTAAAGAATTTCTAAAAAGAATTCTCGTAATGCAAACGGATATAAACATATGCCAAAGCAGATAAAAGCCAAAGAGCCATTTAAATTTTATACAAGACTGCATTTATCTGAATTAACTGGACTAAGAGCAACTACTTTAGACCAACTCTTGGATCTTATAAAGAAAGTTTCCGGTTCTTGTATTTATCATCACACCCATAGATTCTTACAGCAACATCAGTATCTTTCGCCTGAGCCTCCAAATGATTTCGCCTATTGGGTGGCAGAGATTTTAGGTGAAGACGAACTTGGTGAAAGATTAGCCAGCATTGATACGATTCAATTCTCAACTATACGAAGCCTGAGGAATAAAATCGTTGCCACCATCGAAGGTTATTTAAAGAACAATCCTTTAGCCAAATTGAAATTTGCACGTTCAGAGGAGGAGTTTCATTTTATAAAGTCGGTAAGTTTTGTTATTCCGACAAATTACGTTGCTTATGATCTAAGAGAGTTTGCAGAAATCCTAAAGAAGATAACCATTGACTCTATATATTTTCATATCTTTGAGGCACGCCTGAGACTTGGAAAAGGCACTAATGACTTTTCCAACTGGATTGAGAATTCTTTAGGCGATAAAGAATTGGCAGATGAGATTTCAAAACTCGATCCTTATACGCGTACTTTAGAAAACCTTAGAGAAACATTAATAAGAAGGATAGAAAAAAAGATACCTGCTTAATATGGCAAAAATAGAAGAATATATCTCTATTGTGGGTGAGTCTATTATCGATGATTTAAGGCTCCTTGCAGAAAAGTTAAAAGGCAAAGTCATTCAGCATATTAATTCTACCCCTGTCGGTGGTGGCGTAGCCGAAATATTAAACTGTATGGTTCCGCTTTTACGAGAACTAGGAGTGGATACGAGATGGGATGTAATAAAAGGCGGTGAACAGTTTTTTGAAGTGACAAAGAAGTTTCACAACGTATTGCATGGCAAAGTCGAAGAAATAACTCAAAGGGATTTTGAGATATTCATGGAGACAAGCCAGGAAAATATCAAAAATGTTAAAACTTATGGAGATATTGTTTTCGTTCACGACCCCCAGCCAATAGCATTAATAAAAGGGAAATCCGATAACAGATGGATTTGGCGCTGCCATATCGACGTATCAAATCCCAATCAAAAAGTCTGGAATTTCCTTAAGGATTTTATTATAACCTATGATTCCGCCGTATTTTCTGCTCCTAGTTTTTCACAGAGGTTACCCATAAGACAGTTTTTAATTCCTCCTTCTATCGACCCATTAAGTGATAAAAATAAAGAATTGCCGCAAGAGATAATAGATTCTGTGTTAAAAAAATACAATATTTTTAAAGATAAACCTATAATTACGCAGATTTCCCGCTTTGACCGCTTAAAAGACCCGGTGGGGGTTATTGAAGCTTATCTACAAGTAAAGAAATATGCTGACTGCCAGCTTATTTTAGCTGGGGGTACGGCAATAGATGATCCCGAAGGCTTGCAAGTTATCGAAGAGGTCAAAGAAAAAGCCAAGCAGGACAAAGATATCCACATTCTGCTACTGCCGCAAAATGATATAGAGGTGAATGCCTTGCAGAGGGCATCTACAATTATCATTCAAAAATCAATTAGAGAAGGTTTTGGTTTAACAGTAGCCGAAGCTCTGTGGAAGGCAAAACCAGTGGTTGCCTCAAATGTAGGCGGCATACCCTTGCAGGTAAAACATAAATATTCAGGCCTGCTTTGTCATTCTATCGAAGGAGTTGCCTTTGCTATAAAACAACTTCTTAATAGTCCAGAATACGCCAGAAGATTAGGCGAGAATGGCCGGGAGCATATAAGAAATAATTTCTTACTTACCCGTCATTTAAGAGATTATATGCTTTTATTTCTTTCGCTATATCATAAGGAAGGCCTAGTTTATCTGTAAATGAGAAGGAGCTTAAATTATGAAAGGTGGACGGAATGAAGCTCAGTGGTTGGATATTTATGATTCTTTCCTGGGGATTTATTATTAGTATGGCAATATTTTGTTTCAGCCGAATATTCAAAAAGGGCCTTGGCGGAGAAGATTCTAAAGCATTAAAACGGCTTCGTAAATAAGAGAATCTATAAAATGACAGGGAATATAGCACAAGATTGGGCGGTGTATATTCTTTGGGGAAGCGGATATTTATATTAGCGATTAATCCCCCGACAGTTATTTGATATCGGTTTTCAGCTCTCTTTTGTAAACGTTATCTCTATAGCCTACCTGTATCTTAAACCCACCTTAATTCGATTGACCCCGTTAGAAACTATGGTATACTAAATAATGTTTCTAACGTGGTTGACAAGATTAAACGCTTATGTTAAAGTTACATTATTATGAGACGGATAACTATAATTTTCATTATTATTTTTTTTGGTTTATCCCTAAGCCCGGCATATGCTTACTGGATCTGGACGCCTAAAACTGGTAAATGGATAAATCCTAAGACTGCCGTAAAACCCACGCCTCAAGAGCAATTTGACCTTGCCAAGAGTTTTTATGACATAAAAAAATATGAGGAGGCAAAGCGCGAATTTAAAAAGTTGCTCAAGCATTATCCTAAATCCTTTGAGGCAGCAGAAAGCCAGTATTACCTTGGCCTAATAGAAGATGCACAGGGTAATTTATACGAAGCATACCAGGCATACCAGAAGGTAATTGATAAATATCCTTTTTCGGAAAGGATACCCCAGATTATTGAGCGTGAATATAAGATTGGAGAAGCATTTATGTCTGGCCAGAAACGCAAGGCCATGGGTCTGCCTTTGCCGGTGGAAAATCCGTCTATAGAGATATTTAACAAAGTAATCGAAAACTCCACCTATGGGCTATTGGCAGCAGCAGCGCAATACAAGTTAGGTTTAGTCTTAAAGGGGTTATTGCGATATTACGAGGCAGAAGAGGCGTTTAATAAAGTAGTTTCTAATTATCCGGATAGCAAATGGACAGCGGCAGCTAAATTTCAGATTGCTTCCTGTCGTGCTTCCGTATCCCGCGGCCCTGATTATGACCAAGGGTCAGCAAAAGAGGCAAAAGAAAAATTCGAGGCATTCGTTAAAGAACATCCCGATGCAGAATTATCCAGCGAGGCCCAGAAGAATATCGAGCAGTTAAAAGAAAAAGAGGCGGCAAGTAAGTATAATATTGCCCGGTTTTATGAAAAACAAAAGGCATTTGAGGCGGCAAAGATTTACTATAATGATGTAATTAATAATTACCCGAATAGCCAATGGGCGGTGACAGCATTAGAGAGGTTGCAGATAATGGAGAAGAAGAAATGAAAAAAATAAATTTACTAAAGAAATCAATTTTACTAGTTACTAGTTATTTGTTACTCGTTACTATAACAGGTTGCGGTTATACTACCAGGTCAATGATATCCGATAAATTTAAGACGATATATATAGTACCGTTTGTCAATAAAATAGATATCACCAGAGAAACCGATGCGGGATATAAATACAGAATCTATAGGCCGATGCTGGATACAGATATTACAAAGAAAGTTACAAATAAATATCTTTTTGACGGGAATCTGCGGCCGGTAAAGACGGAATCCGCGGATTTGATTTTAAGGGGAGAATTAGTAGAATTCCGGCGTGATCCCTTGCGCTATACGGATAACGACGAAGTAGAAGAATACAGGATTAATATATTAGTAAATTTAAGCCTATGGGATAGAAAAGAAGATAAATTAGTCTGGCAGGAAAATAACTTTACGGGTGACTATACCTATTTTACAAGTTTTACAACGTCGGGCACACCGAAATCCGAAGACGCGGCAGTAACCGAGGCATTAGATGATTTAGCGCGCAGGATTGTCGAACGGACAGTTGAACAATGGTAAAAAAAGAAAGCCCGGTATATCTATTTATCGGCCAAGATAGCCTTTCCAAAGATATAAGGCTTAAGAAACTAAAAGAAGAATTTCTCGACCCCCATACACAATATTTTAATCTGGATGTACTCTACGCCAGAGAATTAAACCTCAAGGATTTACAGGAAAGGCTATTATGCCTTCCATTCAGGGCAAAAAAAAGGATTGTCATTATAAAAGATAGCCAGAATTTAAAAAAGGATATTAAAGAATTCATTATTAAGTATGTAAAAAAAACGCAAGCCAAAATAATTTTAGTTTTAGATATAAATAAATATCTTCCCCAAGATGAGTTTATCAGGCAAATGAGCCGGTATAGCGAGGTATGCCGGTTTAAAGAAGATGCGCGTTTAGATACCTTTACCTTAAGCCGGGCAATAGATTTTAAAAAATCAAGTTATGCCCTCTGGGTGCTTAGTCAGCTTTTAAGGGGCGGGGAAAAACCCGAACGCATTCTGGGCGGGTTAAGATACAGCTGGGAAAATAGTATTGCCGATGTTTTCCAGATAAAGAAAAAACTTCGGCTTCTACTTGGTTGCGATATTGATATTAAGACCGGC
>Ga0180732_1001572_pt1 | contig 13832 bp, 23 predicted proteins | sample KR11_01MetaG_FD_148674 | JGI IMG/M metagenome (GOLD analysis project Ga0180732, IMG submission 148674) | Groundwater microbial communities from the Olkiluoto Island deep subsurface site, Finland - KR11_0.1 MetaG | ecosystem: Environmental > Aquatic > Deep subsurface > Groundwater | place...
CGGGAGAAAGAAGAAGGAGGATCATCTTAACATTGACGACCAAATCTCTAACGAATACCGCACCTCTCACCTGGGGAAGTTCCCTGGGAAGAGAATGGGGGATTAACATGAACTTGGACAAATTGGATAATTCAGAGAAATTCATCTTCATGTGGCAATATCGTTTACTTGGGCATTTTAAAACTGCACTTATCGAAGTAATATGTCGGGCAGATGATAACAATTTAGAGAAATTAAGTTTAGGTTTTCCCGATGAAGTAAGGGGATATATTAACTATAACCAAACACCTGGATGGTGGGAAGAAGTCCAAAAGAAAGCAGAGATTGACCCCGATTAAAAGGAGACCCCTATGAACTCACTCGATCTAATTGCCAATCGAATTGTAGAACTCCTCAGACCCGATTCGTTTGATGCCGAGGAGGAAAAGAAACTTAAGGAAGGGGATGAGATAAGGAGTGGAAAGGTTACTCTGGTTAATTGCCTGCATCATACCACGATAACTTTATCGAATGGATCTATCCAATGTCTTGGATGTAAAGGGATGCTGAAGATTGTTAAACCAAAATGGGATAAGGGAGAATGAAATGGATCACATCAGTTTCAGTCAACTTAATATGCTTCTTCGATGTGGGGAACAATACCGGAGGAGATATATCCAGAAAGAAATTATTGCCCCCTCTGGTTCAATGGTTCGGGGCCGATCCTGCCATAAATCTGAGGAAAAGAACTTCAAACAAAAAATTACCTCAAATATTGATCTTCCGATAGAACAGGTAAAAGATGTTTTTTCTGATGAATGGGAAAGGGGGAAATATCAAATCCGGTGGACAGAAGAGGAATTGGGTGAAGATTCACCAACGAAAACAGAAGGGAAATTCAAAGATTCTGGTATCGCATTAATTGGGGTCTATCATACAGAACTTGCTCCCTTGGTTATACCTGAAGCGGTTGAAGATAAATTCACCGTTCATTTTGAAGGCGGATATCCTGACTTAACCGGGATAATTGATCGGATCGATAAAGGAGATCAAATTGTTGATCTTAAATTTGTAGGGAAATCCCCTTCTGAAGATGATCTTTTGAAAGACATACAGATCACGGCCTATGATTTCGGGTATAGAAATACAAGAAAGAAAAAACCCTCTCTTCTTAAAAAAGAATATGCCATTTCTACAAAAAAACCCAAAACTGCAATTCAAGAATGTGAACCGAGAGATGATGAAACCTTAAATAGATTTCTCAGAAGGTTAGAAAGCGCTATGGGGGCAATCGAAAAGGGGAATTTTCTTCCCGCAAGTCATGGATGGTGGGGGTGTTCTCAAAAATGGTGTGGTTATTGGTTAACCTGTAAATTCAGACCTTGAAAGGAGGTTACTTTTATTATGACAAAAGAACAAACATCAAGATCTATCGAACCGGCTGAAGCCCCTATTGAATTGATAGCTCAGGGGGCTTCTATTGTAAAACTTGAGAATGCAACCCAGATGCAGATCGCCGTTCAACGTCCAAGAGAAGAAGGGAAAATCCTTAAAGAATGCCTTGGAGAACTTGATCGATATCCTTCTATGGCAGAAGAAGCGATTTATAGCAAGCCTGTAGGAAAAGACCCGAATACCGACAAGATGAAGTATGCCGAAGGGCTTTCTATTCGAGCAGCCGAATCTATCGGAAATCGATGGGATAATAGTTCTTGGGGTACTACAATCGTTTCAGAGGATGAGGAATCAGCTACGATTGCAGCCGTCTTTTTGGATTATGAGAAGAATACTCGGCACGTCAAAGAACAAAGGGTCAGCAAGTTTTATAAATCAAGGCAAGGACAAATCATACGCCATGCTCCTGATCGATTTGACATCGTTCTTGGGGCTAATGGTTCAAAAAATCTTAGAGAAGTCATTTTGAGGTCACTCCCTGCTGGTCTGAAAAAAGAATACGAAATCAAAGCTCGGAATATTCTCAAGGGAGGATCTCTACCAGGCCAAAGAACGTCTGTAATAGAGCGTTTTTCTGATCTTGGAATCATTCAGGAACGCCTTGAAGCCTATAAAGGGAAACCGAAGGGGGAATGGAAGCGGGAGGATGTGATCGAACTTGTAGGACTTGCCAATGCGATTAGGGATGGAGAGACTTCGGTTGAAGAGATATTCGGACCCCAAGGAAATGGCAAACCAAAAGAGGAAGTGTCGGGTCCTGTCCTTAAACCCATTGAATCCGACATCCCGACCTCCGAAGAGGAACAGAAGGCCCTGAAAGAAAAAGGGATGATCCAATCTGAAAACGCTAATTTAACTCCATTTGAACAATACAAAGAAACTATGAAAAAAGTAACGACAAAGGAAGAGGTCGGAAAACTCTTTAAGGAATTTGTCAAAGATTCTCATTCCAAAGAAATACTTGATCAGGCTGCTCAATTGGCGAATGAGAGACAGATAGAATTGAAGAAGAAATAACATAATGACCCAAAAAGGTTCTAAGCCTAAACCTCAGAAGCCTGATTGCTATAATAGTAAGGAGAAGCAGGGTTATTGTGGGCCGTGTATGTGGAAGGGATTTTGTAAGAATAGAAGAAAACAAGGTAGCTGGTCAGGAGTTTCTTGGAAGTAGTCATCACTTCCTCCTCTTCTCCCGACCATTTACCTTTTAAGATTAAGGTGGGTGGTGGCTATTGCGTGAGTCAGACCTTGCCAAGAAACGTAGGAATTAGGTTAGCCCAGGGTTCCTGACCACCCACCTTTTGAAAGGAGGTGAGAGAGATGAATGATTGGAAGTATAAAATTGGTGATGTGATATCCACAGGAGGCAGAAATCGTATTATCGTGACGGGCACAAGAGAGGACCAATGCCCAGGTGGTGTGCAACGATTTTACTTGGTTTATTTTATTGTGGATTCATTTTCAGCGGGCATTGGAACCACTATGCAAGCAACAACCATTCCTGACATTGTTATTGAGGAAATGGCTAAGGCAGCACAAGAAAAAATAGCACAAGAAAAGAAGTAAGATGGTTAGAGGGTGCATCGAGGGCACCTGTCGGGTAACTCAGGACGGTGAGCGAACCTGGACACCCTCTAACCTTTTGAAAGGGAGGTAGAGAATGATAGACCCCAATGAAAAAAAGGTGATAGGAGAATTTATTGAACGGGAATTAAAAGACAAAGGCCGAATTGTAGTGAATACTGAAAATACCGACCCAGAAGTTTTGTTAGCATTAATAGATATATGTGTTTTGAATAAATTGAGAGATGCAAATAAAAGGTAAGGCTTTTGATCGGAGGTGGATAAAATGAACTACAGTTATATCTGTCCCTCCCAATATGAAGGTTGGGAATTAGAAATTAAGGTAATGGGGGATACGGAGGTCTGGACTTGGAGACTTTTGAAAGGAGGTGATGCCCACGAACCCAGTATACGACCCAAATTTGTAGTCGTGGGGGGATGCGTGTCCACAATTAACAAGCATATCATTTTATGGGTAAAAAACAATTTATGGTAAACTGGATTTTTAAAAGAGTTTATGAGAAATGGCTGAAAGAATATAAATTAGTCAAGATTATGGGTTGGAGATCGTGCTTGGCTGACAGAATAGGGCAAAGATATAGATTGTGGTTTTGCTTCTGGTGGTTTAAATGAAGCATCCCATGAAAGGAGGAGAAGATGAGTAAAGAAAAGGCATTAGAATTGGCAAGATGTGTGGAAATAAACATTGGTAATATGATTGATATGATGCCCATGCTTCAAACACATCCGTTATTAGGAATTGTTAAGCTCCAAATAAAAGATTGCATTGAGGAATTAGAGAAGGAGGAATCCAATGAGTGAGCAAGAGAAGAAGTGGGAAGAGGAGGCACACAAGGCTTTTGCAGATAGAAATTCCCATAAGGCAAGTTTGCGCCGATTGTAAAAGGGAATTCACCGAATATAAATGGAGTCCCTTTTGGTGCCCAGAATGTGACGCAAAGAGAATTGATCGAATATCTAAATCCTTAGATGCCATCACTCAAAAAATGGGATTGGCAGAAATATAACATCAAGGGTGAGCGGGAGCATAGCGATCCGCTCGGCCCATTGGTTATGCGAAAGGAGGATGATCGTGGAATTTGATAAATGGATGGTAGAATTAAAAAAGGTTGCCATCGAAAAATATGGTTTCAATGAAACAGAAGTTTTTGATAGAGAAGCATGGAGAGAATATTTTGATGATGGGATGACTCCAGAACAAGCATTGATTGAAGATATTTCTTACGCATAACCATTGATTAACAGGCTATTTTGCCCTGATAATAGGCCAATCCTAATTGCAAGGGGGAGATGAAAATGGAATTTCATAAGATCGAAACATTATTTGAGCGAGACGAAAAAACATTTAAGGTTAACCCTGATAAACTCAAGAATCCTGTTTAAAGATTTAGTTGACATTTACTGGCGTTTAGTCCATACTATATATATGGAGACATTTAAAGAAAAAAAGAAAAAAAGGATACGTATCCTTACTAAAGAACAAAAGGAAGCAGCAAGACAAAGATGGAAAAAATGGGCGACTCCTCGTCGAGACTTATTAAACAAGCAAATGCGAGAATACCGAGCACAACGGTATAAGGAGAATGGTTTCTGGAGAGATCTTGGGCCAAAAGCTTCCGAGTTAAAGGCATGGTTAGTAGAATTAAAAAGTAAACCTTGTGTGGACTGTAACCATTCTTTCCCGATCTGTTGCATGGATTTCGATCATCGCCCAGGAGAGAAGAAATCTTATTGTGTCGGAACCATGTTTGCACACCATTATAGTCGTAGTTTAATTGAAAGAGAACTTAATAAATGCGATTTGGTTTGTGCTAATTGTCACCGTATACGAACTCGTGATAAAAAAATAGGAAGTGGTACTATTTCTATTGATCCAATCATTCCCAAGAAAGAACACGGGTCGCATGAGACGACCAAGACACATTGTCCCAAAGGCCACCCTTACACCCTGGAAAATACATATTGCTATAAAGATTCGAGATTATGTCGGAAATGTCGGAGCGAAAGGAGAAGCAATGAACGAATTCCCAAAAATTGAGACGTTATACGAACGTGACGAAAAAACACATAAATTGAAACAACCTTTAATTTTAAGAAACAGTGTATATGAAATCATAAAAACTTGGTTATTCAGTGAAAAAATTGATGGAACAAATATTCGTATAATTTGGCAGGATGGAAAACTTAGTTTTGGTGGAAAAACAGATAACGCACAGATTCACGCTGATCTAATTAAGTGGCTATACGAAAACATATTAATCGATAAAATGGCCCTTGTTTTCCCTGACACAGAAGCAATCGTTTATGGAGAAGGGTATGGTGCTGGAATCCAAAAGGGTGGAGGTGGATACAGTAAAACGAAACAGTTCATTGTTTTTGATGTGTTGGTTGCCGGAAAATGGTGGTTGAATTGGGAGAATACTTGCGATGTTGCAAATAAACTGGGATTAAAAACCGTTCCTTTTATTGGAGAGATGACACTGGAAGAAGGTGTAGAAATGGTGAGAAAAGGATTTAATTCAATCCTTGCAAAAGAGAACACAAGGGAGATAAGACCAGCGGAGGGAATTGTTGGTCGAACAGTCGAGACATTATTTGACAAGAAAGGTCATCGAATTATAATCAAATTAAAAACAAGAGATTTTTAAGTAAACAACCAAATCAGTTACCGATTCAAGGGGAATACGGGAGATGAATATGCAGAGACCGTCCAGTGAGAACGGCCCCGTTACTCCTTCTACACATGGTAGATGAGCTTATCCCTTCTGCCCATCAATCAGACCCTGAGTCTCTTTATTCATGGCAATCAATTCAGAATAAAGAGGGATCTTCCCCTGCTCATCCAAGAGATTCAGCATCAATTTTTGACTGAAGTATTTTATTCTTATCTACTAACTCGTCCCATGTTGGAATGGGTGTATCTCCCTTAATCTGAGAAATTGAATTGTAAAGCCTAAATGTCAATCCTAATAGACCATTTATGATGGTTAATATTTCTGCAATTCCCATAACATTCTCCTATTGTTTGATTATTTTTAAGATACATTTTTTTGCCGATTTATTAATTTCACTCTCTTTAAATCTAAAAATTTTATAACCCTTAAATCCTAAAAGAAAATCTTGATTCATGTCTTTGTTCTTTCGTTTAGGTAAGTTATGCCAGTAATCACCATCACACTGGACAATTATCTTATTGGGCAACAAAAAATCAACAAGAGATATTCCTTCGACTGGACATTGTTTGATAAATGGGATATTAAAATTGATTAATTCTCTCTCTATTGCTAATTCTATTGAAGTATCTTTTTTCTTATTACGAGACATCTTCCAAATACTGCTACACCTTATGGAACACAAATCAGTATTATTAATATAAGCCTTAAATTCCTTACCACAAACTTTACATTTTTTATCTAACTTTCCACCTTTCCAGTTTGGATGTTTCTCTCCTTTATTATTCTCAGATTGCCGTTTTCCCTTACATTTACGAGAACAAAACTTACCCCATCCTTTTTTAATATCAGATTTTCTTGAGTAAATTATTTTTCCACAACTTTCACATATCCTCTTTATTTTTCCTCCTTGCCAATTAGACGATTTTTCACCAACTTTTCCAATATGAGATTTTCTTAATTTTATAATTGTTTTTTTAGGAGTTTTTTTGCCTTTATTCCAAGCCAATAATCCCTTTTTACCTTTATTCCAAGGGATTTTTCCCTTATGCGCCAAACTTAAATTTTCTTTATGTTCTTTTGTAAATGTTCTCAATTTATTTGATTGCTCCAATTTGAACCAATAAATTATGAATTATTGTAACATTATTTTGAACGGTTGTATATACAAATTCTGGAGCAAGTGGTTTTGTTTTCCCTAACAAAATGACTGAAGCCAAAGACTGATTTGCAACAGAAAAGGCTGGGACAATTTCTTTTTTCCATTTATCTTGATATTTAGGATTGGTTGCAACATAATCTTTTCCTGTAGTAAAAAGATTATCCAACTGACCTTGGATGTCTCCTATAATAATACGAGCCTTTTCATTAGGCGTAAGAGCACCCCATTTCTGTTGAAGAGTGGCGCATCCAGCAAGTAGAAAGCATAAAATGATTGAAAATACAATAACTTGTGTCCATGTGTTCGAATACTTTCTCATAAGATCTCCTTTCATTTTGGTTTATGAATTTTGTGGAAGACAAAGGCACAAATTGTAGCAATTGTATCGATCGCAACAGATAATGCCTCCCCAGTAATCTCTGTAAACCCAAAAACATTCAAAACCTGATGGACAATAATTGCCACGAGAGATATATAAGTTCTGTATCCAGTCATTTTATTTCACCTCCTTTCTCTTTATATATTTGACTTCCTTTTTGCAGATGATTTTATCCACGCATTTTTTTACTGATTCCTTAATCTCTTTTTCTTTAAATCTAAATATCTTATAACCATAAAAAGCAAGAACAAAGTCTTGGTTAATATCTCTTTTTTTGATTTTTGGTAAATCATGCCAATAATCTCCATCACAATAAATTATTTTATCATTTGGTAATAGAAAATCTACAAGAGTAATCCCCAAAAGAGGAACTTGTTTTGTATAAGGGATATCTCTCTTGATTAATTCATTTTCTATCAAACGTTCGATTAATGTATCTTTTTTATTTTGATGTTTTATTCCCCAAATACCTGCACACCTATGGGAACAGAACTTGCCCTTGTTCCACTTAATTAGTGCAGGTACAATGTATTTTTCTTTACCACAAAGTTTACAGATTATTTTAACTTCTCCACCCTTCCAATTAGGACTATTTTTACCTGTTGGTTTACCCTTGCCTTTATTCCCTTCTGATATTTTTCTTTTATGTTCCTCTGATAAATTCATTCCTTTATGGGAAATTTTATTTGCTTCTCCCATTTTTCTTTTTGTTTCCTCTGAAAAGGGATTACGTTTCTTTCCTTTCCAATAACCCTTATGTCCTTTTTGATATTTACTCATTAGAAAAAACCATCATTTTACGAACCTGCTTCTGACATCCATCAGGGATACAGGTTAATTTCCCGTGACTTCCCCATCCCCTGAAATCCTCACATTTAACACAGACCTTAATACCGTGAGGACAATATCCATTTGGATATTTTTTAGCCAATCCTTTACTCATTCGATCTGGCATCACAAAACATTGGCCGCAAATGTTGTTGGCCTTATTCACCTTCACCCATTTATGGAATATGCACATTATTTCTTCCCTTTCCAGCGAATTGTAATGGTGGCTTCCTTATCTTTCCATATAAACTTATGAAATCCCCTGTGGCCCTTTAGGAGTTTACACCTGGCACTAATTATAGGGAAAACGATTGAGTTTTTGCAAGTCATTTTATGCCTCATAAACAACATTATGCGCCCATATTTCAGATCCATCAACCTGACAGACCAACACAGGATCGCACCATCAGAACCAATAGGCAACGTGTTCTTTCATCAATCTGTAATATTGAGCCATACTTCCTCGCCCTGCAAAAGTGCAGATAAAATTTTGATTGATAAATCCCTTAACGCATCCGCACTATGGATTATGCTCCTCGATAGACGATCAATCTCTTTTCCAACAGCTATGCAACCCTCAATTTCTTCTGGTTTATTGGCAATATCAAACCTAATACCTTTAAACTGTGGAACATCTAAGATATGAAGCATCAGACACCTATGTCGATCTGACCAATCAATAATAATCTGATACCTTCCTTTCGGGATAGCTGTTTTACCAGGGATCTTAATTCCGCCTTTTTCAAGTTCTCTGTCGCAATCTTCTAACGAAAAACATTCAAAGGAACCATTTATATAAATGCTTCCCAACCTTCTATCATTATTTTTCTCTTTGATAATTAATTCAAGATTCATCCAAACTTCTCCTTGTTATTAAGATATCCAATATAACTTTCAATCTGTTTTTTAATGGTCTCATTCTGAATCCTGGCGCCCTCCAGATCCCCAGCATCGAGATACTCGGTCAATTTATCGCTCGAATCCCGTAGGACACCCATGGAAACATGAATCCAAAGATCAAGAGTGGTCATTCTATTTCCCTAAAATCGTTTTCCCTAACCACACAATTCCTCCACCAACAAGACCCATGACACCCGAAAAGGTAGTATCCATTTTCCTTCTATTCTCAAGTTTAGCAAATCTTTTCTCGGAATTGCAATAGAGATCAGAGACATAAGAAAAAAGAATATTCAGTTTGACATTCACATCCGTAATTTTCTCAAATTCTTCAGAAGGTATCAGGTTAGGCATATCAGCCTCCGATCCGATTATTTTTATCTCTTAATTTCTCTTCCTTCTGCTTCTTCAGGACATCAATTTCTGCCTGCAATTTCTGGGCTTCATATTGAATTGTACCTGGCTTCTCTTTTGTACCCATCCTTTCTTGAAGATACCTGAACTCCCATTGAAGGGATTGAAGTTGGGTCTCCTTTAGGGCAATCTGATTATCAAGATCATCTGCCTTTACGTTAAAAGGACTGAGAAAAATGATGCCCGTTAGAACAAATATAATTACAAGTAGTCCGATTCGGATTCTCATAATGCGGCCTCCCTTCTTCATCATACCAAATATGAGTAGCCATCAAAGTTGTAGAACAACCCCTTTGATAAACCTTACTTTTCAACCCTTGTTCCTTACAAACAGGACATAGACGATCCCATCCTTCAAATAGTTCAGCTCTCGCAATCCCAATCCCTATCAGGATCGCCAAGATTACAGCCAAACAAAACCATTTCTTCATAAATTCTCCTTTTACCAGTAAGGCATATATCTCAACGTTCCATTAACATTTATTTTCATCCAACCTTGCGGATTACCTGCCGTTGATCCTGTTGGGCCAGCACCTATTGTAACCGCTACAGCAGCATTGGAGGCCAAAGCGTTATGTGTCCCTGCAACATTATCAAATCTGAATACCGCCGAATCTGTAACTGCCGCAGGGCCTATGCCTGCTACACTTACATTTTGTACATCAATGTAATTATGTCTCGTGACTGTTTGTGCCGTTGCCGCCGTATATCCTGGATCAAGTCTAAGAGCAGCAGAATACCCATCTGTAACTGCTCCCGTAATGGTTTTGATTTCTCCAAGGGTGAAAAGTTGGGAAGTTGAAACTGTTCCGATAGCGACATTACCATCGTAATTGACATACAATCCTGCAAATGCACCTGTGGCACGTCCTATAGAAATTCCCACCCCTGTTTGGTCATCCATATAGTAAGAATTTGCAGGGGTATAAGCACCACTACTGATTCCTTGAATCGTATAATATCCTCCTATATCACCAACGGTAAAGATAGGAGACTGAGTATCCCCACTTACCACAAATTTTCTCGCACTCACATCAACCTTCAAAATTCCCCCAATTATCACATCCTCAGAGGTGTATCCAGATGTGGTGCCCAAAGTATGCCCACCAATCTGAAGGGGTTTATTTTGATGAGAGTAACCTGCTAACCTCTGACCATTAGTACCGTCAGTTGGGAAAAATCCTATTACATCTTTCACAAAATCCACTACCGCATTTGTGCAGGCTCCAGTTACTGCATTCCGATCAATAGTAATATCATTGTCAGCTACAGCGGTAACGGTATAAATTCCAGTTGTAGCATTTGTGCCAGATTGAACGATGACCATATCCCCAGCAGCGATATTGGTGTCAATGTCGGTATCTTTAGAAAGGTGAGAAGGGGTAGCATTAGAGATTGTAACCCCCGTTACATTCTTAATTAAGTCTCCACCAAAAAGGGCAGGGGTAGTCGCAGAAAGAACAGTATGCTGTTTCCCAACAGGAGTGGTTGTCCCTATACCGATATTGCCTCGCAAAAGCGTCTCTGTAATGCTTGCGTTGCCCAATATCACCTGATTTGATTTTGTTGCTTGTGCTGTAGACCCTATGACAATGACATTCGTAAGGGCATTAACGGATGTATTGGCCTGATAACCAACAAAAACCGAGTTGCTATTTGTCTGCAAATCTACGCCAGCATTATGTCCAGCATATACCCCTATGGCTATATTTTGGCTACCAGTAGTGTTTTTGTAGAGAGCATATGCACCAATTGCTGAATTTTCATCACCACCAGTGGTATTGTAGAAAAGAGTATTTACCCCCATTGCTGTATTCGTTCCACCATCGACATTGGTGAAAAGAGCACTTTCTCCCATTGCTGTATTCAAATGTCCAGTGGTATTCAAGAGAAGAGCACTATCTCCTACCCCTGTATTGTGATGGCCAGAGGTATTTTTAGAGAGAACACCTGCTCCAATTGCTGTGTTGAAATCACCCGTGTTTACTTCTAACGCATTTATTCCCCAAGCAACCGTATCGTATGGCGAAGTATTACCGTTTCTCAATTTTCCTATCGTTACTCCGCCCAACAACCATTTTATTTCACCCCCTGGTATAGAGAAAACTGGACTATTAAATGTTACCGGACTCCTCACCGTCAAGTTCCCATCAACCGTCAAATCCCCCGTGGCATCCGTAAGAGCCTTAATAGAAATTGAAGAAATGACAATATTAGAAGTAGTCAACGGAGTTATAATCATCTGTCCTGTTGTGGCCGCTGTAATATAGTCTGTGATACTCGTAGAAGTAGCTGAAGTGGCGATAGACGATCCAGTAACGCCACCTAATGTATAAATGCAGGTTCCAGCGACCTGAGTATAGGTAATAACTATCTTATAGGTAACTCCTGCGACTATGGCGGATGCAAGAGTAGATGTTAAGGCTGTAGTATTTCCTGTAGCATGAGTAATCACAATAGGGGTTCCAGCCACCGTCCATTCTACTCCACCTTCATCCCACCCCAAGGCAGTCCATGTAATTTTCTCTGTTCCAAGGGTGGCATTTACATTGAGGTTTTTGCCTGCGGAAGTAGACCCAATGTCAACGTCCCAGGAAAAGGTATGCGGTATCCCGCCGATCATCCCCGATCCAGGCCCTATCACCTGTGCGTAGGCACTAAAAGGAATCAAAATCGCTATCAGAAATGCAAAGAGTAGTTTTTTCATTTTTCACTCCTTATTTGTAGCAAACCGATAAAGTTCCACTTGTGGCCCCAGTCCGTATGGCCTTAAAGTTAATGACATCGCCTCGCTTATCCAGGGTAAGCGTCTGACCAATTTCGAGCAATTGGCCTACCGTAGTTGTCGGACTTGTACCATCAATCCAAAATCTGATTTGGGCACCCGCAAGGACGCAAAAAGCAAAACTCACTTCAATATTTGGCTTCGTAATTTTAGAGGCCGTAAATCCGATTGCCGTATCTGCCACGGTTATTGTCTCACAGTTATCAGCGCAAAAGGCTGTCGGGACCATCAAGAAAGAGAAAAGCAAAACTAAAAGTATCTTTTTCATTTCTTACCTCCTTAGTTGAATGATTTTATTATCTACGAATAATTTCCTCCTTTTTCAATGCTTTTGGCAGTGTCATAAATATCCTTGCTTCTTCTGTAAGCACTCTTGATATGGCAGACCTTCGCAAACCATTTATAAAATCTTGCATTTCTCCAGGGGTCTGAATATTTTTGAGTTCTACAAGTTCTTTAAATGTATCTTCGGCTTCCTTTTGGCTTTTAGACCCAAATAACCGATCTTCGAGAACCTTACTTTTTTCTAAAAACAACTGTCTTTGCTGATTCATGTATCTCGCACTATCAGAGGCTTGTGATTGTTTGACAGATTTTGCACCCGCAATGTTAATAACACCCTCTGCCTTTTCCCCTCTGTAAATAACCTTCGTACCTTCTTTTATAGCACCTTCGGACAATATTTGCAATCCCTTAAAAACATTATACCCAACAGGTGCAATTTGTCTCACGTAATCATTTATCTGTTCATCAGTCCACCCATTGTTTTTCAGTCCTTTTATGATCATTTCTCCGGTTTCTATTACGTCTCTTGGAAATACTCCAATCCAGTCCTTTACGGAAGAAGGAATTTGCCATGATGCAGGAGCAGATACATCAATCCCTATAAGACCGAATATACCTCTGTGTAGACGAGGGGCTTTTCTGTTAAGTCTTTCCATTAGTTCGTCAATACCCAAACCAATAACACTGATACCAATAATTGATTTGATTGTTAATAATGCTCCCCTCGTGCCTGCAATTGCTATCATTCCTGGAATATAAACTGCCCACTGTGCGGGGGTAAGTTTAGACATAACTCTTATCTCATTGTTCAAGTATTGTTTAAACTGGTAACTTGCCTGGGCAAGTGGACCTCTGACAAGTACGGGTTTTGCGGCTGTGCTATATAATCCTTGGGTTAGTTGTGCTGAATCAATTGCATATATCCAGGCAGCATCTTTATCTCCGTTGAATTTCTTCAAACCTGCGACATAAGCGGCGGCTAATGCCTCTGGTCTATTTTTAACAGATTCCACCCTTTGGTAAGCCCCCATCGGTCTCCAGTACTGCATCTGTTTCTGGGACATACCTACAAGCATTCCTTCTGTTGAAAAAAGTTGTTCTATACCAGCAAGATGACCTTCTTTTTCAATCCTTCCCATTAGGTCAGGGTCTTTTGCACCAAGAAGTTTTCTGCCTTCAAGATAGTTTTTAGCCCCTTCTATCAATACCGTATGGAATACCCCGCCCATTCTGTTTATCGCTGTTTTAGCAGGAGCATAGCCAAGTTTTGCCTTGGATTCTAACCTTTGAGCCACTGCGAACACTCTCGTCACGGCGAATGGTTTAGCTCCCAATTTTTCTCCTATGGTTTCATCAAAAAGTTTGTCTATGATATTGTATCTGCCAGACATA
>Ga0180732_1001573_pt1 | contig 13827 bp, 9 predicted proteins | sample KR11_01MetaG_FD_148674 | JGI IMG/M metagenome (GOLD analysis project Ga0180732, IMG submission 148674) | Groundwater microbial communities from the Olkiluoto Island deep subsurface site, Finland - KR11_0.1 MetaG | ecosystem: Environmental > Aquatic > Deep subsurface > Groundwater | place...
AGGCTTGAGCCTGTTCTCATGGATGTCGCAGAAGTCCAGGTGGGGCTCAATGGAGTGCAGACACAGCTTGACATGCTGAACAGGAATGTCGAACTGCTCTCAAAAAAAGAGACGGCTGCGCCTGCGGTCGCTCATCAGAACACATACCATATAAAATATATCGTATTGATAAATCTCACATTAGCCGTGTTCCTTTTTATGCTTCAGTATCCGCTGGGTTATGTGCCGTACGCTGTAACTGTCGTCTACATAATGTGGTGGGGAGCGATAACGGTAGAATTTAAGTTATGGAAAGAGGATGCAGCATGGGGATGGATATTTGTTCCGGTGCTCGTGCTTCCCGTATATACGATAGCCATGAACGCTTATTTGCAGAGTTACATGCTGTTCGCCAGCCTTTTTGTCGGTCTCGGGCTGTACGCATTCTCATACTACTCCTGGTGCAACTATATCATTAGAGGCGTCATGCCTTTTGATATTCAGGAGGCTGTCAGGAGCGCCCAGGAAAAGATCGAGACTGCAAAGGAAATACCTGAAATGACGTTCAAAAAGCCGGAGATCGCGATAAACCTCAAATTGCCCTCCAGGATCCAGATGGGCCGGATTATGATCCTGCTTGCAATAGCGTTATTTCTCATAACCTGGACAGGATACGCCATCCAGCACGGCATCATCCCTAACATCAGTTGGGATATGATCGGGTTAAAAGACTTTGTCTGGCAGGCTTCCTACACGTATGCACTGAATTTGATCGGTTTACTTCTGATCCTGTCTGGATTGAAATTTATTAAGAAAACACATACATGAAACCATATATTTTATTAGCGGCGATAGCAGTGATATTGATATCTACCCAGTTCGCGCTTGCAGACGATTGCGAATATATCAAAGGTAAAAAGATATGCTGGGACGACGGTACAGTCACAACGCTGAGCTGGGGTTATTCCAGGACTACGATAAGCGGATATCAGATTGAAGCCCGGGATTTTAACTGGCTTGGCTCTGTGTTTATCAGAGTTACATATAATAACACCGTCAAAGAAGGGATGCTCTCACAGGGTGAGGCTTACATCTTTGATTTTTCAAACAGCACTGGCTTTCTGGGAGTTAAGATAATAGCTGACGAGGTTTCAAATATAAATCCCATGCCTGCCAATATAGGTATCTATCCAAACGATCCAGGGGCAAAGCTCACCGTAAAATTCCCTAAAGAAGAAGAAAAGAAAATACCGGAACTGAGCGTGAGCATCTCCACGGATGGAGAAACAAAGGCAGGTTCTATAATAACAACAGAAATAAATCTTGAAAATTCCGGAAAATCTGACATTGTGGATACCGGTATTTCAATATATTATGACGGTTTGAAACTTCTCAACGAGTATGATGCAGTGGGCGGCTATTTCAGCGAAGGGACGCTGGCAGTGCCTGATATCCAGTGGGAGAACACGAGTAAGTACAGCCTTTCACGAACTGCAAATACTATTGTAAAAGACGGATTTTTTATCGAAATATTGAATTTTTCGGACAGTGCCATATCACTGAGCGCTGCATACAACCTCTCAGTAAAGAGCGAGACGCTTGTTGAAGGCGGCTCAATGATATTTAATTTTACCACAGGAGAGAATTATGCAGGATTCAGACTGCTGGGCGGTAATTTTTCAACAGGTTCGGCTGAACTTACGATGCAGCGACCTTTGAAAAACGTATTAAGGCGCAGTTACTCTACTATTGCGTATGGGAACTCCAAAACCATCAAACTCAGCTTCAAAATACCCGTATCCCCACGAAAGAGTTTTGCTATCCGGATAAATGCAGGTGGAAAAGACTATTCCGGTAATATTTATAATGCAAAAGATCAGGAAACCATCTCAACTTCAGATACACTGCGGATAACCAAACGTGTTTCTGATTCCATCCTTGGAGAGAGGATATATCCTGAATATTATTACGGTGTTGGAGGTATCAGGTCTAAAAAGGACGTGACATATGTCAATATAAGGGTAGAAAATGTGCAAAGCTACCCGGTACATGGAGTGAAACTCGTGGATACGGTCACGCCAGGTTTCAATTTTGTCAATGATACCAACAGCACCTCCATTTCATGGGATTTCGATATCAATGCAAGCGATTTCAGGGACTTCAGATATGAGCTAAGGGCAAGAAGAATGGGTGTTTATAACCTTCCAAAAGCAGAACTTTATTGGAATGAATGGGGTGATAATGTTCATATTGAGTCAGATTCTCCAAAAACCACTGTCTCAGGTCCGTACCTTGGCGTTGACAGGAGCTTGAACAAGAGCAGCTTAAATGTGGGAGAACCAGTGCAGGTCACTCTTTTAATAATAAATAACGGGGATGTGCCAACGAATGTTACTGTCAGGGAGAAAGTGCCCATAAATGCTACATTTCTCTCAGGAAGCCTTTCATTTTCCGGTTTCCTTAATCCGGGTGAAACAGCACGGGTCACATATAACCTGTCTGCATCAAATGATCTTGATTTCAAACCGCCTGAAATAAGTTCACGAAATACCGGATTTGAGTGGTATGCCCCTTTACCTCAAAAGAAGATAATTGTCATGAAAACAGCGGCATCAGTCGAACCAGTTACTTCGTCTTCACCTGAAGCAAAGGAAGCTCCTGTGCCATCAGAAGAGAAAAAAGGGTTAATGGAAATAATAAATGAAAGGCTGCCCTGGCTTGAAGGGGCAGTATCCATGCTGTCGCTAATGTTTGCGATATTAATACTCCTCAAACTGAATAAAATAAAAAGGACTCTATAAGGGATCATGGGAAATGAAAAAATAATTTATATTGTTTTGATATGCGGGGTTCTTGGTGTGTCACTCGGTTTTGTGATACCTGCTGTCATTTCTGAAAGGATCATGCCTGAAATGGAGCCGGAACAGCCGGTTGTGCCGCCAGAACCAGCGCCTTTACTCTTGTCTGACCTGACCCTGGTGATCCAGACAAGGGGAAATATCTGTGAGGAATGCCATCTATCAGGCAAGGTTACCTCCCCGCAGGCTGACAGGATCAAGAAGCATACCGATGGGGGGGTTTACTGTCTGAAATGCCACACAATTTCCCATGAAAAGCATCCTGTTGAGGGGAACGTGACCTGCCAGGACTGCCACGGAAGCGCGAACCCAAAGATACCTTCACCTGATGACGCTTCGCCCTTATGCAATAACTGTCACGCATATCCCGATGCCCTGTTACCAGGTTATGGGGATCTGGTTTCCATACACCAGCCCAGGGGGATCAATTGTGTTTCCTGTCACCTTGATTGCATGAAATGCCATAATGTGGCGCTGGCAGGTAAGAAATGGGATAAAAGGCTGAACCATTTCAATACACTACCTGACACTTATAAATAAACTGCCTATTCTATTCATGCTCATAATGATGCACATCACAAGATTTATATGGTTTGAAGCATAAATAAGATAATTAATTAATAATAAAACGAGGTGAATCATGAAAAACATATCATTGTTGTTGTTAATTGCAGTAATACTGGTCGGCTTATTCGCATTACCGAATGCGCTTTCCCTCTTCTCAGGGCAGCACTCTTTCGATAAAGCGGGCAACGGTACGATATGTGTAAAGTGTCACTCAGATGTTGCTGCAGAACTGGCTGGCAGCGCTTACCACAAATCCATTACTATTGGCCCTGATAAGTGTAAGGCTTGCCATACCGCAGGTATTATATCAGCTAATCTTATACCACTGGGTAATGGAACAAACGGATCCACAAATGTTGGGGTGGGTCTTAATATCACGAATGGCAACTTTACGTATGCCAATGGCACCAACAGAACAAATTTAAAACTCCATGCAGCAGTTACATTAGAGTGCGTGAGCTGCCATTACGGTGTTAACTTTACGGATGATGCCCACAAGCCCTTCTATGATAACACTTCAAGCAAGGTATGGCTTAAAGGCGCAAACGAGGCATGTTATGGCTGTCATACCAAGGTAAACGTGCAGATGACATGGATAAGGAAAGGTGGCTACAATTACAGCTATGAATTCAATACCACCACAGGCACTCTGATGTTTAACGCCACAGATGTAACCACACACACGAACAACACAGGTTAAGCACATTTTTATTTTTTTCTTTTTCAGTAATATTTATTATGTTTTAATTTAATTTATCTGTATGAGAAAACCGGTTATAATAATAATAATACTTCTATTAGTACTGGCAATAAGTGTAATTTTCGTTATCTCGATGCAGAGAAATACCGCCGTGATTGTGGTTGAGGTCACACTTGCACAACCGCCGGATAATAACATCGAACATATCATCTCTAATGTAAATGCTTCTCTTTCGTACGTCACAAATATGGATATGCCTAAAGAAACGCCTCTTATCTCTCCGGGAATAACGGTTGTTTTGATACAGGATATGAAGGTGAGGAGCGGCTGGTATTCGGTGGGTATCCCTGCCAGCGGCATTTATGGTAATTACACCATAAAGGTAAAACCTTATGATGATTTCAACATTTCCCGTCCATTCGTTGTCCTGACACGGGTAATGGACCCGACTGAAAAGGAAGTTAGTGTCAAAAGGACTGAATATAAGATATCGTAATAATATTTTTTTGAAAAGAATCCTAAAGAACCTGAGTCGATGGATAAACTTAATAACGGTTTAAGTATATTGAATATGATGAAGATACATAATCTCGATGGACGATTAATAAATTTTAAAGAAGGAAAGTTAAATGTCGGATGCCATATTTAGTGTGATAATCTCGCTTTTTACCATATTCCTCTATATGGTACTGGGAAGTTATATTCTGAAAAAAAACCCACACGAACGCACCAATCAGCTCTTCTTCCTCCTCATGCTCGCCTTTATATTGTGGTCTGTGGGAACATACAACATAGGCCTGGTGGCAGAGAACGCACCACTTAAAGAGTTTTTGCTGTACACCAGGCTCCAGTTGAGCGGTGTGGTTCTAGCCTTCACATTATTCGTTTTCTTTGCCCTTGCGCTCAATCAGATGAAGACTGTCCTTAAGAATCCGCTCACCTACCTTACCATAATACCAGCCCTCTATTTACTATTCTTGATATGGACATCGGATGTCTCAGGCATAGAACCTGGCATGTTCTCCACAGTGGCTGAGAGAAAGCAGGAGTTCTTTCTCTTCTCAGCGATATTTGGAATAGCAGGCGTGTATTTATTGTTGAGACACTACATGACAAGCAAATACAGGCAGCAGGAGCAGGCAAAAATCATTTTGGCCGGTGCAATTTCAGCAGTATTCATTGCAGTTGCTTCTAACATAATACTGCCCATGTTCTATGGCGTATACCTGCTTTCGCTCTCAACCCTTGCGCCTGCTGTGATGGGCATATTTTTCGCATATGCCGTTTACCAGTATGGACTTTTTGTTAGACCGATGCCAGAAGTCTCAGTTACTTCTTTCTGCGGTAAAGAGTGCACCTTGTGTGCCGACTATATCTACGATAAATGCCCTGGCTGCAGATTTAATAGGGAGAGGCACAAGAACTGCGAGATATACATGTGCCTGATCAAAAAAGGATACAAAGACTGTGGTGAGTGCCCTGAAATACTCACATGCCAGTTGCGAAAAGAAACATCTGAACGCTGCTTCAAACCAGAGCCATCCCATGCAAAATCGAGGTGTGAGCTGAGCCCTGGCAGTACATATTTTGTAAAAGAAGAAGGATACGATATATTTCTGGATGCGGTTAAATGCGGAGCTTTCGGTTTTGTGGTCTCCACTTTGCCTCCGCAGCAGATAAAAGAAAAATACGGTCTCAGCACTACACCCATAGTATGGATATCAGAAGCGGCATTTGATACGGGTGTTAGACCCAAAGACCTCAAGCGTCTGAGCAGTTTAATTATAAACTTCATGAAAAAAACTAACAATGCAGTGGTTTTTCTCGATGGCATCGACGTGCTCATCTCAATAAACGTCTTCGCTAATGTTCAACCTGTTGTTCAGATTCTAAGCAGCACAGCGCAGGCGACCAAAAGTTATCTTATTATTTCCACAACCATGGAAAATGAAGCTCTGAGCAGGTTGAAGCCCCTGTATTTCACAAAAGTAAGAACATGAAAAGAGCGCTGAACGTTCAAATTTATGAAGAAAACAGTTCAAAAAATGCTAAATGGGAAGGAAATAACCCGCATATCAGATGTAAAACGCATTCCTATAGCAGAAATTATCTTTTTCCCGATAAAATACATTTTAAGCACAATAAATCTCCAGAAGGCATTATTCCTATCTTCATTTCTAACGTACGGCGTTGGGGATGGCGTAACTGCAATTTACATGATGGAAAACACAGGCGCGATACGAGAAATAAACCCGATTATAAGGTTCATGTACGCCTCGTCGGGCAAAGAGGGCGTAATCTCTTTAAAGATCTGGTTCATTTTAGTGGTTTTATTCCTGGTATGGTTTGTCTCCAGGAAAACAGGCATCTACTGGACGATCAATGGTTTCCTGACTGCATTAACCATAGGAGGCGGCATGGCAATGCGTGCAAACATGATGGCGGTATATGGTATGGAACCTCCTTCCCCAGGTTCTATAATAATAACTTTCCTGGTCCTGATGGTTTTACTTGTGATGATTGGCGACTTGATGGATAAACTGTATTCGGGTGCAAAATAGGCGAGAATCTTTATTGTTTCTTCAAAAGTACTATGCCTTTTGAGGTAATGTCAAATCGAACAGGATCGATTGGAATCTTTGTATTCCTGATTTTTAAGATCTCAATTAATCGTTCTCTTGCATCTGTGTAAGGATTGTCCTTTATTGAAGTTCTGATCACTCCATAAACAGAATATGCAGCAATGCCTCCCACACGTTCATCCGATGCCGAATCCATTATCACTACAGCCGTAACATTCCTTTCAGCCAGGCCGTGTATCAATGCATCGAACTGGGCTCTGAACTCGTTGGGGGACATGTTGAGAGTAAAAACCCCGATATTGTCTATCATAACATTTTCAGCATCCCGGGGGATTCTTTCAAGCAGTCCAATAATATCTGACTGAAGCTCGTCTATATCAGTTATCTTGAACGCCATAACATCCTTTATATACCCGGCACGTTCGTCATACACCCTTTCAATGTCTAAAAGCCCTTTTTTATAGTATTTCGAAAGCGGCATGCCGAGAGACTCTGCCTGGTCTATTAGATCCTCTGGCGTTTCTTCGGTAGCGATTATTGCACATTTCTTGCCGTTTGAGCATCCCTGATGTATGAAATGTAGCCCCAGTATCGTCTTCCCCGACCCTGTTGTTCCCAGCAACAGCATCGTACGATCGCGAGGATAGCCGTCTTCTATCATCCCGTCTAATTCCTTTATACCACTGGATACTCTTTCCATTTAATAACATCTCCAATATGATATACTAATTATAGCTATATATATAAATAAGCCTGCGTACAATTATGCTTATACTTACCATAGCATCACGTTAGTCTTGGGACTTTTTAAATATATAACTAAATTTTTTATTTTATAGGTTTCGCCCCATCCTTAAAATTTCCTTAAGTTTGAAATATCAATAAAAATACTACGGCGAAGTTAGCATAGGCTTCCTCCTTCCCGTAAGTGTTACAGCAGGATAACGAAAGCACTGTGTTATTAGCATGGTCGTCAGGGTATAGAATAGGATATTCATCCCGACGAATAGAACGCGGATGACGCGGATTGCGCGGATTCACACGGATTTGAGGTATCTACTTCTGATATTTCATTTCTTTCATTTGAGAAGATCGCTCTTTTGAAATCTGGTTTTTTACCAAAAATTTCTGAATACAACATAGTATCTCCTTTTTAGTGGACACCGGATAATTCGATCCGCGGGCATCCGCGTCATCCGCGCAATCCGCGTTCAATTTCGTTTTCACTTTTATTGATACCTGCTCTTCAATCTATTTTATGGGTAGAAGTAAGTGTGGAAGCCATTAACTCAATATTCAAAGCATTTTCATAGACTTTTTCCAAAAAACCTGTTCCCAGAACATTGCTTACTTCAATCCCCTGCCATGAACACTTCTATCAGACAGTGATCATCTCCTCCAGCAATAGTTTTTTTTACAGCAACATCGACACTTTTAAACACTCGAATTCCAATTCTTGCAAAAATAGCTCTGGTCAGCATGCAGAGCACCGGGTTTATTTTCCCATGCTCTCCCCACGGGCATTGTTTATTTATTATAGCATAGCCTCTTTCGTTTACATTCTCCACCAGGAAGGACCCACCAATGCGATTCATGATATTACATGAGACGGCAGCGGTATGCACAGTATCGTAAGGTATATCCTGAATATACTTTTGCCATACCACAACTTCCACCTGTTCGCTCATCTGCCGTATAATCTCATTCTTATTGTCCGCAGGTATATATTTCAGGAGCAATGGGAGAATATTTGTCATTATCGTATTGAAGTCGTTTTGTGTTTCTATTTTTTCTTTGCTTTTTATGAGCTGATCGTGAAGAAATTTCACTTTAAGCAGGGATTTCACCCTGGTAATTAGCTCTATTCTGCTTATGGGCTTGGTTAGAAAGTCATCCGCACCCGCTTCTATGGCTCTTATTTTATCATCCAGTCCGGAGAGGGCTGTAACCATCACCACAGGCGTGAAGCGAGTGGCATCCTGCTGCTTTATTTTTTCGCATACCTCATAACCGCTGACCTCAGGCATCATAATGTCCAGAAGTACAATGTCAGGTCGGTCTGAGCCTAATTTTTCGAGTGCTTCTCTGCCGCTATAAGCTGGTATTATCTCATAGTCCTTTTCAAGGACGGCTGTAATGAGTCTTACATTAACAGGCTCGTCGTCCACAACGAGTACTTTTATCATTCATTTTCCTCCTTTTTCGCTTTCAGCGGCAGCAAAATGTAAAGGTGCTTCCCTTGCCAAATTCACTCTCCGCCATGATCGTTCCTCCATGCAGCTCGACTAACTTTTTGGAAATCGAAAGCCCTAAACCTGTACCTCCATATTTTTTGGTAATTCCAGCAGAAATCTGCGCCATATCTCCTTCCTTTCTCGTTTTTACTGTCACAGTTCCTCCTTCTGGCTTGCTGAATTTCACGGCATTGCTGAGCAGGTTAAAAAGGATTTGCTTGAGTCTCAGCTTATCAACTTCGACAAATTCAAGCTCAGGGTCAAGTTCGACTTTCAAGTTTATATTATGCTTCATAGCCTTTTCTTTTACAAGGGTAAGCCCTTCATTTATGGCTTGAGGGACGTGAACCTTCTCGATTACAAGCTCTATCTTTCCTGCTTCCACTTTGCTGGTAGAATTAGCAGCACTTAACGAAAAATAAGCAACAACTAAAACTGATAAAGAAACTATTAAAAATCCCATAGTCAACTTATAAATAATCTTCATTTTCATTTCTCCATGGAAAAATTTATATTTTTATATATTCATATAATAGTACTCCATTAATTTCACCGGGTAAGATTCGGTGATTTGACCCTATTGCATTATCATAATAATAATAGTCTTCAATATATAAAGATAACGTATTTGTTTAGCTCAGACATAATTCTTTTTTGAGCACACCTTCAAGTTCTTCAAATCCATTCTTGCCCTGAAGCCTCCATGAAGCCAGTAAAGATGATGATTGGGCGTGATCCTAATCAGTCCTCTATTTTCAAATTCATGAGATAATGTATCCGGCGCCGTGACTGTTGAAGTGCCTCTATAGCATTAATAAACCGTTGGATTTTTATATATAAAATTCACATTATACTTACAGTCAATATTTTCAGTGAAGTATTTATGGTAATGGAATTATGTTGAAAGCTATGGTATCTGAAGGAACGGAACCGCAGAGAAAAGCGGCTAATCTCTGTGCTCTCTGTGTGCTCTGTGGTTGATTATCCTTGCTTGTTTTCAGTTATTCCAATAGCGGGATAAGGAGATGCGTTTATACATTCCTATGCGTTAAAAAATTCCAAAAGACAAAACAGCCTTTTTTCTGAAACATAATAGTTTACAACGGGTTCATGATGTTATAGGCGAAATCCTGCTTAGGAAACCCCACACTATATAAATAAACATGATAATGATAGTAATGATCACCGAAAACTATTTGTGAAATCAGGTTTCATTCATAATTGAACAAGAAAATGAAAATCCCAGGAAAAAATAAGGCTAAGAAAGCTGGTATAAGACTGTCAGTACCCCTGTTAATAGTACTCCTGGTCTTGATCGCGTCAGTATTGATCATTTACTCCACTCCCGTGCTCACAGAAGAAAAAAGAACTAGCGGGAACCTGACATTTACTGACAGTGCCGACATCCCGATAAGCGGCAACATAGAGATAAGCATGACCGGTGCGCCTTCAGGGGGGAGATCGAATGTTAATTCCATAAAATGGAGCAATGCGCCCAATGCCTGGGTATATTTTGATGCCATTGGGACAAAGAGCATTTCAATTAACCTTCGGATAGCGGAAGATTCACCCAACGGCAGGGTATCGCTGGAGGACTATGGCGCTGCATTGCCTGGGGGCGTTGGTGAGCCTGCGCCGGGCGTGCCTGTAAAGTATATTGAATTACGTTCCACAGGGGTATCATTTTCGAATGCTGATGTATCCATACACTATACTGATGCTGAATTGAATGGGCTGGATGAGAAGAGCCTTGTGATCTACAGCTACGATGGGGGAGCATGGACCGAATTGCCCACCAGGGTCGATGTCGCAAAAAATATTGTGAGCACTGCGGTGGATACTCTTTTAGTCTTTGCGATAAGTGCCAGAGCAAATGGGGAAAAGATCAACAAATTAATGGAATTAACATATCCACCTGAGGTCAAGGAAACAATTGAATCCGATGCCCTCAAGACAAAAGGCGTGGCTGTAAAGTTAAAAATAAATAAACGCGGCGATGGTCAGATCAAACTTGAAGAATATGGGAGAAAGAATCCTGTTGCAATTGCGCCGCCGGGAAATGCAATAAAATTCGTTGATATCAGCGCGGAAAATATAAGTTTTGAATCTGCCGAGGTCAGGATACACTATACTGATGAAGAGCTGGGCGACGGGGATGAAAGTGCGCTTATCATTTACCACTGGAACGGGGGGGCATGGGATGCCCTTGCAACGTCTGTGGATGCGGCGAACAACATGCTCACTGCGACCACGAGTTCGCTATCGCCGTTTGCGGTCTCGGCTGCTGGAGGGGTTCGGATATTGAAAGTGCAGACCAGCAGATACTCAGTTTTCTCACCCTGGACAGGCAAGCCCACTTCTGGTCTCAGCACAAATTTCACAGCCTATGCTCTGCTCATGGGCATAGATGGCAAGCCTGTATCGGGAGAGAACATTACATTTGAGATATATTCTCCAGCAGTCAAAAAGGCAACTCTTTATGATATTACCAACCCCAATGGGCTGGCAAATGCATCATATTATACTGTTAATGACTTCACATCAGATAGTGATACTGATTACGGCAAATGGAACATCACTGCATATCTGACAAGTAACTCAACTATAAGAGGGACTACGTTCATGACAATACAGGCTGGAGGGGAGACAATCAGTGGATGCTGGGTTAGTAATTGTCATAAGATAACTACCAAAAATTCTGGAGGCTATCCCCGCTCTCCCTACACTGAGCACTACAACAAGACAAATACAAGAGCAGAGGCAGCTCATACTGATAACCACCATGTAAACGAAGGATGTTATTACTGCCATGCAGGCTACTCAGCAACCAAGAGTGGTAATTACGGCAACACAAGCGATGTGCACAGGAATAGAACCTGCGATTACTGTCATGGTACTTGGGCATATATCTCAGGCACAGGTGACGGAATACCAAAGATGCCTTCCTGCTACGACTGCCATCCAAAATACAATAATAATATGACAAACATAAGCACTCTTGCGAATCTGGCAGCAGGAAATAATATCTCAGTATATTCCTACAACTACGATAGAAAAGCTCCACTCACAGGTCACAACGGCACAAACTACAGCTTCAATCGATCAGTTCCCTGTATAGTTTGTCATGGACCTGCGCACAACATCACAAAACCAGTCCCACTGCCTGCCAATAGAAATAATATCACAGAATACACCCAGTGCACCACATGCCACAATGCCTACAACCGCCATAATAACACTGTGAACTGCACTGTATGCCACTCGCAGGATGCCCATGTTATAAAGGTCTTTGTCCAGAACGCTACATATATAAACGGAAGCACCTCTTCTTATCGAGGCAACTGCACCTCATGTCATCAGAATGCCACTTTCATGAATGCCTTGTTAGCGCAGCCAGGAGCAGGCAATTACTCAGGAAATGCCCCGCAGGTTCCCAATCCTGTTAAGCACAGCAATGACCCGAGCGCAGGTAAAAAGTGGAACACAACGGGTTACTGGACTTCTGGAACTAACGGGAGCGCCCAGCTTTCATCGTGCAAGTACTGCCATGGCGAGACCAACCACAAGAATGCTGCCCTTGGCAGACCCTCGCTGTGGAGAGGGAACAACACTGTGAACTCAACCATAGGCAATACTACATGGTGTGCCGGGTGCCACTGGCAGGGATATGCCAGCGGCTCGAATACATCCCAGGATATGGTAAGCACATTCAAAGGAGACAACCTGCTGGTACCTCCAGAGATCAGCGGCAATGCCACCTATGGCGCTAACCAGAGCATCTACGAATACACCAACCATTCGCTTTACACCAATTTCTATTCCAACCTGAATGACTCTGCGTGCAACCGCTGCCATGGGTACAGGTACGGATTCACTACCATAACCCAACTAATGCACAACCAGAGCAGGGTAGGCGGACCAAACTGCGTAGAATGTCATGACATAGGGGGCATAGCATTAGTGGCTCGCGTGAATGTAACAGCTACCAATGACAATAACCAAATACATAAGAACCTTAACAGCGGTGCAGGAGCCTCCAACGGCACGGCTTACTATGCCAACAACAAGCGATGCTGGGCATGCCACGGGAACGGAAACGAGCCCTCCACAAACGCTCATCCTTCAATATACAAAACACCGTTCAGGTGTGAGGACTGCCACAAGAACCACAGTACAAACTTGAGTTGTACGGTATGCCATTTCAATATACCGATTAATCTTGATGAGCACTACCAGAACGGCGTCAACATTAAAACCCCTGCAGCCACAACCTGCTACATCTGCCATAGCAAGAGCGAAATGCTAATCTCAGCAAACGATCCTGATAACGGAAGCGGCGCTGTTTATGGGGGTGCTAATGGCGGCAATAATAGCCCAAGCCACTATGGAAAGAAGAGAACGGATCTAAGAATAGGAGCAAGCGCCAACTGTTCGTACTGCCACCAGAACACAAGCACGGCATTCGCATCTGCCATGATAGACCCTGCTTATAACAGCAGTATCAGCAACCACAGCATGAGATACAGTTCCTCCAATCCAGGCTGCACGTCTTCACAATGCCATAACACTGGCTGGATACATAACGATACTCTTGCCAAACCCAGTTTAACCCTGCCAAGTTCAGCTTACTGTAGCAATTGCCATGGCTCAGGCGGAAGTGCAAATATAAAGAATTTGGCGAAGCATAACGGCGCTGTTGATTGTACCAGGTGTCACCTTAACACCAGCAGAGACATTCATCCAGCCAGATATTTACAGTCGAATGCAAGTTACAGCATAAGTAATTCTACAGCCGTGAACTGTATTAACTGTCATCAGACAGGTTTGACAGGTTTCTCTAATTCGCCAATGGTGCCCATGCCCCTGCGCCACAGCGAGAATACCTCTAACGGAACGCTCTGGAACTC
>Ga0180732_1001574_pt1 | contig 13809 bp, 20 predicted proteins | sample KR11_01MetaG_FD_148674 | JGI IMG/M metagenome (GOLD analysis project Ga0180732, IMG submission 148674) | Groundwater microbial communities from the Olkiluoto Island deep subsurface site, Finland - KR11_0.1 MetaG | ecosystem: Environmental > Aquatic > Deep subsurface > Groundwater | place...
ATGTAAATATAATGGGTGCAAATATAGAAGGCGCTACATGGTGGAATGCAAGTTGGGAAAAGAAAAAAGAGATTCAGATAAACAATACAGTTTTGGAAGTAGCTAATTATTCTATTTTATTGAATGTGACTTATGATTCTGATATGCAAGCCGATTTTGATGATTTAAGATTTACTAACGGTTCTGAAGATACAGAATTAAGTTACTGGATTGAAAGAAATGTAAGTGGTGTATTTGCAGATACATGGGTTAAAGTACCTTATCTTCTTACTAATACTACAAACACAACGCTCTATATGTATTATGGCGATGCAGCAGTTTCAACTACAGGAAATGCAAGTAATACATTCGTTTATTTCCATGATTTATCTGCAACAGATGGATTGACTGATAGCGACCCACAAGCATGTACTGCAATAAATACCACTACACAACGATTTGAGATAAGTAATTGTCATGGATTTTATCTTAGGTCTACAGGATTGGTTGATTTAAATGATGCAGTAGCAATAGAATATAAAGAGACTATCTCTGCTGGAACACTATGGGGTGGTAATGTAGTAGGATTTGGTGATGCAACTACTACACCTCGCAGTGGAAACAGTATATATACTACTCTATATTGGAACTCCGGAGCATTTGGATATATAACAAGTTATATCGCAAGTGCAGAACAGGCAACGACAGCAATAACTGGAATAACTGCTAGTGTAGAATATTATCCAAGACATATACATTACGGCAATACGACACAACAATTAGTTGTATTTACAGGATATTTAGATGGTACAGTTTTAGATAGTGTCGCTAATGATTTAGCACCGTCTATTGTAGATTCATATGTCTATTTTGGATATGCAGGAACAAATGCAGCTAGAACTATAACAGGTTGGGTATCAGATATTAAAGTCAGAAAATATCTTTCAACAACCCCGACATATTCATTCGGCGCAGAAGAAAGTGCTGATGTCGGAGATACAACTGCACCAACCGTTTCATGGAATTATCCTGATGACGATAGCTGGAATACCTCGTGGACTTTCAATATAGGATTTACGCCATCTGATGAAACAGGACTGGATAACTGTACGTTGAGAGATAACAGGTCAGGATCAATGGCAGATACAGTAGGAAATACATCCACATTAATAAGTGGTTCTGTCAATACAATCGCAGAGAATTTTTCATCAGACGGCGATTATAATATTTCTATTCTATGTTGGGATACTTCATATAATTTCGCTGAAACTGCTGGCAGAACAATAAAAATAGATACATTTTTACCAACTTCAATATCAATTACAACGCCAACAAATGGTACAATCATAAATACACCTATAATTTCAGGTACATGGACGGAAACAAACAAGGATACTTGTGTTACGAATACCACAGAATACGGTGGAATTTCAGATACGTTTTCATTTACAAATACTTCCGCCCTTACCGATCAACGATATGATATTTTAGTGACGTGCAACGATTCGGCAGGCAATACAGAAACGAATATAGTATATTTCACACAGGACGCAACGGTACCATCAGTAACAACTTTAAACTGGCAGACGACGTCAGGGTCAATAGCATCGTCTTTAAATTATAACCAGATTATAGATTGGATTAAAGTAGATGTGACTGATACTAATCTGGTTAACGTGACGCTTTCTATCCAGCAACCTAGTGGTACATATTTATTAAACAATGTCACAATGACTCTTGATACAGGAAATACATATCAATATCTATCTGATATTACATTGAATTCAAATGGCGCATGGACAATCACTGCATATTCGATGGACAACGCTTCTAATATCGGCTCAGCGTCGTCAGTAATTACCGTCACAATCCAACCTGTATCTGTTGCGGACGGATATTTCGGATATGATACTGAAACAATACCCAACACGACTGCAATAGCAGACTTAGTTGGAACTTATAGTTTTTCTATAATTGGAATTTATGATAATTTTAGTAACATAGAATCAAATTGGACAACGATACAGACTGCTATAAATGATACTAAGAACCAAAACACTAGGGTAATGCTAAGACATTATTTTGATGGAGATTATTCTGATACTGGCTATATTACAGACGTACAGAATAATATTACTACGTATTATACTAATTTAAAAGATAGTCCATATTATGATGGTACTGCATTTATTGTTATGAGTCTTAATATTTCAAATTCAAATCCATTACAGACAGATTTCACTAATAATATTTCAGCCGCGATTATAAATGCAACAGGAAATAGGTTTAAAATATACGTACAAAATTTAATAAATTCTTCACTTGATCAAGCCTACGTCAGTACATGGACAATGGATTATGATACATATGTTAATAATGAAACTTTTATAGATAGTGAAGCTTTATATCTCAGGACAAATACGAGTAAGACTAGAATATATTATGATTTGACAGATGCTATGAAATTTACTGTTTCAAGTTATAATCTTAATACTATCCAAAAAATGAGAGGAGTTCCACTCGGTACAGATTTACTTGGATATTCAAACGTGGCTGAATTAGATTCAAATAAATATGATGTTGTCATATTTAATAATCAGTCAACCGAACAATCATATATTATTAATGTGTCAGGATCATCTAGAAATGGAAAAGTCGCTTGGGATTACACAAATCACCGCTACATAGAAAAAAATACTGATGGAAATTTTTCTGTAAATGTTTCGTCATATTCTACAGCGATGATTATGTTTGAAAGCATAGACTACCTGAAATTTGGTACGACCACATCTACCGTATATACTGCAAGTACAGACGACAAGACTAAAAGTAATTATACAACTAACCCGGCTGGGTCATTAGCATCATGGGACTATGCACCAGCGTCACATGATATAAAAATAGAATTATGGGATGGATCATACTCACATAATAATACATACTTCCATACGTATGAATGGCTGAACGCATCATTTATTTCTGACTGGTCTGGATACGATTATATCATTATCGGTGATAAAAATAAAGGTGAAATAGATTATCTTGAACTGCAATATCCAGCCATCAGGACAAACATGTATGGCTATATTTCTGTCGCTGATTTTGTAGATACAGCTGAATGGGAGGCTAATAAAAAATTAGAGGCATGGAACTGGACGGATATATATGGTACAAATGTATTTTTAGACGGGCTTGACACAGGTATTATGGGTGAAGGATTTGAGACTAGATTAAAAGCCATTACAGATTCTATTCGAAATGATAAGAGTAAAAAAGTTATCTTGAATGATTATACTTCATATACAGATGTGTCTAATTATGGTGATATTGATATGAAAGAAAGCTGGTGTTCAAGATGGGATGGTGCTGTCGCAACGCCTACATATTCATATGAAGACATAGATGTCGATAAGAACAGGGCAATATGGGCTAAGACTAATCCTCATCCACAATTGGCAATGAGTTTCGGAGACGCTAACGATACGGCACGAATGAGTTACTGCTACGCGATGTATCTTGTTCTGCTCGGAAATGGCAATAATAATTCATACAGGTATGCACAACCTAATTTCCAGACCCAGCATGAGATACGAGTTGTACAGGTCGGAGACCAGCTTGAATCTACATGGACAGAGACGAGTTCGACAGACTGGAACAGGAAATTCACTAACGGTATAATGCACATTAATCCTGTCGAACATACATGGACATTCGACGACGGCAAGACGATAGATTCTGCTAAAGTATGCTTTGAACTATATAACGGTGCAAGTACACCGCAATCTAATGCAGGAGTTACTGTGCGGTTCAATAACTGGACAACGAACCACCTAATAACGTATGATATGGTTGCGGGTGGAGTTAGTTATACGTGGGGATGGGCGTGTGTCAGCATTACAGATACGAATATTCTGAACGACTTGCATTACGGAAAGCTGAACGCATATTCGTATTGTACTGACAGGGCTAGTCCGTTATGTCTATTTTCGATACGGAATGAAAACAGTAACGGCACGGGAATACATAGTTGGTATGAGGATACATATTTAAAATGGGAAATTGAAGGAATTACGGACGATGCATGGACAGCATATGGACGATCTGTCACAGATAATGATACGGATGTAATTAATTGGCATACGTCTCTCAATATAAATGCAACCTCAACCGTCAGTGTCGATTCTTTTACGACAGGTACTCTTATCACGAAAACAATTACCGCTGGGACGAGTGTTACTAATATAACATATTCATCTGATAAAGAATATAATATTACTGTATGGGATAATGGAACATATTTTGATAACTATAATTCTTTATCAGTCTGGAATGAAACTGCGTTTGCTAGTCTGTCTCCTTTATCTACGAGCACTTGTGATTCCGATGATCCTGAATGGAGTACAGACGTTATTGGGTCAGATACGTGGGGGTCTTGTATTGAAACTATAGCTAGTCAAACTTATGTCAGGGTTAGGATACCGCATCTATCTACGCAGATATTACAGGTTGGGACAGATACGGCGCCAACCGTTTCATGGAATTATCCGGCTGACAATTCATGGAATACATCAAAAACCTTTAATGTAGGATTTACTCCTGCTGATGATTTAGGATTTTTAAATTGTACTCTTAGAGATAATAGATCAGGTTCAATGGCCGATACAGTAGCTAACACATCTATAATCTCTAATGGGACTGTTAATACTATCGCTGAAACATTTACCACAGACGGGTCATATAATATATCTGTATTTTGTACAGACACTGGTAGTCAGACAGTAGAAACAGCTGGTAGAAGTATAAATATAGATTCTACTCCACCTATAATAACAATTATTAATCCTTTAAATAGTACTATAATGGTTGATATTTTTAATGTCACATTTGACGAGGCGCCAAATTGGTCTGCCTATAGTTTAGATGGGGCAATAAATATATCAATGGGAACTAATACTTCATATAATACTACGCTAGCAGGTATTTTAGATGGATTACATAATATATCTGTTTATGCCAACGATACGTATGGAAATATGAATAGTACGATTAGATACTGGACAAAAGATACGACGGCTCCAGTAATCACTATAGTAGTTCCTACATCAGAAACTACTACAAACCATACCCCATTATTGAATGTAACTGTGAATGAGTTATCAAATTTAACTTATAATTTAGATAGTGGTGGGAATACATCATTTTGTACTTCCTGTTTAATAAATGATACAGTTTTATCATATTTGACATCTACAAGTCATTCTATAATAGTATATGGAACTAATGCAGTTGGGTTAACAGGATCTGCGAATGTGTCATTTATAGTTTTTGATATTGATATTGGAAATCCGGCAGGACAGGGCAGTACAAGTAGCACAGTAGTAGAAACTACTATTGAAAATATAACAAGTATAAATGAAACTGCTATTGATACTACTAGAATAACGGGTTCATTGATTTCAATGTTAGCCAATAAAGATTATTCAAGCATATTAAATTCAATAGATGGCTGGCTAGATTTTGAGTTTTATAAAAATGAGGATATTTGTATTTACTATGAGCCTGAAGTTATTGGTCAAAGATTAGTAGCTATAAAAGATTTACATCCGATTTATGAAATAATAGAAGGAGAAAATGTCTGTAAGAAAGTATTTTCAATTACGTTACGACCAGTAGTATATTTATTTGTGATAGTTATTTTTGTCTGGTTATTCTATCAAGTGATTACTTATATTTCGGCTATTGTGAGTGCTAAGACTAGAAGCATTGATATTGAAAGGATTAGGCGAAAAATATAGATAGTTTTTTATACTATTGCAGCTAATAATTAATATATTAGTTAATTAATTAATTAATTAATTAATTGTGTGATTGATATGGTAAATAAGTCAAATGAGAAAAAACAACTTTTGCTTGAAATAGAAAAATTTGTATTATCGCAGCCATCTAAATTTGTTTCGTTCCCGTTGGCTAAACAATGGTACAAGCAAGAATCGGTGAGCCGGCATTTTAATGCAAAAAGAACATCTATCATGACGTATTTTTCTATAGTCTGCAATAGATTATATGAAGAAGGAAAACTTGATGTTGATATACAGCCGCGCGGGGATTCACTAGTGATTAAAAACTGGAGTGTCAAATAATGGTATTAGCTTTTACGCAAGAATCTGGGTTATTGATTGTATTGATTATATTGACAGGAGTGTTGATAGTAGTTAATATGATGACATATAATGATGTTCAAATCATAAATGATTTTATCAGGACTAAAAAAATAGGTAATTAAATGGCATTTATAGATCTGGTTGCGATAATACTTTTAATTACATATACCGCAGCATTACCAATAATACATTCAATGTTGCCAACTAATTATACTCATGAAAATATTTATTCTAGTGTTATTATTTTATTAGATCAGCCGGTTTGTAAATATAATGCTACATTATATATTTCTGATAATATAAAATCTAGATATCAAGTAAATGAATTAAATAAAAGTTTTAAGATAACAAAATATATAAAGATATATAATATTTCAACGAATACTAGCTTTAAAAGATTTGATATAATTGAGACGCCGAAATGGTTCAGGAGTGATGGTCAATCTATGGAAGAATTTATGTCAATAGAAGATTTAGCGCAGAGATTAAAATGTAAGGTGTAAATAATGAGAATAGATCCTATAATTGTTATACTGCTTTTTCCATTTGTACCTATTGTATTAGGAGGATTTTCAAATACGGATAATCCAGATTTTCAAGTCAACGATTCTATTGTTGCAAAAGATTCATTAAATTATTGTTATCAAGTGACACTTACAATAGATGATATGAATTTTATGTCAACTATTATAGAAGGTACGTTTGATGAAATTAAGGTTAGAATAGAAGATATGATATTGCCTTCTAATATTAAATACGAAATTATAAAAATTGGTTGTTGAGCTATAATGAAAGTGAACCAGATTATTAGTGACATATTTTGTTTATATGTGTTGGTAGAAATAGCCGTTTTACTTTTTTCTGGGAATTTTCTAAGGGCCATATATTTATATGCGGCGATTGGTTTATTTTTTTATATTGGATTTATTATTTCAATAAAAGTTAACAAATTATATTATATAAAAACTAAAGCGTACAAGTTTATATTGTTTTGGATGCCAATTTTATTGTCAAAAAGAGTTGATCGATGGGCTATACAAAGAGACGGTGAAAAATCAGATGAGTGAACATGATTATGTTTCATCAGGTATTAGCATGGGTTCAGCCCTAGCGATGATACTATCATATTCCATTAATAAATCTATTTTATGGGCTATAATTCATGGTGTTTTTAGTTGGTTTTATGTTTTTTATTTTATTATTGTTTATTAGTAAATAAGTATATAAATCTATAAGTCAATATAATATATACAAAACTATACGAGACAGATAGTAGTTTTCAATTAAGTACTTGAGCAGTAAAGTGGTTGTTGACTGTTAGGAGACATCCAATGTACACGGTCAACTTTGGTTGAGTAACTTGATCCTCAACAGGCTTTTATCTTGAAAACATTTGGGATTACCTAGGCTCTAACCCACCTATCCTCGACTTATAGTTTTAGTTTATTCAAAACCTCCGGCCGACGGCCACTTATGGCATGACTATGGCGATCTATCACCCGCAATAGTCATGCCAACTAACTAAGTTAATACTTTAGTACATAGTGGCCTATAGTATATATATATTTAGCTACAATGAGTAAAAGTATTAAGCTAAATACATATCATTTAAAATATATATTTAATTTATATATCTTTTGAAGCATGCATGTTCTATCTGTCTATTGCTGACTCTATTGACAGGAACCAGAAATAAATTATTATAAGATATATATTTATCATGCGCATTTTTGCCTGCTCTTACAGCGGCTATTAGTCGTTGTCTTCGTCCGTTCCCACTAGCTTTTATTGTACCCGGTCTTTTTTTATATTGTTTTTTCATTGATATCATCTTAAAAAAATATAGTATAGTCTTTGAATTTTTCTAGTTGTTTTAATATAGTAGTTATAGTTTCGTCTATTTCGTCATTATCCATGTTAGTATTTTGAAGTTCTGTTAATGCAATCATAAAGTCATTGACTTCAATCCAGACTAAATTTCCATCAAAATCAGAAGCGATACCATGAAAATATGCATCTTCAGGGTCATCCCAAGTCTCAGTCAGTTCTCTTAAAAGTTGTTCATCTATATCAACAGGAAGTATATGCCATCTTTTAAGTTCATATTCTCCTTCCCTAAGAGTTTTAATTAACTTTTTAGCTTCCATCAATAATTACCTCCGTTTCATATTGAAAATTTACATTTTTTATATGCTTTATATTCAGGTTCATTTATTAAATTTTCATGGATGACTTCAAATTTTATGTTTGACAGTGTCAGCCACCATAATAAAAATATTCCAGGCTCTGTTTTTTGCGCAATATTAGAAGCATTGATTACTCGTGTCATCTTAGATACAGTGTCTAGATTGATATCTCTAAGTTTTATTTCCAAGTCTTCAAAATTAAAATCATTGACAGCCAATAATAATTCATTTATAGAATTTAAGTTATCAGTCTGTACATGTCTAGAAATCTGGAATGCCAGATTCCATCTAGGAATTACAACGTAATTACACCAACCCATTTTTATCACTTCTCTATCGTTATTCTTTATATATAATCTCGCATAGACAATTTTAGAGTTATATCTTGGCAGTTTTTTACTCATTGCTGAGCGCGGTTTTTTAATGCTTCCCGCTGAAACCAATGCAGCAGTTTTTAGATATTTCGAGACTAAAATTGCTTCTATCTTGCGTCATATCTTATTATTATTTTGATTTATAGATTTATATATATTTATATTATATAAAATATATATTATAGTTTAGTTATATTTCATAAAATTTTTTGTCTATTTTTAAAAAAATACTATCATGCCAGCTGCTCATTGTAAATTTGTTTGGAGTAATATATTTTAGGGTATCTTGATTAAGTAATTTTTTGAGTTGATGTTCTGTAAAGTTATAGTAGAAACTTCTCATTATTCCATCTTTGACTTTATTCTTTCTAAAATCAACTAGCTCTAACACTTTTTTTATAGTCTCATTTTTGTTTTCATCGTCAGTTACACGTTTATGTTTTTTTATTTTAATAACTATTTTTATATTATTATTATTTTCAATTAGTTCACTTATTTTACCACGCATGCGATGTCTCATGGAGCTTACTTCACCGCTAACATTATCATATATTCCTTTATGTAAATGCTCGCCAATAATTTCGCATCTACCATTGATTTTATATGCTTGTGATGGAATAGGTAAAAGTACATTTTCATATTTAATAATGTAAGGGTGTAGTTTTCCTATGCCTTTTAGTTGTAACATTTATAAGACCTGCCTTAGAATTCGTCAATTAATTCTTTATTTTTTGTTTCTATGCAAAAGCAGCTGGTTCTATATCCTGTTTCGGCTTTCTTTTCGGGTTTTTCTTTTTCATCTTCTGTCTCTAAGTCATCTAATATCCGTTGTACTATTTCTTTCTGTGTTCCAAAACTTTTTAATAGTTTTTCAAGTCCTTGCTTTAGTTTTTTAATTTGTTTTTGTTTTTCGTCTGCCATTATATCACCATTTAATTTATTTTTTATATTTCATATTTAACTTTTTAAAAACTCATTCCACTTTTTTATCAGTTCTTCTTTGTTATCAAAATTCAACCTTTTCAATATATATATGAGAAGAACTAAATCTTCACCTTCTATACCTTCAATTATTATTCTCATTATAATTCACCTGTTTATATTTTTTCATGTGCAACATAAAAATTGAATTCATCTTTGGCGGTTTCAGTTTTATTTTTTTCTTTAAGTTTCTTTTCTAGTGTTTTCAGGTCTATTAAATATCCAGATTCTTCATGTTTTTGCATTCCTTCAATCATGCATTGCACTAACGAATATTTTAGTGTTTCTGTGTGTTTCAGCATTATCTTATTAATAAGTTCTATTTTATTTTTTTTATCTTGTTCTAAATCTATATTCTTTAGGTTCAAAGTAAGATATTTATATTTTTTATCTTCTGTCCATTCATAACTTTTTAGTTTCATGCATTTATGTATCTTCACTCGTTCCGTCTTATGATTCCAGTCAACAACTTCAACAAACATTTGTTTTCTAAGTTTATCTATTGTAAATGTCTTGTTACTAAAATTTTCACGCTGTTCATGCAGGCGTGGTATTATTATAGGCTTAGATTTTTTCATATATTTCACAAGTATTATTTTGTATTACTGTTGTATTGATATTTATTTTTGTATTATATAATAATATATCTCCAAATATTAAATTTCTAGAGAGGCCAATATCGTTATTACTAGAATCTATAAATACTATTTTATTATTTTCATATAAGCAATATGCAAATGCGTGTCGCGGTGAGCTTGCAGGATAGCATTGTAATTCAGATATTTTAGCCATGGTTAAAAATAAAGCTGTCCGGTCTTCACAGTCTCCTCCAAATTGTAGTGTATACCAAGGTGAATATAATATATCTTTTTTATTCTTATCTTTTATATATATGGTATCATCTATGATAGCATTATGTAAAATAAGTATTTTTAACCAATCTGTCAGATTTCCTATGTAAGAATATTTATCAAGTTTAGCTTGTGTATAGAATTGTAGTTGTAAATCATTAGAATACCTGTCAGATAATTCATTTAGTTGTTGCATTTTAGTCATGCTAATTTTATCATCTAAATAAAATCCCATAAGGCTTTGATTATTATTTACTATTTCATCGTAGATATGCAGTACAGAGATGATACCGATCATTGAAAATACAGTGATAAATATTATTGACAGGAATCTTAAAATATATTCAGTTGCTGAATAATATTTGACATTTCCGCAAGATTCACAGATATATTTTATCAAGTTGTGCCACTTATATATCTTTATTTTTGAAGAGATTTCATCTTGTTTAGCTAAGTCAATTACATTATTAGCAGCGGTTTTTTTAACCATCAGTATCAACACACTTTAAATATTCCATCGGGATATTGTTCAGCCCACTTAAGCAGGATAGATAGCGCAAATCCTGCGTTTCCTGGTATCGCTGCCCAATAATCTATGGCTTTATTAGTACCAAGTTTTTTAATAGTGGCTTTTAGTTTTATGATTGTTGTTTCGGCTTTTTTATTATGCAGCCAATGTATTCCTTCTTGTTCATCTAAATCGTCATAAAATTTACTATAATTATATGTAATGTTCAGGCTAGATTCGGTTGAGCCGCCTAAAACTTGTGTCTCACCTTCACAAAATTTATCTACTTTATATGGTTTTCCATTTTCATCTATTAAATCTATGTCATAACTCATTTTTAATCACCGTCTTTTTAAGGCACTTCGCCGTATTGTTCTAATATTCGTTCTCGTTTGAATTCTAGAGCTAATTTTATATATATTTCTGTTGTAGTAGTTGTAGAATGTTTCACATAATCTCTGAGTTTCTCTTTGATGACGGCTAGGTCTTCACCTGCTTTGAGGGCGTCAACGGCTTTATGGGTCAGGAATGAATGCCTGAACCAGTGAGGGGTTACTTCTTTTTCTATCGCTTCTTTACAGGTGCTTTTTATAAATTTTAAGGTAGAGTGATAATTTTTAAAATTAAAAAATACCGGCTTTAATTTTTTAAATTGTTTTAACTGTTCTTGCTGGTAATCTATCAGTAATTGGGTAGTAGTCTTAGATAATTCTGCAGTCCGGGGCTTGTGTCTTTTGGTTATAGTTTTTGGAACATCTATTTTTTGTTGTTTTAGATTGATGAATTCCCAATCGTACTGCCGGATTTCTTCTGCCCTGCCAGCCGATTCATAGATTGACCTGATAAAGATAAGTCTCTGTAAGATATCAATAGGAGTTAAAGTTATTATTTTTCCAAAGATATCTCTAGTTTTATTATTCTTAGCGACATAATCATATATGGTTGATATTTCTGTTTTAGTCAATACTTTATATCTTAATTCATCTGCAGAGAGAGAAGCCGATTTAGCCGTGCCGATTGTCATATCTTTTAAATCTAAGATTAGCATATTAGCTAGTTTTTTATGTTCAAAATCTAAGCTCATGTCTTTTAAATATTTTAGGTATAAGATATGGGCGTATCGTTGGGAGTTAGTATTGATGCGTTGTCGGAGAGCCGTGAAAATATTACTATAGGGCATGGCTAATGTTATGTCGGGGGTATAAGCTAAATATTTAAGGTACATGTCAGTTGTGCCATCTGATTTTTTAGCTTTACTTTTGCACCACTGCCGGAAATCTTCTAGTCCATCCATATCAAGCATCTAAATCTTTATCGTCATCAATATTGTTATCGCCGTATTCTAAATATACTAGTGTACATATTATTAATATGAATATTTCACATAATATTCCAGCTTCGGGCGTCCAGTCTTTAAAATAAGGCATTATGTTTTTGTATGCTAAGCCTGCTATCGCCAAAGAAACTAGTCCAGCTATAACACATAATTTTCTTATTTGTCTAGGATTTATAGATTGTATTGTCATTTTATATCAACTCCAGTTTAATCAGCTTTAAATCTTATTTTAGTTAATTTATTTAAGATTTTTAATATAAATACATTATATATATTATATAATATATATACAAATATATATATATAATAGTATTTTTTCGGTTTTATGTTAATTTATTTCTCTGTTTGTATCTTCGACAATATTCACAATGATATATGATTGACGCAGCATTACATCCAATATCATGACCTTCATAACCGAATATCTTATCTTTTAGCTTTCCCCAGAATCCAGTTCTTTTTATTATACAATATCCATTTTCCTGATTATCACATGAATATAACTTTTTTATAATTTTCTGTGTTTCTGCTAGTTTCATCTTATATCAACTCCTGTTTAATCAGCTTTAAATCTTATTTTAGTTAATACATTATATATATTATATAATATATATATTAATATACTTAATGGTATTAATATAGTTGTAAAAATCAAGTCAGATAAATTATATTCATCCATTAAATTTGTTTCTGGCTCAAGATGAATTTTAATATTAATTATAGTCAAAAACCTTATATATCTATATATGATGCCCATTTTTTATCAATACTCTTATTTTTGTAGTGTTTCATTTATAAAATACGGCGGGAAACATTCTGTCACGATGAGAATTTTAAATGATTGGTTATTTATCAATAATATATGTTCTGTCAGCCATTTGTTTTCTTCAAATTGCCGAGTTGAATAGGGGTCTGAGATGTTCCATTCTAATGCTCCTGTTGGAGTGTATAATACATAACAATATGTTGAATTTATTATAGGCGTATTTGTATTTTTATTATCATATACTAGTAATAATACGGTCGAGATGATAGCTAGTATTATAACTGACAGGACTACCATTTTTATATTTTTATTCATCTTATCCACCATAAAGTTTTAGTGCCATTTCCTTTGTTTAACTTTACAACTTCATTTGTTAAATTTTTAGTTTTGTCTGTTTTTATTTTATAGCAATGGAGCCTTACGGTTGACCACGATACACCTGATTTTTTAGCTAGCTCATATGTAGACAGCTTTATTTTCTTTTTAGCCGCGTTTTTTAGCAGTATGATAAGTATTTTATCTATGTCCATATATTCACCCAATATAATTTTCTAAATCCATTTTTTTAATTTCTTTTTTGGCCTTGTCAGCCATACATTCTAAACATATAAAAATAACATCTTTTGGCGCATAAGGCCTGTGTATTATCTTATGGTTACATTTTGAA
>Ga0180732_1001575_pt1 | contig 13806 bp, 16 predicted proteins | sample KR11_01MetaG_FD_148674 | JGI IMG/M metagenome (GOLD analysis project Ga0180732, IMG submission 148674) | Groundwater microbial communities from the Olkiluoto Island deep subsurface site, Finland - KR11_0.1 MetaG | ecosystem: Environmental > Aquatic > Deep subsurface > Groundwater | place...
GCCAGAAAACAGAAGCCGTTTTTTTGACCGATAAGTTTCTCTAAATCTTGACTCTCGTCTAGTGTCTTTATAATTTCGTAAAAAGGCGGCTTTGTTTTTTGATTTTGGTTTGTATTTTTGGTCTTTGGTTTTTGGTCTTTAGCTTCGAAATTTATTAAGTAATAATAAATTTCGGCTGCTGTAAGTGGATAACTGAAATAATCATAATAAGCAATCGTGGCAAAAATTGTTTGTTCAACTTCTGTCATTGCGAGCTTTTCGACTGCTATCGAAAAGCGTGGCAATCCCGTGCCTAATGCTATATCCGCGAGATTGCTTCGTCGCTGTTGCTCCTCGCAATGACAATTTTGGACCTCTTGACATTTTTCTATTTCTGGCATATAATAATTAGTTAGCGTTCTGTATGCTAATAATAGCATAATGAAGCTACAAAAACAGTTCTTTTTAAAACTTTGGATGGGGCGATTTGGCCGGCAAATTTCTGGCGGTCAGCTTGCCCCATCTAAAAAATTCGGGGTGAAATAAAAGAAAATATTGGAGGTAAACGAAAATGGTAACACCAGCATTCATCGGAGAAACACTGATAGTACTTGCATTTGTAATTATAGCGTTCTATGCAGGTAAAATAATCGGAAGAAGCGCGGGCAAAGAAGAGGGAATCGAAATCGGAAAATGGATCGGGGAAGGAGAAAATATCTGTAAGGTTGGAGATTTTGCTGACTTATTCAGGGCATTGAATGCTAAATCTCTAAAATTTGAGGTAAATAATATTTTACCGCTACTTAACCCTGAAGGACATCAATACTCTCAAATTGTAGTAATTATTCTTGACAAACTTGTTATGTGGGATGGCGAAGAAAAGTTTTTTCCACGTCCAGCTGACTCAAGAAGAGATACAAGGTACATAAGTACTAGTGCGGATCTTAAGATTGGACAAACTTATTCAATAACGCAACCAAATCCTTCATTCTTTGACGAAAAACTCATAAAAGAAGATATATGATCAAAAAAGTGAAATTAAACGAAACGCATTTTCCTTTCCAAAAACCTAAGAAAACATTCTTACTTTTTCGGAGAGGATTTTTTTATTGCTGGAATTAGGGAAGCCGAGCTTCTACTTGGAAGCTCGGCTTCCAAGTCTTCCACGGCTTTTTAACAAAATCCAAACTCCTTACTTTTCTTGCTGCAGCAATATTTGTCAATTTTCTATTTTGGTGTTAATCCGCTTAATATTTGTGTTAATTAGTGTTTCAGCACTTTCTTTAAAAACTGCCCCGTATAACTCTTTTTTATTTTTGCCACCTGCTCCGGCGTGCCTTCAGCCACGATTTCGCCGCCCTTGTCCCCGCCTTCTGGCCCCATATCAATAATCCAATCCGCGTTTTTAATTATATCAAGATTGTGCTCAATCAAAAGCACGGTATTGCCCCGCTCCACCAGTTCGCTTAAAACATTTAGCAGGTTTCTCATATCTTCCGGATGCAGTCCCACTGTCGGCTCGTCCAAAATATAAAGCGTCGCGCCTTGTTTTTCCGGCCGAGAAAGTTCGGTTGATAATTTTATTCTCTGCGCCTCGCCGCCGGAAAGATTTGTCGCGGGCTGGCCAAGCCGCAAATATCCCAGCCCCACTTTTAGAAGCATCGCTAGTTGGTTTAGAAGCGCCTGATCCCCGGAGCCGGAAAAAAACTTCAGCGCTTCTTCCGCGGACAGATCAAGAATTTCCGCGATATTTTTTTCCCGGTATTTGACTTTCAGCGTGTCTTCATTGTAGCGCGCTCCGCCGCATTCTTCGCAGGGCAAATAAACATCGGATAAAAAATACATTTCAATTTTTTTCATTCCGTCTCCCTTGCATGACTCGCACCTTCCGCCTTTCACATTAAAGCTGAAATGCCCGGATCTGTAGCCCTGTTTTTTCGCTTCTTTCGTGGCGGTAAATATTTCCCGAATATGGTTAAAAAGCCCGGTGTAAGTCGCGGCGTTGGAACGCGGAGTCCGGCCGATGGGGCTTTGGTCAATGCGTATGACTTTTTTGAAATTTTCCACTCCGCTGATTTTTTTGTGCTTGCCCGCTTCGGCCTTGGCTCCGTAAAAATATTTGCTTAAATATCTTCCCAAAATGTCGTCCAAAAGCGTGCTTTTTCCGGAACCCGAGACGCCGGTAAGACACACCAGCTTCGCAATTGGAATTTTTACATCTATGTTTTTGAGGTTGAATTCCGAAGCGCCGAAAATTTCCAAGAAGCCGTTTTTCCCCGATTTGGGGTCAACTTTTTTCTTTTCGCGGGTAATTTTTAATTTTCCGGAAAGATAAGCGCCGGTAAAGCCTCTGCTTTTTACTATATCTTTCAATTTTCCGATGGCAACCACTTCGCCTCCAAATTTTCCCGCGCCTGGGCCGATATCCACGACAAAATCAGCGGCTCTGATAAACGCCTCTTCGTGCTCCACGACCAAAACAGAATTGTCCAGGTCGCGCAGGCGCAAAAGCATTTTAATGATTTTTTCATTGTCCCGCGGATGCAAGCCGATGGACGGCTCGTCCAAGACATATAAAATTCCGGAAAGCGAAGCGCTTATTTGCGCCGCCAGCCGCAATCTTTCCACTTCTCCGGCGCTCAAAGTGTCCGAAGACCGGCTAAGCGTCAAATACCCCAGATTAATTTTGGAAATTATTTCCAGCCGGGAAACAATCTCTTTGACAATCGGGACGGTAACCAGCCTCGCCGAGTCTAGGCGGGTCCGAGAGTCGGCAAACCCGTCTGGCTCGCCTTGCCGAAGCCTTCGGCGTAGCGCGGGATAATCGGCTTTTTTGCTTTTAGAATGCTTGGGGTGATTTTTGAAACGGATATATAGCTCCTTAATCGGCGTCTGAACAAAGTCGTTGATTGATTTTCCCGCGATTTTAACGCTCAAGGCGCGGCTGTTCAGGCGCTTGCCCAAACATGCCGGGCATAATCTTTTCACCATATACTGCTCTATTTCGGATTTTACGAACTCCGAATTCGTCTCGCGGTATTTTTCCTCAAGGGCTGGCGCAACGCCTTTCCAGCCGCCATTTTTTTCGCCGCGCATAATTATATCCATCGCTTCCCTCTTTAAATTTGAAATCGGAACATCCACGGAGAAATTAAATTTTTCCGAAATTGATTTCAGAATATGAAAATTATCGGCCCAGGAAATCCACGAGCTCATCCAGGGCTTTATCGCGCCTTCAGCCAAAGTAAGCTTTTTGTTGGGAATTATCAGATCAGGCGAAATTTTCAAAACAAGCCCCAATCCGGTGCAAGTCGGGCAGGCTCCGAGAGGGTGATTAAAAGAAAAAAGTTTTGGGGACAGGTTTTCAGAGACAAAATCGCATCGCGAGCAAGAATACCGAACGGTAAAGATAAAATTTTTCCCATTGCAATGAATAACCGCTTTCCCCCGGCCGTATTTTAAGGCGGAATTAATCATCTCTTTAAGATGCGCTTTCTCTTCCGGGTTTTCAATAGTGTCAAAGGCAAAAATTTCCCCAATCAACAGATAAGGGCTTGCTCCATTAGAAATTGCATTTCTAACGGAGCTTGTTTTTTCATCAACCCGCCCAACTTTTTCCGAGTTTGGCAAAAAGTTAGGCGGGTCAGCCGCGCTATTTACGGTGAATGGAATTGAACCGTTTACGGTGAATGGAATTGAACCGTTTTTTAAAAATTCATCTATTGGATAAATATTTTCTGCGATTTTAATCTTTGAAAAGCCCTCTGATTTCGCTTCTGCTAAAAACTGATTGTACGGTTCAATTCTATTCACCGCAAAGGGTTTTTGGCTTATCGGCGAAAGAATTAAAATTTTTTCCGGATTGTTTTTTTTAATTTTTATAATCTCGTTAAAAATCTCCGGCGGACTGAATTTAATAAGCGGCACTGCGCATTCCGGGCAATGCGGAGTTCCGATTTTTGAAAAAAGCAGCCGCAAATAATCATAAATCTCGGTCATCGTCCCGACGGTGGAGCGCGGCGTGCGGATGATATTTTTCTGGTCAATGGCGATTGCCGGACTCAAGCCCTCAATCCCGTCAACTTCTGCGGAGCTTTTGAAATTCGCCATTTTTCCCAGATCGCCGGATAAATTTTCAAGATATCGCCTCTGGGCTTCGGCGTAAATGGTGTCAAAAGCAAGCGACGATTTACCCGAGCCGGAAAGGCCGGTTAAAACCACCAGCTTATTTCTGGGAATTTCCAGAGAAATATTTTTTAAATTATGCGTGCGCGCGCCCTGAATTTTGATTACTTGTTTCATGAAAAATAAAGTTTTGAAAAAATAATAAAGTTGATTTATTATAGTTTAAAAAAATAGGGAAGTCAACCCCGTTAGAAGTCCAGACCAGAATTTTCAAATATCTAGGTCGTCAAGCGGAGCGGCTTCGTCCCGTTAGAAAATCTATAAAAGCATACATTTGTGTCCTTATCTCCAATGTTTATAGATTTTCTAATGTGGCTTCGCCTTACGGTCAGATTTAATAGTGAGAATAATTTAAAGACTTCTAACGGGGTCAAGGTCTCACCTTTTAGCCCCACTCTGCGAATTGACAAGCCGCTAATCTTATGTTAATATGGTTTTAAGGTTTAATCCCGCCTAAATTTCGTCTTGCGAAACTTAGCTGGGCTTAAAAAAGCTGTATGCGTTTTGTTTATCAAATATTGGTCAATGCGATCGCCATTAAGACGGCTTCTTATTTTATTCCGGGATTTGTATTCTCGGGCGACTTGGTTTCGCTGGCGTGGGTTTCGTTCCTTCTGACTTTGGCGAATTTTTTTCTGAAGCCGGTCTTGAAATTAATCGCCGGACCGATAATATTTTTGACCTTCGGTTTATTTATCGTGGTAATCAATATGATAATGCTCTATGCCGTTGATTACTATACCCCCGAACTTAAGATAAGCGGCGTTGCGCCTCTTTTCTGGGGAACTATTCTTGTCGGCGCCGTTAATACGGTTTTTTCAATATTTAAAAAATAATACGGATTAATGCGGATATTTAACTAATTAACACCTGTCGCGAATCAGTTTGTAATTAGTGTTTATTCGTTATAAATTCGCGTTAATTAGTTTTTTATTCATGACAAAATATCTCGAAATAGCGCAAATAGCCGTTTCAGTTCTTCTTGTCGCATTAATTCTGCTCCAGGCGCGCGGCGCCGGGCTTGGGTCAACTTTTGGCGGAGAAGGAAATATTTATTTTACCAAAAGGGGCGCGGAAAAAATAATTTTCATTTTTACCATAATACTCGCTGCCGCTTTTATCATTCTGGCTTTTCTGAATTTAATAGTTAGATAAATTTATCCTGCCTTCGATTTCACTCAGGCCCTGAGCGTAGTCGAACGGGAGCCTGTCGAATGACCATAAATAGTAAAGCCCGCCTAAGTCCCGAATCCCGAGTACTCGGGCTCGGGATTTTGGCGGGTAAAGTAAAACATATAAGCATCTTTCGTATTTTTGAAAAAATTAAGCTCCGCAACTTTATATCTATCATATCCAGAAGTTATTCTGCGAAGCGAAATCCGTCGAAGCAAAAGGAAATAGGGGGCCAACCAACAGAGACAAAACGCGGTCTTTTGCGAGTGCGGATAAAAAACTTTTTAACGAATTTAAAAAGTTTGACGCAAAAAAATACCCCGAAAGCAAAAGCGGTTATGGTTCGGGCGCTGTTTGCCAATGCTTTTCGCGCGCTTGGCCGGACGGAAAAAGCAATTGTTTTTTTTCTTTTGGCGATAATTTTTATTTCGGGAACGATTCTTTCTTATAATTTTTGGGTCAGGCACACCGTCGTTGCTCCCGCCAAGGGAGGCGTTTTGACCGAAGGCGTAATCGGAAACCCTCGCTACATAAATCCGATTCTTGCCCAAACCAACGAGGCGGATTTGGACTTGGTAAAACTTGTTTTTTCTTCTCTATTTGCTTTCAACAGCGCCGGAGAACTTGTAAGCGACGCAGCAGAAAGCTACACGCTCTCCGACGACAAAAAAACATACACTATAAAAATAAAAAACAATATCCGCTGGCATGACGGCAAGCCGCTTACCGCGGAAGATGTTTTATTTACGGTCAAAGCGATACAAAACCCCGCTTATAAAAGCCCTCTTCGCGCCAATCTAAGCGGCATTGAAGTTGAAAAAACCGGCGATTATGAATTGAGATTCTCGCTTAAATCGCCTTACGAGCCGTTTTTGCAAAACCTAACTTTTGGGATTCTGCCCGCTCACATCTGGCAGGCAATAAGCGCGGAAAATACTCCTTTGGCCCAATATAACACCAAGCCGGTCGGGTCCGGACCGTATGAATTTGATTCAATTGAGAAAGACAAAAGCGGAAAAATTATTTCGCTGAGGCTTACGGCAAATAACAAGTACTACAATAGGCCGCCTTTCATTGAAAAAATTGTTTTTAAGTTCTTTAACAACGAAGAGTCCCTGGCCGACGCGCTGGAAAAAAATCAGGTTGACAGCACTTCTTATTTAAGCACCAAAGGGGCAAGCCAGCTAAAGCGCGCGGATTTAAGAAGCTATGCTTTCAAAACGCCCCGCTATTTCGCCGTATTTTTAAACCCCGAGGAATCAAAAATCCTGGCCGACAAAAACATCCGTATCGCGCTTAACTATCTCACTGATAAAAATAAATTAGTGGACGAATTTTTAAAAGGCAACGGGCAAAAAGTTGAGACCCCCATACCGCCCGCGCTGAAAGAATCGTCTTTTCAGACAAAAATTTACAACTTTGACCAGCCCTACGCGAACACGATTTTAGCCAATTCGGGCTGGAAAGCGGACAGCGATTCTTGGCTGATAAAAGAAATAAAAGAAAAGATCCGGGACAGAAAAACCGGGAAAACAAGCGAGGTGGTAAAAGAAAAAATCCCTTTGGAGTTCACGCTTACAACCGGCGACTCTCCTGAATTCAAAAAACTCGCCGAAGTTTTGCAAAACCAGTGGCAAAAAGGCGGAATCAAGGTAAATTTAAATTTTTTAAACCCGGCTGAAATTCAGTCGGCTATCAAAGAACGCGACTACGAAGCCCTGCTTTTTGGAGAAATAATAAATCTTAATCCGGACCCGTATATCTTCTGGCATTCTTCCAGTATAAAAGATCCCGGGCTGAATTTGGCCGTTTATTCAAATAAAAATGTTGATAAAGAGCTGGAGGACCTGCGCCAAACATTTGACCAAGATAAAAAAAACGCGCTCTTGGCCAAGTTCCAGGCTGATGTGGTTGACGACGCGCCGGCGATTTTCCTTTTCAGCCCTTATTTAAATTATTCGGCCGCGAACAACCTCAAGGGGGTGGAAGAAAAAATCGTTACTCTTTCCGCGGATCGCTTCAACGACATTTCAAATTGGTATCTTGAGACCAAAAGGGTTTGGAAAAAATAAATATAAAAATGCTGGGGGCGAGTGGTGGAATTGGTATACACGTACGCTTCAGGAGCGTATGGCTTTCAGCCTTGAGAGTTCAAATCTCTCCTCGCCCACAAAATTTCAAACTTTCGGTTTCCGCCCAAGGCGGACCAGCCGTAGGCTGGCAAATCCAGTCGGAGGCACAAAATTGTAAATAACTTAGGGAAGCCAAATGGCTTTTGCGAGAGAAATTGGCGAGATTGGCCGACCTGCCTGCCGGCGGGCGGGTGTCGCCAATAATACAATTATCAAAATAGAAGCTGGTAAAAACCAGAATCCAACGCTTGATACTCTCAAGAAAATAGCGAAAGCTCTCAATGTTTCAGTAGCTGATTTGTTTAAATAATTATGCAAAAACCATATTACGAAAAACCAAGATTTAAACTTTATCAAGCAAACTGCTTGGATATTCTCGCCGAACTTCCAGAAAATTCGGTTGATATGGTTTTTGCTGATCCGCCTTATCTACTCTCAAACGGCGGTTTTACTGTTCATGCTGGACGGAGAGTGAGTGTCAATAAGGGCGAGTGGGACAAAAGCAACGGACTGAAAAAAGATTTTGAATTTCATCTTGAATAATATGAGGCAACACGAAGCAGTAATAAAAACAATGGAACAAAATGGAGGGTTTGCGACGCTTGGTTATCTCAATCAGGAGGTTTTGAAAGTAACCGGCGTCGAATGGAAAACGAAAACCCCTTTTGCGAGTATTCGCCGCATCGTTCAAGACGAAAGATTCTTCTTCAAGATAAAACCCGGACTTTGGGCATTGCTTTCGCATAAAGATAAATTGCCGCCAGAGATTTTCCCAACAGATATAGTTCCGAAGTCTGAGCAAGAATTATTTAATCACAGCTACTATCAGGGGCTATTAGTGGAAATAGGCAACTTGAAGAAATACGGGACTTTTGTGCCAAGTCAGGACAAAAACAAAAAGTTTCTTGGCAAAACATTGGGTGAAGTTAGCTCGCAAGAAAGTTTCTATCAATTTGGCTACGACCATATTATAAGAAAAGCGAAAACTATTGATGTCTGCTGGTTCAATGTCAGGAAAATGCCGAGTGTACTTTTCGAGGTTGAGCACTCAACGGACATTCAAAATTCACTGTTGAAATTCATTGAGCTACAAGATTTCAACGCCAATTTTTTTATTGTCGCAGACAGGGCAAGAAAAGAAGAGTATGTTGGGAAACTCGCGCTTAATGCATTTGTGCCGATAAAACAACGAGTCCAATTTATGGACTACGACAAATTATCGGATTGGCACACAAAAACTTTTGAAATTGTAAGCGTGGAAAATAATCTTACTTTTTAGTATGGAAATACCGCTCTCGCCATTTTTTGCAAAACTGATTTTACGGCTCAATCCTTTTCGTCGCGCATTGGTGATGTGTAAAGGGTACAGCGAGGACTACAAAAATTTTACCGAGCTCGTGTGGGAAGATGATAAATACTTAGATTTTTATGACCAAGCGACCTATCCAGAATTTCAGCTATGGTTACGATAGCCCATTCGTTTTTTGAAAGTCATTGCTGGGCAAAACTTAAAACCATTGTTTTTTGTGCGGTGAAATGGAACGGTAAAAATTCAGAAGCGGCGGAATTAATAAAAGTGGCGAGTTTAGATTTTGCCGAAGACGATGAATTGATCAAGGAAATAAAAGCTGATTATGATTTTATCCGAGAAAAATTGATAAAACACGGCTTTGAAAGTCTGACAGGCAAAGACGGTAAATGGATACAAGCGAGAACAAAAGGAATTGGCGGTATAAATCCACGAACCGGAAAAAGACGGCCGATAACCCGCGCGTTTTACGCAAGGACAAGTTTAGTTAAAAAGATTTTTGAAACTGCGAGCTAAAAATATGAATAACCTTACCGAAAAATACATAAAACAAATAAATTTTTTACTCAAAGAAATTGGGGGTCTTTCAGTAATGAGTAAAACTTTTAGTAAGTTAGATATTTCTCTTGTTGAAGAAGATAGCGAAGCTCCAAAAGTCCACGAAGCATACGGATCAACCTTAAATATACTTTCAAATCTTTTCGGTGCGAAAAGCCCGCAAGTAAAATCCTTGATAGACCAAAGAAAACAAATTGTTTCAAAAAAATATTCCACAGAATACGAATTGAGGAAAACTTGTCATATGGTTTATGGAATTTTAGCAAGTGTAAAAAATGACATCAAAGCTGGCTTGATAACTAATATTGTTATCCAAGCGTCGGGGGAAATCATCGGTGATTTTTTGGCTATTGCAAAAAATGAATTGAAAAACGGCAATAAAGATGTTGCGGCGGTTTTGGCTTCAGCCGCGCTGGAAGATTCTTTGAAAAGAAAAGCGGACGAGCTTGATATCAAAACGGAAAACAAAGATTTGAGCCAAGTTATAAACGCTCTAAAATCACAAGGATTTTTTAGTGGCGCAGAAGCTCCGATTGTTTCGTCTTATGTAAAACTTCGTAATAGTGCTATGCACGCTGACTGGGTGAAAATTCAAGGAACAGATGTTAGTAGTTTGATTGGTTTTCTTGAACCATTTTTAGTTAAAAATTTTAGTTAAAGTTATGAGCTCATACAAAGGCATTGCCTATACAATTTTGAAAGAGACAAAAAAACCTTTGCATAGTAAAAAAATTACCGAAATTGCCAAAAAATTATTGTTGTATGTATTTTCCGTTGATCAAAGCGGAAATGTAACGAAGTATTCTTGGCAGGATTTGAAAAAAGTGCAAGAATTAAACAAATAAAACCCGCCGAAAAAATCGCCGGAAGCGAGGGCGAGGCGGAGCGTCAGTTTCGCTCAAAGAAATTTTGCGCAAAGTTTAGAATATCCCACAAATTTAAAATTTTTAATCTTTAATTTATCACTTTAAATTCTAAATAAACCATTAAATACTTTTCTCTTCATAGTAATCTGAGACTATGAGGAAAAAATAACAAATACAGAAAGGAAAACCTATGATTTTACAAAAAAAATATCACCGGCCTTTTCAGGCGGCGAGGCAAGCCCCCGCCTTTTTCAAAAAAGGCGCGGGGCAAGCGGCCAGCCTCGCCTCACTCGCCGAGTCTAGGCGGGCCAGCCGGCCTTCTTCCGGCCAGACCGTGAAAATAATTCCGCTCGGCGGAATGGAAGAAATCGGCAGAAATATGACCGTTTTTGAATGCGGAAACGATATTATCATCGTTGATATGGGTTTGCAGTTTCCCGAAGAAGACATGCCGGGGATTGATTACATTATTCCCGATATTTCATACCTTAAAGGCAAGGAAAAAAATATCAGGGGAATCATCATCACTCACGGGCATTACGACCATATCGGCGCTATTCCGCACCTGATTAAGCCCTTGGGCAATCCGCCTATTTTCGGAGCGGCGCTGACTTTGGGAATCATTAAAAAACGCGAAGAGGACTATCCGAACGGGATAAAGCTGAACCTCCGCCAAGTTAAAAAAACCGACCGCATAAGCCTGGGAACGTTTCAGGTGGAATTTTTCCATGTCAACCACAATATTCCCGACGGACTCGGGCTCGCGATATCTTCTCCGGCAGGACTCATAATTTATACCGGCGATTTCAAATTTGACCACTCGCCCGTAAACGACGCGCCAGCGGACATCGGCAGAATTTCGGAGCTGGGCAGGCGCGGCGTGGCGCTTTTGATGAGCGACTCCACCGACGCCGAAACCCCGGGTTACTCGGTAAGCGAACAGACAATTATGGAAACACTCGGGCACATTTTTGAAAATGCCCAAGGCCGGATAATCGCCGTAACTTTTTCTTCGCTGATTATCAGAATCCAGCAGCTGATATTTTTAGCGGAGCGCTACGGAAGAAAAGTGGCAGTAGAGGGATATTCAATGAAAACAAACATTGAAATCGCGAAACAGCTTAATTACCTTGATGTAAAAAAAGGCACTTTAATCAAAATAGAAGACGCAAATAAATACCCCGATGATCGCGTTATTATCGTCGGCACCGGCGCGCAGGGCGAAAGCAATGCCATGCTGATGAAAATCGCCAACCACGAGCATCGCCATATCAGCGCGCACAAGGGCGACACTATTATATTTTCTTCTTCGGTCGTGCCGGGAAACGAGCGCACTGTGCAGGGGCTGAAAGACACGCTCTGCCGCCAAGGGGCGAGGATAGTGCATTATAAAATGATGGATGTCCACGCCGGCGGCCACGCCCACCGCGAAGATTTAAAAATGATAATCAATTTAACCAAGCCAAGGTTCTTTATTCCGATTCATGGAAATTATTATATGAGAAAACTGCACGCGGAGCTGGCTGAATCAATCGGCATCCCAAACCAAAACATCGTTCTGCCCGATAACGGCAGCATTATTGAACTAACCCTGAAAAACATACGCCAAAGCAAAGAAAAAGCTCCAACCAACTACATTATGGTGGACGGCTTGGGCGTGGGCGATGTCGGACAAGTGGTATTGCGCGACCGCCAGGCTATGGCAAAGGACGGAATATTCACGATAATCGTGATTATTGACAGCAAGACCAAAAAAATGCGGGAAAGCGTTGACATTATTTCGCGCGGATTCATCTATATGAAAGAGTCAACGGAACTGCTCAATGAAACAAGAAAAAAAGTGAAAGAAATCGTCAATGCCAAAATTCCGGCAGAAGGTCCGGTTAACTGGGCTTATGTGCGCAACAATATCCGCGACATTATCGGCGAATTCCTGTACAAAAAGACCCAGAGGCGGCCGATGATTCTGCCAGTAGTGATAGAGGTATAAAGGGACTTGCCCCGTTAGAAGTCCGAATTTGCTCTCAATATTTTCCAAGGTTTTCAAGCGCAAGCGGCTTTCGCCTTACGACACTCTTAAAGAGTGAGAATAATTTTAAGACTTCTAATGGGGCTTGACAAGAATTTATAAGGAGCTATAATGAGATTAAACATATGTTTTATCAAATCGCGGAAACTTGTTGCGCTTGTTCGTCTCTTTTGGAAAAGAGATTGATTTGATGTTGCGCGCGAGCCGTATTTGATAAACCGCACCAAACAGTCAATCTCTTTATCCTAAAAAGGGATTTTTTGTTTTAACAAATTATTTTAACAAATTATATGAGAAATATTTTAGATACCATCGGAAATACTCCTTTGGTAAAAATCGAGAAACTAAATCCAAATCCAAAAGTTAACATCTTTGCTAAACTTGAAGGATTTAACCCAACGGGATCGGTAAAAGACAGGATTGCCCTATACATGATTGAAAAAGCCGAAAAAGACGGTATTTTAACCAGGGGCAAAACAATTATTGAGCCTACCAGTGGAAACACCGGAATAGGATTAGCCATGATTGCGGCTTTTAAAGGATATAAATTAAAAATTGTTATGCCGGAAACAATGAGTATTGAACGTCGGCAAATGATAAAGGTATTGGGAGCTGAGTTAATTTTGGTGAAAAAAGAAGAATGGCGAGATGGAGCGATTAAACTTACCATGGACTTAGTTAAAAAGAATAAAGATTTTGTGATGCTTAATCAATATGAGAATCTATCCAACGTAAAAGCCCATTACGAAGGCACGGCCAAAGAAATTATAGATGAGGTCAAAGGAAAAATTGATATTTTTGTAGCTGGAATTGGTACCGGAGGAACAATTACCGGGGCAGGCAAAAGATTAAAAAAGAATTATCCAAAAATAAAAATTATTGGCGTCCTTCCTAAACCAGGAGCTAATATTCAAGGATTAAAAAGTATAGAAGAGGGATATATTCCTCCTGTTTTGGATTTAAATATAATGGATGAAAAATTTATTATTGAAGATGAAGATGCTTTTTTAATGACAAAAAAATTGGCTCGAGAAGAAGGAATTTTTGTTGGTCCTAGTTCAGGAGCAGCAATGTATGCTGCCTTAAAAGTTGCTGAAAAATTAAAACAAGGAAATGTCGTGGTGATATTTCCGGATCGTGGCGAAAAATATTTAAGTATGCTAAAATAAGTTAAATTTATATCTAATTGCTAATCAATTTAGCCCCCTCCCCCTTGACAGAAAATTTGCTCTGTGTATAATGTCAGTAAACTCCACTTAAAATTTGTCTTTAACAAAGATTCCATCTCGTGTATAATAACCACTATAGTCAATAATATTTATGGAAACTATTTCCGAAGCAAAACTAATAAACTTGATTGCAAGCTCCGCAAACAACGGCTGGCATTGGCATGTTCCAACGATTTTCGTCGGGCATGCTTTTGTTTTAAAAAAAACATTGTGATAATATAAATATTTTCTGATATTTATCAGCCGCCCGGCGAAACCGGGCGGTTTTTTAATTGTTTCTAACTGCGCTTTGCGCAGGGAAACAATTAACCCCTCTCTAATTTTGCCAATCTTAACTAATTAAAAC
>Ga0180732_1001576_pt1 | contig 13794 bp, 16 predicted proteins | sample KR11_01MetaG_FD_148674 | JGI IMG/M metagenome (GOLD analysis project Ga0180732, IMG submission 148674) | Groundwater microbial communities from the Olkiluoto Island deep subsurface site, Finland - KR11_0.1 MetaG | ecosystem: Environmental > Aquatic > Deep subsurface > Groundwater | place...
TTCTGCCTACCGCCTTACTAAATTGAACCGGATGCTTACAAGAAAATCGCTTCGCGATAACTTTTAAGCGATTTTCAGTGGTTGGAATTTCGGTTTTTTGAAATTCCATACCATAAAACTAATTTACCCCGTTAGAAATCTTGTTTTCTTCCCTGATAGCTTTGGTATTTCTAACGGGGTTTATTTAAATACCTCTCTGTGATGAACATTCTCTTCGCAGTTTCAAAAAGGCGTGTATGATTTTACACCAGGCTGGATTATGGTTTAAAAACGCCTCCTGAAATAATAATTTTGAAGGCATCTGCGATAGAGATATCCGGGAACCTCAAATCTTCTTTGGCTACAAAAATCACAAATCCGGTAAATGGCCCGGGAGAAGTAGGTATAAAGATTGATACCATAACCTTATTTGATATTTGGCTTAATTTTTGGAATTCTTCGTTTGTTAAAAATCCTAAAGACCATATACCTTTTGAAGGATACTCTACTAAGACCACTTTTTTAAACCCAAATTCTTTTTGTGCTAAAACAAATGAAATAACCTGCTTAAAAGTAGGATAAATATTTCTGATTAAAGGTAAACTAGAAAACCACCTATCAATTAAGGGAAAGATCCTTTTACCTATATAACGATTAGCTAAAAATCCTACCAAGAATATGAGTAAAAGAAAAATTAAAACACCTAATCCGGGAATATAGAATCCTAGGGTATTTTTAAAATAAACGTTTAAAAACCTGCCTAAAATATTGTCGGTAAAACGGAATAAAACTACCAAAACATAGACCGTCAAAAAAACCGGCACTACCACTGCCAGCCCGGTTATAAAATACTTTCTTAATCTGGTCATCATTAGCTCCTATTCTATCTATTCTGAAGTTTTCTTTGCTTTTAAATAACCTTCGGTGAATTTTATTATATTATTCATCATGGCAACCGTTTCAACCGGGTATTTACCCACGGCAGACTCTGCCGAAAGCATGACAAAATCAGTCCCATCAATTATGGCGTTAGCCACGTCCGTAACCTCAGCGCGGGTCGGGCGAAGGTTTTCGACCATGCTCTCAAGCATCTGTGTGGCGGTAATGACAAACTTTCCGGCGCGGTTACATTTTTTTATTATCATTTTCTGAATGATTGGAATTTCGTAAATGGGCAACGACACCCCCATATCCCCACGCGCTATCATGATGCCATCGGCAACCTTAATTATTTCATCGATATTCCTTATCCCCTCTCTGTTCTCTATTTTAGCGACAACCCGGCACTGCGAGCCTGGCTTTAGCAGTTTTCTTACATCCAGAATATCATTCTTTGTGCGCACGAATGACTGAGCGATATATTCAACGCCGTGTTTTTCGCAAAAAAGTATATCCTGTATATCCTTCTGGCTTATACTGCCGAATTCAAGCTTAGCCTCAGGGATGTTTACGCCCTTATGCTCCTTAAGCAGGCCTCCGACCACCACTTTTACCTTCAGGCTATTCTTAGTGCGGCCTATTACCTCTAAGGCAATATTTCCGTCGTCTATGAATATATATTGCCAGTTCTTTATATTTCGTAGCGAACCTTGATAATCAAACGGTACCCTTATGTGCTCGCCCTTTACCTTTTGTTGAGTAAGCCATAAGGTTTTGCGTTTTTTAAGCTCTACCGACGCGGCAAGCTCGCCTACCCTTATACGGTGCCCCTGAAGGTCGCCGAGAAGCTTTATGCGCCTGCGGTATTTCGCGTTTAAAAGCCGAATGAGGCCTATTCTATGAAGCAACTCCTGCGGCTTAGCGTGGGAAAAATTCAGGCGCCCGACATCCATACCGGCGAACATCATTTTTCTAAGTACCATCTCGCTCGACGACGCCGGGCCAAGCGTACAGATTATCTTAGTCTTAACCATAGAATCCCTTCATAGCACCTGGCTTACTTATAAATATGCATTTAAGACATACTCCTGAACCATTCTCTGGGTATTAAAGAATGAGGCGTTCAACGCTATAGCATGGCGCATAACTTCAAGCCATTTATCTCTCTCTTTGTAAAACATGGGGATGATTATTTTTTCTAATTTCCGATATAAATCATAGGCATCTTGAACGCTATCCGTATTCTGCGACTCTATTGAGCCGATTGCCCAGCCGGTGATGTTTTCAATACATCCTTCTATCCACCAGCCGTCTAAAATACTTAAATTCGGCACGCCGTTAAGGCAGGCCTTCATTCCGCTTGTGCCGGAGGCCTCCTGCGGCGGGAGGGGATTATTTAACCAGAGGTCAACGCCGGTAGCGATTAATTTTCCTTGCGTCATATCGTAATTCTCAAGATAGGTAATTCTAACTTTTGGGTTCAGTTCTTTGATTCTTGAAAATATCTTTTTTATCAGCTCTTTTCCGCCGCCATCCTTAGGATGCGCCTTTCCCGCATAAACGATTTGCATCCTGCCTGCTTTATCATTAATCTCAACTAACCGATTTATATCGCTTAACAAAAGGTCTGCCCTTTTATAGGCTGTGGCGCGCCGGGCAAAACCTATAGTAAAGGTATCATAGTCCATACCAATACCTGTACAGGCATTTACATAATCAATGAGCTCTTTTTTTGCCTCAAGGTGCGCCTGAAATATCGCATCTTTGGGAATACTCAAGGCGTAACGTAAAGAAAAATAATCTGATTGCCAGCCGGGAATATATTTATCGTAAAGCTTTTTGAATGCAGGGGCTGCCCATGTTGACAAATGAATACCGTTGGTAATAGAATCTATTGAATAACCGGGAAACATTTCCCGCGTCACTTCGCCGTGTTTTTTAGCTACCCCGTTTACGTATTTACTCAGATTTAAAGCAATCAAGGTCATATTCATTTCGTTATCCCGGATAAATATATCGGGCATTTTAAAAGGTAAATCGCTACGCAGAGCTCTTTTTACAAGGTCAAGAGGAAATCGGTCATGGCCGGCGGCTACAGGCGTATGTGTGGTAAAGATACATCTATCCCTTACAAACTCAAGGTCATATTTTTTAGAAATATCCGTCTCGCCGGTTTTCTTTGTCCTCTCCAACAATTCCAACGCAAGGAGACTAGCATGGCCTTCGTTCATATGGTATTTCTCGATATTTTTATAGCCGATAGCTTCAATTGCCCTCAACCCCCCTATACCAAGGATTATTTCCTGGCAAAGGCGATACCACTGGTCTCCTCCGTAAAGAAAACTGGTTAGGGTGCGGTCGTATTCGTTATTCTCAGGAAGGTTTGTGTCCAAAAAATACACCGGCACAGTCCCGCCTGAAACCCCCTTTATCACATACTCCCAGACCTGTATCTTTACCTCTCTTGACTCGATATGAACGCTTGCCTTTTCCGGTAAAAGGGTTAAAAATTCCTCTTTTGGCCATTCTACAGGAGATTCTGCCTGGTTTCCTTCTTCATCCAATTTTTGCGCAAAATAACCTTTTTCGTTAAGCAGGGTTACGGCAATAAGCGGCACGCCTAAATCCGCGCAGGATTTTAAAGTATCCCCTGCCAGAATTCCTAATCCACCGCTGTATGTGGGCATTTTAGGATCAAGGCCAACTTCCATTGTAAAATATGCAATTTTTCTTTTCCCTAACTCTTGTTTATTCATCTTCTTCTACCTCAAATCGACATCCACACACGTTACACTCGTAGATTGACATCTCATAATGAGGCTCGACAAAGTGAGTGTCTTTGCTGCCGCATTTAGGGCATTCTATTGGTGGAGACCAACTAGACATTACTCTGCTTCCCCCGGGCGACTATTAATTGTTTCTTCTTCGCCAGGCGAAACACCATCTTCTCTTACCTTTTCATAATACTTTAATCTAAAATTTCGCGGGTATTTTCTTTTAATCTCTCTTAAACACTCCTTATCAACCCTGCTGGCAATGGCAATACCTCTTTCTTTTACCATCGCGCTTAGAAGCTTAACTACCCATTTTGGCTCTTTCCCTTCAGCGAGGATGACTTCGGGGATACCGCATCGCTTATCTCTGTAAATATCCAGCCTAGCAACATTCCTTATTTCTCTTATCATCTTTCTCATAACTATTTCTCTTGTTTATGGTAAACGGTAAGACTCCCCCTATCCCGCCATCGTTTTTTATCAATATCCACACATCCAGACAGTGCTAGTGTTAATATTATTATAATAAGCGATAGGATTAAAATAATCTTCATCCATATTGCCGGTTTGTTCATAGTCATATCTTTTTCGCCTGAACTTTTACTCCATCATTATCTGCGTCTAAAACCACTATTTTTGCTTCAATCCCATGACGCTTAAATGCTTCTCTCATTGCTCTGCCAATAGGATAAGGGTATCTATGAGTTAATGCTACTACAGATGAACCAGAGCCGCTTAAAGCAACACCGTGCGCGCCTGCTTTCTTTGCGGTTGCAAAGACATCCTCTAAGCCGGGAATTAATGCTTTTCGATAAGGTTGGTGCAAGCGGTCTTCCATACCCAAACCCATTAGCTCCAACTCATCGCTCATGATTCCGCTCACGAAGAAAGCCACTCTACTTATATTAAACACCGCGTCTTCAAAAGGGACTCTTTTAGGTAAAACTTCCACTGCATCTTTGGTCTTTACCGTTAATCTTTTAGGTATAGCTATAATTGCCCTGAGGCCATAACGCACAAATAATTTTTTGTAGAACAACTGACGATTTTTGAATCCGCAAATAGTGAGCCCACCTAAAAATGCAGCCACAATATTATCAGCGTGACCTTCTAATTCAGCGCAGAGTTGTATTAACTCATCGCAAGATAATTTTCTCTTACAAAGCTCATTGGCAGCTACTGCGCCAGCAACGATTGAGGATGCACTACTACCTAATCCTCTGGCTATTGGTATACAGCTATTTATCTTTATCCTTAAGCCCTTTGGCACATAACCGCACTTTTTAAATACCCTCTCAGCTGCCTGAAGGAAAAGATTTGTCTTATTTTTGGGAAGGACATCTTTTTCTTTACCTGTAATTTCTATTTTTATACCTGCGCGACATTCTCTAACTTCAAAAATATTGTATAACTCTAAGGCTAACCCTAAACAATTAAACCCTGCTCCTAAATTGGCTGCAGTAGCAGGAACACGCACTCTTACTTTTAACATCGCTCTTCGAGTCTTTTTATCCATTCCTGCGAAGTTGGATGAATATCCAAAACCTGAACTTTGTAATTTAAGCCATTGACCTTCCTGATATTCACCAGATCTCCTTTCTTATGGCCTATCAATGCCACACCTAAATCAGAAAGAACAGAGAGCCTGCCCAAGCTTAAGCATTCTATCCTCGGATGAACAATAAGATATTCCTTAACTTCATTGGTAGATAGATTTTTAAATCTTACTGAAGTATTCAAGGTAACTACATCTATTAAGTGAATATCGTATACCGCTACTACTTTTGCTTTTTTAAGTTTTCCCTTAAGCCAAGAAATATAACTCTGAGTTATCGAGTCTTTTGTTGCTGATTCGTATGTATTAATTAAATCTTTAAGATGATTATAATCGTCTTTACTCAATAAAATACCGGGCATTTTAATCCTTCGTTTCTTCTTTTTTAGATTCTCTTTCCTTAAAGAACTCGCATTTTGTGAATGATTCCTCTGTAGTGCAATAGTCATTAAGTTCGCCCACGGACAGAATCATCATTCCCCTAAAAACCGCGCATTTCTTTAAATTCTCACCTTCTAAATATGGACAGGGCATCTCTACCTTCTCCTGTTATTTGAAAACCCATTTAATAATACCCTCTACACCTAATACAAAAAGTAAACAGCCCAAGAAAGTGCCTATGGAAAGCAAGACAAAGCTTTCTTTGTATCGTAATTTAAGTAAGCGACATAATGCGATCCCTGTCAACACCCCGCCACTGAAAGGAATAGCGGCCACAACTAGAACTCCCATCTTGCCTAATGGTTTAATAACTCTCATCATTCGTGACTCAGTTATCTTCTCCTCTTTAGAAGAAAGTCTTTTCTTTATCACTAGGCTAATCTTTCTGGTTGTGCCCTTATAGACCCAAAAGACAAAAGGGATTAAAGAAATATCTATTGTTATGGCAAGACCCAGGACCAAGTAGACATTTAAACCCACTACTATGCCATAAGGGATAGAAACCTTTCTGCCCAAAAGAAGTTGTGATATTATAAAAAGAATAATTAAAATAAAAAAGCGCATATAAATCCTGTTCTCTAATAGATTTTACTAAAGCGCTAGTTTAATAAAACTATCTTTGTAATCCTCCTTTAGTGTCTTTAAAAGTTCTCTTGCCTTCTCTCCGCTCTCAAAATCGCCCAGCCAGAGGTAATACCACAAGCTGCCCAGAGCAGTCGAGATATCTCCTCTAAAGTTAAGGCCTCATCTTTATATTCCCTTACCGACCTTCTTTTTACCAGTGCCTCCTCCACGCTTACGCTACTTTTTTTCTAAGATAGAGGTAATTTAATTTCCGTTTTTCATTCACTAAAAAGTCCTTCTATAAAAAATAACCCTATACCTACAGAAATAGCCATAAGGAGTAGCGGGTGTGCTTTAAATTTTTTCATCTAAATAATATCCTTTTTATCTTCGACGGTGGCTTAACTATAAAAATAATTATGGTAAAGACAGCAATAAATATAGTAGGTAACAGAATTATCCCAGAATAAACATCAGGATAAACTAATCTCTCCAGATAATGGACCATAAATGAACCGGGATAAACCAAAGAAGGGTCGTATCTAGCCCTAAGATTGTTCTCTAATATGGTCCATGGGCAATACTGTCTTAAGACTGCTAAAGAAGAAACATAAATTATGCCAAAGAGATGAATTGTTCTAAAGAGCCACTTATCAAAAAATCCTTTCCACCAAAAACCACCTACGGTTAGCAAGAAACCTACTAACATAAACAATATCCAGGCAAAATGCATAACCACAATTATATCCGCCAAGACTTTATATATCATTATAATTTTCTATTTCACTCTCATACTTTTCTCTATGTGAGCTTAAATTTGCGTCTTTTACAAGCTTAAGCAATTCTTCTCTTAACCCCTGGGCAATGGCTTCATAGTCATCTCTCATAGCCTCTTTGGTTTGTTTTAGTAGTTCTTTTTTCAGACACAGTTTGCCAAAGATAACTTTTAAGGGGCAGGGTTTAGGCAAGAGACTTGTCCTTGGCCAGGATTGATGCGAACCTTTTATATACACCGGTACCACAGGAATATCTAATTCCTTAATTAATATCCCTACTCCTTTTTTAAACTCTTTGACCTTCTCATCAACAGAACGCAATCCTTCAGGAAAAATACAGACAATCTTTTTATGAAAAAGTAGGAATGAAACTGCCTGCATGGCATCAGTTAAATTTATATCCGGGTCAATTGGTAGGAGTCGCGCTAATTTTAACGCCCATTTAAACAAAGGATATTCAAAAATATAACTAAATCCCACAAAGTAGGTATTTATTGCTAATTTTAAAGGAAGACTGCTGGAGACTACAAAACCGTCTAAGAAACTGGCATGGTTTGGACAGATTAAATAAGGCCCATCTTTTGGCAAATTGCCTACTGCCTTTATCCTTAAAAGCCAGAAAATTTTAAACATAAACTTAAAACTACTCCTAAATATATAGGTAAGTACCCAATCTATAGTCCTGGGCTTAATTCTAATTTTTTGCAAGATTTCTTCTCTGGGTTCTTCTCTTAAAATTTCGCCCCAGCTCTTCTGTATAACTGCGGCTGCATAAGGTTTTGTTTTTTTAATTATCTCTTGAATTCTCATTATGACATCTCTTACCGTAGACATATCATAAAATACCTCATCAGGAATCTTTAAAGATAATAACGCCTCAAGTCCCAGGCCCAATTCCACGCGAGTTAAAGAATCAATACCCAAGTCCATTTCTAAGTGGCTATCCAAATAAATAGGTTTTTTGAGTTGCTCAGAAAAATATTCTATTATCTTTCGGGCAAAATCCTGGCTGAGAATTCTTCTGTCTTCTTCAGATAACCCTGGCTCTTCTATCTCCTGCAGAGCAGGCATTGCTTCAAGATATTTTTCTCTAACTTCATATCTTTTAATCTTGCCCAGAGCAGTGCGCGCAAGAGCTTCTTTGGTAAGCGTAAAGCCCATGATGTGCCTATAACCAGGCAGATTTTTTGCCAGATTTTCCAACTCCCAGCGAATCTTGGCGCGGATATTCATTACATTTTTTTGTTGAAAATATTCCATATCCGGCACTATCACTGCAAACAACGAATCTATCAGATGCCCGAATCGTTCTTCACTTTTTTGCAGGACGCAGATTTCCTTTATATATGGGCTCTGGCTATAATATTCTTCCAGTTCTTTCGGATAAATGTTTTTTCCCGAACTTAAAACAATAACCTCTTTCTCTCTTCCAGTAATAAATAAATACCCATCCTTATCAATGTATCCTAAGTCTCCTGAGTAAAACCAATCATCTTTTAAGACTTCCGCGGTTAATTCCGGCTGCTTAAAATAACCCTTCATCACATTTGGGCCCTTGATTAAAATCTGGCCTATTCCTGAGCTTTGCGGATTAAGTATTCTTATTTGGACACCAGGAATAGGTTTGCCCGCTGAGCCGAATTTAACTTTTTTAAGCGGATTAAACGTAACAATGGGTGAGGTCTCAGTAAGGCCATAACCTTCGCTAATCTTAAGGCCCCATTTAGTCAAATCTCTGGCGATCTTTGGCTCTAAGCGAGCCCCACCGCTTGCCAAATACCTTAAAGCCGTTCCAAAATTTTTAGAAACCTTTCTCCTGATAAAAATAAGAGCAAGAGGCATTAAGAACCTAGGTATGCGTTTTAGTTTTTCAGAAATTCCGGCGTGTAACAATGAAAATAGCTGCGGCACGCCTACTAAAATAGTAACCTGGGCCTCTTTAATTACTTGAGATAACTCCTGGGGCCTGAATCCCGAAGGAAGGTAGGTAATTGTGGCTCCCGTAAGTAAAGGCATAATCAAATTTACCATAAAAGGATAGGTATGGTGCAAAGGCAGCATTGAAAGGAAATTGTCTGAAGAAAAACACATTTCAAGCTCTTTAATGCTTAAAAAATTGGAACAAATATTTTTGTGTGTTAGCATTACGCCTTTGGGTTTTCCGGTTGTGCCTGAGGTATAAATCAGAGAGGCAATATCCTGCGGCAAGATGACCGGCCAGGAGATATTCTCCGAAGGAATGTTTTTTATGTCAGAAAAGTTATAGAACCCTTCATCTTCTAATGCCCTGTCCGCGTCTAAGACTACAGATTTAATTAGACTCCCCCCCGCGATAACCAGCTTTATCTTGTTAACAAATAAATCATAGGAAGAAAAAATAACCTTTGTTCCGCTATCTTCGATAAGATTCTTTATTTCCTCCGGGCAAAACTCGGGGTCTAAAGGCACGCAAGCCAGGCCCGCATACACTATGCCCAGATAAATAATAGCCCACTCCGGCCGATTCTCTAAAATTATGGCGGAGCGCTCCCCTTTTTTAAAACCCTCCCTAAGCAAGAAAGCGCCGACTTTTAGACTCAAGGCCTCCAACTCTTTATAACTGAACCTCAACCAGCGGCTATCCTTTTTAATCTGCAGAGAGGGTTTCTCTGCAAACTTAGATGCCGTGTTGCTGAATAATTTAGTGATAATTAATTCTTCCGTCACTTTATGTACTTCCTTAAGAAATCATCAATCCTCTGCATGCATTCTTCGCTATAAATATAAAAAGCATCGTTATGCCCGCCTCTCATCACATATAATTCCTTCGGCTCCCTAGCCTTCTCAAACAATCTCTTCCCGTGGCTGAAAGGAACGATTTCATCATTCTGGCTGTGGATAATTAATGTTGGGATGTTGACTTGCTCGATTTTTCCTAGGGAATCGTATTTTTGGCCCACAAAAAGCCATAAAGGAAAAAATTTATAAATCCCCCTGGCCATATCTTGCGTTGAAGTAAAGCCGCTTTCGCAAATAAACGCACCTGCCTTTACTTTAGTCGCTACGTCAATGGCGACCGCTGCCCCCAGAGACTTACCGTACAGGACAATCTTTTCAGGCAAGATGCCTTTTACATTAACCAGATAGTTATACGCTGCCAGGCCGTCTAAATATGTGCCCTTCTCATTGGGGCTTCCCTTGCTCCTACCAAAGCCACGATAGTCAATGATAAAGAAATTCATCTTTTTCTCATTAAACATCTTAGCTATCTCCACGCGGTGGCTTATGTTGCCGGCATTACCGTGGAAATAGAGGACCGTGGCATAGGGATTTGGTGCCGGGACAAACCATCCGTGAAGCTCTATCCCGTCCTGCGCCTTTAAAAAAACGTCTTCATAGGCAAGGCCTACCTCCGAAGGTTTAAACTCTATTATTTTTGAAGGATAATAAATTATTTTTCTCTCAAGAAGGCGCACGTAAATCAGAGATAAGAAAATAAATATAATAAGATACAAAGCCGTTTTTAGCATCTCTTTACAAGAAAATCGCCTTCGGCGATAACCTTAAGGTGCGATTTTCAGTGGTTAGGAAAGTGCTTTATACTTTCCTACACCATAAGGAAGATTTGGCGGGTACCCGCGGTATCCGCAAAAGAAAAATAAAACCTGTTGCCGTAAAAAAGACTAAACTAAGGAGCGTTATGCGATATCCCCATTCCCCAAAAGGCGACAAAAGCAATAAAGCCAAACCCCAAAACATAGCCCCTGTTATTGCAGAAATGTACCCTATTAGGCTAAATAATCCGAACACCGCTCCAATTTTCTCTGCAGGAACAAGTTTCATAACCAATGCTCGCGAAACTACCCAGGTTGCGCCCAAAGCTGTCCCAACCAGTGCGCCTGTAAGCCAATACAAAGGAATACTCCTGGCAAACGCTCCTGCCAGAAAACAGATAGACCAGAGGAAAAACGTTGCTAATAGACAGCGCTTATGCCCTAAAAAATCGCTTAAGAAACCGGAAAACATACTGCCGGCTATCGCAAAGACAGTGGAAAACGCAAGCAGATTTATTATCTGGGATTCGCTAAATCCGAAGACTTTGGTGGCATACACAGACATAAAAAGGATAACTGCATTTACTGCACACAAACCAAAGAAGGTGGCCTTTAAGAAATCTGACAGGCCGGGTAATTTACGGACATCCGAAAAAGTTGCCCTAATATCCTTAAATATCTCAAATATTTTTTCCTTCTTCAAAAAAGAGACTAAATTTATCCTTTCTTTAGTCTGCTTATCTCTTATAAAAAGCATGCAAGGTAAAGAAAAGATGAGAAATAAAATGCCGGTAGGAAGAAAGGTTGCCTGATAGCCGCAATTTAGCACGATGGGCTTAATAAGATATAAGGCAAGGAGTGCTCCGCTGTAGCCTAACATCCTGCCAAATCCTGAAACAAGACCGATTTTATCTTTTGGGGCAATATCTACCATCTGCGCATTATAAAAAACTATGGCTAGCTGACAGCCAAAATTTGCTATGGCAAAAAATAATAATCCTAAAATGATACTCTTGGGTACACCTAAAAGCATAGTAAATATAATAGAAAGCAATGTAAAGCTTACTAAAAATGGTCTTCGCCTTTCTAGTTTATCAGAGATTGCGCCGAGGATAGGTGCGGATATGCCGACTAAAAATGTAGAAATGCCAAAAGATATACTATAGAAAATTTCAGACGCACCTCTTTCTAAAGTTATCCAGCGTACAAAATATAAGGACACTACATTCAGGGCAAAGAATTGATTGGCTAAGTCATACAGTCCCCAGGCCAAGACTAAAGAAGAACTCTTTATTTTTTCTAATGCTGTATTTGCTAATGTCACCATCTGTAAAATTATTTGTTCACTCACCTCAACTCTAATAAGACCCGATAGAATGCCTTTACAAGTTCAGCCATAGAGGCATAATTTAGTTTCTCAAAGGTATCTTGAGGAGTATGATAATATGGAGTGCGATAAAAAGCAGTATCCGTAATCATTACTGCCCTGTAGCCAAATTTCCAGAAAGACCAATGGTCAGAGAAACTGATTGCCGGAGTCAAGAAACTAAAACATACCAGATATTCTATGGGAAAACTAGATACCTCTTTAAATTCTCTTACTATTCTTTTTAATAAATGCCGTGAATGGAAATTGCTTACTAGCGCAATAAAATTTCCTTTATCCGGATAGAAAAATCTAAAACCTAAAGGATAACTTTGCGACCTTCTCTTATCGGAATAATAACCAATTGACTCAAGACACAAGACCCCCAAAATATTATCCCCTCTCCTTTTTGCTTCTTGGGCATATCGGAAACTGCCCATATCTTTGGTCATAAACAAAGGTGGCTCTTCATTAGTAAAAGCAATGAATCTTATGGTTTGGTTTACATTTTCTTTGGATAAAGCCCTAGCCAATTCCAGAAGTCCAGACACACCAGAGGCATTATCATCTGCCCCGGGCGAACCCATAACCGAATCGTAATGGCTGCAGACTATAATTATCTTGTCAGATAGAATCTCGCCCTTTTTGGTAGCGATGATATTTCTATAAGGCTTGCCTTCTAAAGAATAAATTTGCTCTTCTGGCTCATAACCATAATTTTTAAATTCCTCACTTATATAATCCGCAGCACGTTCTAAGTTTTGATATTGCATAAAATTTCTCTCGCCTATATCTTGGGATAAAACTATTGTATGTCTTTTTAGATTCTCCTGTATTATTTCATCCCGGCCTTTATCTTTGGTTTCGTCTGCCTTATGGCTTTGGCTATCGGAAGCCAAACCACTGCCCTCTGGCTTGTCCCTTATCATCGGAACAAATCTAACCGGAATGATATCAGTAATTACTATTTTTCCTTTTACCTTGCGCAGTAATTTCAACTCCTGCCAGAGGTTGCCTACGGGAATAACCATCCGGCCCCCTTCAGCCAGCTGCTCCACCAAAGGAGCGGGGATATCCTCAGACGCACAAGTTACAATGATGGCATCAAAAGGAGCCAGTTCTGGCCAACCTAGGAAGCCGTCTGCGCATTTAACCCAGATATTTTTGTAACCTAAAGCCTTAAGTAATTTCTCTGCGCGCTCTGCCAGAGGCTTTAATATTTCTATAGTATAAACCTCTCTGGTTAACTCTGCAAGAACTGCTGCCTGGTAGCCTGAGCCAGTGCCTATCTCAAGGACATTCTCGTTGCCTTTCAGCTCCAAAAGCTCTGTCATCAGGGCAACGATGTAAGGCTGGGAGATGGTCTGACCTTCTCCAATCGGCAGAGGCGAGTCTTTGTAAGCAAAGGGCCTGGATAACACAGGAACAAACAAATGCCTCTTTACTCTGCGCATTGCCTCCATAACGCGCGTATCTTTAATTCCCCGCGCCTGAATCTGTTTTGTTACCATCGCATCTCTTTCCCGGTCAAAATCTTGCGCCTGGACACCTCTGCTTATATTTAAAAAAAGTACACCGATAAACACTACTAAACCATGCACCATCTTTAGCCTTAACTGCATTATTTTATTTTCCCTTCAATTAATCTCTTAAGCAGCGTATGGTGGGTTTAAAAATTATATTCTTTTTCCCACCGGCATTATATAAAGAGGTTCTTCTTTTGCATTTAAAACCCTCTTAACTGCTTCATCCACAAAAGCACCAATGGCTACGGTTGCCAGTCCCAAGGATTCTGCTTGAAGATAGATATTCTGTCCCACATGTCCAACTTCTATATGAACATATTTTCTTCCTCGGTCTCCATATTTTCGGGTTGTCCTTTCGTATTGAGCACAGATAACTATACTTATGGGTGCATTTTTTATAC
>Ga0180732_1001577_pt1 | contig 13776 bp, 12 predicted proteins | sample KR11_01MetaG_FD_148674 | JGI IMG/M metagenome (GOLD analysis project Ga0180732, IMG submission 148674) | Groundwater microbial communities from the Olkiluoto Island deep subsurface site, Finland - KR11_0.1 MetaG | ecosystem: Environmental > Aquatic > Deep subsurface > Groundwater | place...
GGGAAACGCAGCATATTACCTGGGCGCGGGATACCGCGGCGAGACCTGCGGCATGCGCGGCGGGAAGATAACCGTAATGGGAAGCACGCTTGATTTCTTGGGAGAGCACATGTGCGGCGGCGAGATATATGTTAAGGGAAATGTTGGTATCCTTCCCGGATTATCCAATAACGGTGGTAAGATCGTGATCGGTGGCAGCACGAGCAGACCGGGCAGCGAGATGGCAAAGGGCACGATAATAGTCAATGGCGCCGTGGCTGAGATGATGCCAGTATATAAGGCAGAAGGCACCGAGGCGGTTGACGGAGTAACGTATAATAAATATACGGGCGATGTTATCGTGGGGGGTAAGGGTGTGCTGTACGTGAAATGATGGAAGGATTTTCCAATAGAACGAGGCGAAAATTTCTCCTGTCATTATTTTTTATTGTAATATTTTCGACTATATCAACAGCTAGTTGGCAGAATCTTGGAGGCGACCTTCAGCACAGTGGATATTCTGATAGTTCTATTGTTCCTTTAGAATTGCTCTGGAAATACAAAGTTGGCAGCTCTGAAATTTCTGCCCCGATCGTAGACAGGGGAACTGTTTTCGTGGGTTCAGACGACAATAATCTGTATGCTATCGATGCAGCGACTGGAAAATTGAAGTGGCAGTATTCTGCTCTTGGAAAAGTCTATACACCTGCTGCAAAGGACGGGTTTGTTTTTGCAGCTTCTTTTGATAATTATATATATGCTCTGGATCTGAATGGGAACCTGAAATGGAAAACAAGTATTGGGAGCAGCATCGCTTCACCGCCTGTATCTTACAATAATATCTTATACGGCGGATTTGATAAATACATTTATGCCATTCACATTATCAATGGCAGTATAAAATGGACTTATGCAACTGATGGATGGATCGAGTCAACGCCGGCAATATCGCAGGGTATCGTTTATGCAGGTTCTAACGATAATAAGATTTATGCGCTTGATGCAGGGAATAAAAATCTTAGATGGAGCTATGCAACAGGTGGGAGTATATCCTCATCACCTTCTGTCATTAATGGAGTTATTTATGTCGGTTCGAGTGATAACAACATTTACGCTATCGATTATGATGGAAAATTGAAATGGAGCAGAAAAACCAACGACTGGGTTAGATCATCACCTGCATTTTTTGAAAATAAGGTTTTTGTTGGGTCAAACGATAATAACGTTTATGCTTTGAGTACAGATAACGGGGACGTTATATGGAATTATAGGACAAATGGTGGGGTTGAATCGCCACCTGTTGTTGTAAGGGGGGTCGTATATGCAGGGTCTGAAGACGGAACAATTTATGCTCTTGGCACTGAAGATGGAAAACTTATAAATAAATATGGAACTGGCAAAGGAATAATAGCCCTTGCTCTTTCTGATAATGTGTTATTTGCCACTTCAAAGGATGGGTATGTTTATGCCTTTGGCGCTCAGGTATCTGAAATCCAGACAACTTCTCCAACTGTACTACTTGAAAAAACTCCACCTGTATTAAGGGTAAATCCGGCGCCTGTGGAAACGAGGTCTGAAAAAATTACCATTTCAGGCACTGCAGAGGATCCAAGTGGCATATTAGTGGTGACTGTTAATGGAATCGATGCGGGAACAAATATCTGGAATGCTTCGCTTACCCTTTTGCCTGGCGCGAATATTATAACAATAATGGCAGTCGATAACGAAGGAAATATAAAAACAGAGCAGAGATCAATCACATATATTACTGCCACAGGTAGTATGGAAACACCTTCAGCCAAAATTCCGGGTTTTGATCTTCTATTTAGCTTTGTTGGAATTATTCTGGTTAGAAATTTTCGTTTTGTAATGCTTAAATAGTAATACAGGCAATAGGTTTCACTGCTATATACACATGATAAAAATAATTCAAAATAAATTTATTTCTAAAAATTATCTCTTCTTAATTCTGATAATTTTGACAGGATTAATTGTACGGCTATTCACTTATCCGGAGGTATTCGAACCTGGGAGGATAGTATTTCTTGAAACTGATTCTTATTTTCATATGTGGAGGGTATTTTCGTATATTGATACTTTTCCCAACACATTCTTATATGATGGGTTTATTAATTATCCATACGGGGCTCTTATCGGCTGGCCGCCACTCTTTGATCAGGTGACGGCATATATTTCGATAATTCTGGGTATTGGAAAACCAACAGTGCACCTCGTTGAATCGATCGGTGTATTTATGCCTGTTATACTGGGTCTGCTTTCAATCGCTGCGGTCTATTTTTTGGCAAAAGAGATCTTTAATGAACGTGTTGCATTATTCGTGTCACTTTTAATAGCAGTAATACCGGCACATGTGCAGATATCTTTTCTTGGATTTTATGATCATCATATTGCAGAAGTGTTACTTTCAGTTGTTGCCTATCTATTTTTCGTAAAATCTTTAAATAATGGTTCGCTTCGGTCTGCAATAATATCCGGAATAATAATAGGAGTATCATTTTTAACGTGGCAGGGAGCACCGATATTTGGTGGGATTTTGCTATTCTATTCTGTGATCCAGTTCATACTTGATAGGAAATCAAATAACAGTTCGAATTATTTGATCTTTACTGGAACAGTTGCATTTTTTACTGCAACTTTTGTAATATTCATTTTTTATATCTGGACACCATGGCAACATTCGATCACATCGGGGCTCCTTTCATTTTTTCAGCCCATCTTTCTTGTTATCTCAGCTTTAACGATTGTTTTGTTGGGATACCTCTCTAACTTGATGAAAGAACGAAAATGGTACTATTATCCTCTTTTAATATTAGTACTACTTGCATCTATATTTGTAATTCTCAATATAGGCGCTCCAACAATATTCAAGAGTATATCGGTGGGTGTTTCATATCTATTGAGGGATGCGCCTGTTTTGAAACAGATATCAGAGGCTCAACCTCTATTCTATACCTTTGACGGGAAGTTCCTTGGCGGACAATTTTTTAACAATCCAGCGTGGGACGCATTCACTTTAAGTTTTTATTTTGCTTTTATCGGGCTTTTCTGGTTTTTATACGCCTATCGAAATGGAATGGATAAGGGAAAACTGTTCCTTTTAGTATGGACTTTGATAGTGTTCGTTCTTGCTTTATTCCAGAGACGTTTTACTTACATGCTTGCAACAAATATTGCCATAATTTCCGGGTTTTTTATCGATGATATTTTACAAAAAGTTAGATCGTTTCCTATTCGATCTGATCTTCTAAAATTTTTACCGGCTCTTATCTATGTCCTTGTTATCATATTCCTTGTTTTTCCTAATATATCCATGTCATACGAGTTGTCACATTCCCCCCCAAAACCTTCGAAAGACTGGTATGATTCACTGGTCTGGCTTAAAGATAATACCCCTGAAATAAATAGTGAACCGCAATATGGAATAATGACCTGGTGGGACTACGGGAACTGGATATTATATATATCTAAACGCCCTGTAGTTGCAAACAATTTTCAGATAGGAGGGGATGAAGCAGCAAGGTTTTATGTTGCTCAGGATGAGTCCGGGGCAAACACGATAATGGATCAGCGCAATTCCAGATATGTTATCGTTGACTACAGGATGGGTCTTAATAAGTTCAGGCAGGGGAACCAGGTCGTACTAAAGGGAGCGTTTATGGCAATTGCAAGTTTTGCAGATAAAGATTTTGCCATGTATTTAGATAAGAATAATCTTCCAAATAGAAATTATCTGGAAACCATGTATGCCAGAATGCACGTATTTGATGGGAATGGACTTAAAAATTACCGGATGATATACGAATCAAAAGATGCGCTTTTTTGAATATTATCAGGAAACAAAAGCTGATGCCAGTGGAGATTTTGAGTTTATAGTGCCATATTCCATAGAGCAAACCAATAAAACCCGGTTGTTGAATAGCTATAAATTAATATATGGTAATACCAATCTGTCTGTCAATGTATCAGAAAATGACGTCCTTTCCGGAAATACAATTAAGGTGAACTGATGAAGCCAGTATATAAAATATTGATAGTATTAATTATATTTTATTCAGGCGTTGTTCCTGTATTTGCAGAAGAGACAGAATGGGTAGATCCACAGGAAAAGACCTTGAGATTGACAGAAACTTTTACAAGAGAAGGTTTTTTGATCGAAGCATCGGATTTCTATGATAATTCAGCGCTGATAACAGTGTATGATGCTAAACACAACATTATAACAAGAAATATTACAAGGATCAATGATTATTTTTCTGTAAATGGCAGATTGAATATCACAGTGATAAACCTCCAGGAGGTTTCAGGTAACATCAGCGCAGGTCATGGATTAAATGTGGTCGTGGACAGGTGGGTGCGGATCAGAACAAGGGTGGCTGGAAGTCCTGTGCCTAAAGTATCTATTATCCCTAAAAGCATAGAGCTGAATAATAAAATAATAATCAGGCGGACGTTTATCCCGGGTTCTGAGATCCCGATAAATTTTTCAGTCAAAAATGAAGGGAAAGCAAAGTTAAAAAATATTATTCTAAAGATCAATACATCTCTTCCTGTACTCTATGGAGAGAAAGTGAGATATGAAATATACGAACTTGGACCGGGGAATGAATCAGATGTTATCACTGTCCGTTTCCAGGCGCCGTCTACTGAAAGGCAGACGTTGTTTTTAATCTTGGCAGAAGCCAGAGGCAATGATGTATTTGATATGGATTATAGCGCAACTGATTCTATCAATATTGATGTGAATCCTCTGATAGGAAGAAAAATAGAGATTAAGAAATATATCTCGGAAAAAATATACATTGGCGACCTCGGCGTGGTTTCCATCAGTATCAAGAATAACCTCAGCCAGAAAATTGACAACGTAAGTTTGTCAGATAGCCTTCCTGCCGGACTTGAGCCGCTGGATGCGAACCTTTCATGGAATTTTGCTCTTGGACCCAATGAACTGAAACAGATATCTTATAAAGTAAGACCCCAGAAACCAGGGACTTATTATTTACAGCCTGGAAGTTCAGTTATTGAATATAAAGATGAGCTTTACTATAATACAAAACCTGTGAAATTGATAGTGAATGGACCATACGTGGTCTTGATGAAGTCTGCAAGTCAGGATACTCCTGAAACAGGTGACAACATAACTATCAGGTTGGACGCTAAGAATATCGGTGATGCTACGGCTATAGTTAAACTGGAGGATAGCGTTCCAGCGAACTATTATCTGCCATCTGATAACTATAGAGCGGTCTTGAATACTTTAGTCCTTCATCCGGGAGATTTAAAAACTTTTTCGTATACGATCAATACGACCGAAGCCGGTACTTTTGTTCTTCTACCTGCAAAGGCAACGGTTCTTGACCAGTTCCTTTATCAGGATGAGAGGTATACGCAGATAATTACATCAAATGATCTTAAGATAATAGTGAGAGAATCAATTAAGCTGGAGTCCCCTCCTGGAATAATTGTCACTCCAGCGAGGACAACTGTTCCTGAAAGGGCTATGGCTCCTGCTGCCGCCTCAAGTTCAACTCCGGAACAAGCTCCGGGATTCCAAGGATATGTTCTTGCTGTGATCTTCATATTCATCTGGATATTAAAAAAGAGAATCCCAAAAGATAAAGTAGGTAACATTTTGATATGTGGAACCATCATTCTTTCCCTTTTTATTCTCCCCGCGTCTGCAGGCGACTATAAAAGACCTGAATACAAAGATGGCTTAGAGGATAGGTGGCATCCGGGCGGCTATTGTATAACCTGTCATTACACGCTCCTCGGCACTGAAAAAGCCAGGGCGATATCCCACGGCTGCGAAAAATGCCATGTCTACACACCAAAAGGTGCAGAAAGCGGTCTTAAAATTGACATGTCCAAAGTTTATGATGTCCATAAGGATATTGTGTGCATCCGGTGTCATGTGGGTATAAAAGACAATATGACAGCAGTGGATTTCCACATGATAAAGAGCAAAATAGCATGCGAGAGCTGCCATACATTTGCTAACGGCACGTATCTGAAGCCTCCGACCACTAAATGCTCTGACTGCCACAGCAGCGACCCGCATGTGGTTCACGGCAAAAGAGTTGAAAAACTGTGCGTGGCATGCCACGGCGAATTTGGAGAGAAATATGTTAAACCTCCCGCTGCATTAGTTCCCTCTCTAAGTGAACGAGAAGTAGCAGTTAAAACTGTCCCAACGATCGGTGAGTTCATGAGTAAAATAATCGAATCTCTGATACGATTAATAAGGGGGTGAGCTATTATTAAGACATTTATAATCTTATTATTCCTTTCTGGGATCATGATTTCAGGCTGCATAAACCCGGCAGAGCAGGTACCGATAGTAAAAGTAAATATCACCTTTATAGAGAAAGAAGGCATTGCTGAAGCAGAAAATTACACGATAACCCAGGGAACTGTCAGATATATAGCAAGACCCAGAAGCACCATGGCAGAATCCTTCCCTGCGATAGCCGCAAGAGCGACCATAATGAAGGGCAAAAATAGCAGCATAGGGCCGTGGGAAGCCCTGCCCTATAAAGGGAGCGGCGCATATTCATTTAACCTGGGTTTCCATGACGATCACTATCCTGCACCTAATAACCTGGTGCATATCTCTATCATGGTGGTGGATGAGAAAGGAGAGAGAATCGGTTATGTTACGGAAAACATTATTTGGCAATGATTGTTATCATAATTATGATGCCTGCCGCTCATGATTCCGTAAAGTTTATATCCTATCAAAAACAATTAAACAATTATACCTAAATCGCAAAGGATAGGAAAGGAGGTGAAAAAGAAATGACAAACAAATTGATACTAATAGGAATAGGCATAGCAGCAATAGGATTGATCGCTCTTCCGCAAACTTTGGCATTATTCGCAGGGCAGCACGACTTCTATGAAACCAGCAGAACTCCACCTTATGGTGTCCCATGTGCTAAATGTCATGCCGATGTATATTCTGAGCTTGCCGGTAGTGATGTACATGATAAAGTAGCATGTGAAGGCTGTCATATATTAGCGCTAACGTATAAGGGCGCTAAAGTTGGAGGCAATGAAAGTATACATGCCGCAGGAGCGCCAGCATGCCTGGATTGCCATGATGGAAAATTAACGACAGATCAATGGCACGGAATCGCGAATGCTTCAGGTACTTGTGCGTTCGGTGAGGGTTGCCATGGTGTTCGTGGGACTTCGCAAATACTTGATCGTACCAATCTTACGTATAGAAATGCAACTTCGATTTTATATGGCGCTAATGAATCCCATAAAAAATTCGCATTCGATGCCAGCAATGCAACATTATTGAAGGGCGCCAACGAAGCATGCGTCGGGTGCCACACACATACGTACGTGGATATCGCCTGGGAAAAACCAACCAATCTCAGTTTCAAGGCTTCAGTTAGTTCCCTGGGAGTATGGAACGTTACCAACTTTACTGCTAGCGGCGTGAAAAAGACAAATACAACCGGGTAATGGTATAAATTTTTTTCCTTTTTATTTTTTATGTATATATCAATAAATGACATATTTTTTCTTCTGCTGCTTTCGATATTTTTAATAATAGTATATAGAAGAATTATATACGGCACTGATCTTTTTGAACCTGTAAAACAGAGATATTCGGAATATTATAGAAAAACCCGGATCAATAATTATATTGAAAAAGTAAGCAAGCGACCCGTAGATATTCAGAAGATGATATTTAAAGAGGGTTTGATCCTTACCGCAGTGCTTTGCATAATGTTCCTGCTTGCTGCAAATGCAGTTTTTTTTACTGCCGTAGCATCCGGGAGCATGTATCCGACCTATAATAAAAATGACCTTGTTTTGATACAGAATATCGATCGCATCTACATGCCCGGAGATATTATAATGTTCAAGCGACCCGATACTTCAATTCCTGTTACTCACAGGATAACATCAATCACAGAAGAGGGCATACGTACAGCCGGGGATGCTGCCGGTCAGATAGACTGGTGGAAAGTGAAAAAAGAGGACATTCTCGGAAAAGCCATATTGATCAATGGGAAACCTGTAGTGATCAAAGAATATGGAAGATTTTTTATAATAGAAAACAAGGAGCAGGATTTCGGTCCTTTCGGGAAGGACTATAGAAATTACTTCTTATTTATTGAAGTTATAAAGATCTATGGATATGTTATTGCTGTTGTTTCTTTGCTTCTTTATATTCTTCTAACCAAAAAAGCAATGGCAAAGTAGATAAGACTTACAGCGGAAATATATAGATATGGAATTGCGGCACATCTTCCTCATCACGGCTATACTGGGTACTGCAATATTTGTAGTACCTGCGATCCAGTCGCTCTTTGCGGGTCAGCATTCTTTTTATGACCTTGAGGGCGGTTTTGGGGGCAAATGTTTGAAGTGTCATGCTGACGTGTATGATGAGCTGACCGGAGGCGGTCATCATACAAACATTGCTGGGGCTGGCAGCGGGGAAGAGTGCACCGTATGTCATAGAGTGGGCAGCATATCAGGTAAAGAAGTGCATGCAGCATCAACAGTTGCCTGCGGATACTGCCACTTCAATTCTTCAAACCCGTATGCTCCAGTTGCAGGAGGGTTCGGGAAAAGTGATTTCCCGGGCGATACAGGGATATATGAATCACACCTCAGCTTTGTTGTTGGGTCAGAGGGGAGCAATCTGTTGCTGGATGAGGGCGAGAGCTGCGTTGCCTGCCATGGGGACATCAGGGTAAGAATAAACTTTACAATAGGCACCAGGGCAAAGATCGTATGCAGCAACTCATACACAGTCTCACCATCCTACTGGGATATAACAAATATCTACATAACTGAGAGCACATCATACACAGAGGTGAAATAATGAGAGCATCTATTATTGCAATCTCCGCTGCTGTGATATCATTACTTATACTGCTTGGCACTTCAAACGTCATTGCCTTGATCACAGGTTCGCACACCATCATCGATATAAGATCGAATGCCAATGACATAAACTGCAAAGGCTGTCATCAGAGAATTCAGGATGAGCTGGATAGCTCTAAAATTCATGAGTGGATGACCTGCGAAGATTGCCACAGGAACAGGTTCGAACAGAATATTACATTTGCCAGACATGACGTAACAGGAGTTTATGTGGGAAAGGAAGCCCACGCATGCTATATCCCCCGCTGTCTTGATTGTCATTCCAAAACCTTTATACGCCTTGCAAATGGCACAACCATTTACATCGAAAAAGCGGTTGCTTTCGGAGATGCAAATTATGGAACAGATTATGAAGCCCACAAAAGTTTTGTTCTGGAGTCTTTGAACTATAACCTGTCAGTGGGGGAGAATGAGGCATGCATAGCATGCCATACCAGCTTCCCTTTTGATATCGATTACACCTACTTCCAGAATATTGATTATAACCTGAGCAATTGGGGTTTCGGCTCTTTCTCGTACGCTACTAGTACTAGAACGTATGTCAATACGTATGTCAATACCTTCAGCCAAAATGGAGGGAAGCATAGCTTTGTCAGTACAGGGGATATAAGCTGCATAACATGTCATAAAAACATCTATGATGCGCTTGTTACTGGTACCGATGGTGACTCAGAAGATTACTTAACCCATTCACCAATAGAAATTTTCACCAGTGGCGGTAGTGGGAGTAATTGGGATACTGATAATCCATGGGGTCATGACAGGTACCACTATATCCCATCTGCAAACAGAGCGGCAGGGGTTAACAGCAGCTACTGCTATAAATGCCATAATGTGAAAAAATATGCAGATGATAATCCATCAGATAATTCAACGTATAGCCTGGCTTCTGTAGCATTGGATACAAATTCAGCGCCGGTTCATGCAGCAGAGGCTCTGTGGTGCCAGACCTGCCACGGCACTGGAAAAAAAAAGAATGTGATAGATAATCGTGACCATGGTGGGGATGGGCATACCGGTACGAATTTTGTGGATAAGGTTAAAAACAAATATGCAAGAACGTTCCATGGAGATATATGCATGGGATGCCATGAGGCTGCTGTACATCCTGGAAGGGGTGGGTGTGGCGGGAGTAGCGGGAGTAACGGGAGTGACGAAGGTTGTGGGTGTGCCAGGTGTCATAATAAGGGCGACGCCGACGTTTACATAGAATCCGAACCTTATGGCTATGCTACAAATAGTTAGCGAATATTACAGGTAAATATATATGCCAGGCAGCAATATCGGTGATAAGATGAAGAATCCTTTACTCGATGTTAAAGAAGATATATCCATAAAGCCCTTCCATCGTTTTTCATTTTTTGAGAAAATAGGGTTGATCAGTGCTTTAATTATTTCTATAATAATTTTAATAATTTCAAGCTTTTCATTTTATATTGACTTTTTTATCAAATCGAATTATCTTTATACTTTAATAGATTTATCCATTATAATAGTGAGCCTGTACGCTTTATATTATCTCTTAAATGCTTTTAAGAGAAGAATAATCACTGAGATATTGATCGATACAGCATTTCAAGAAGGTGTTTATGCAAGACTGCAGCCATTGATAGAAAATATCGCACAGACACACGTTGATACGAATATCGTTCTTGACCGGATATCCAGCATAGATTTAAAAGTTCAAAACATCTTAAAAGAACGGTACGCAAGAGATATAAGCTCAGGTGATCTTATGCAGGAACCCATTGCAGTAGGGACATCTATCAAATTCGCGATCAAAACGGTTCTTTTGATAATGGTAACAATGGCTGCTTTTATGTTCCTGCTAAATTTCAACCTTGGAGGGATTACGCCCTATGCTGTTCTTTTAGTTTTTATCATGTGGTGGGGATTTATCACCAATGAATATCATTTATGGAGAGAAACCTCTGCATGGATACTGGTTTTTTTACCGATTCTTGTGGTACCTGTAACTGTTATGCTTTTAGGCAATCTTTTTAAATATAATGTGTTAATGGCAACACTGTATTTATCGGTTGGATTATACACCTTTATTTATTATATCTGGGCAGTGTATGCTGCAACAGGCAGTCTGCCGATTATTGCAACAAAGAAGGAAAAGCCCATAGTAAGTGAGTTCTTCGCACTACAACAAAAAGGAATGCTAAAGGATATATTAAATGCAACAATTTCCAGACTTGAACGTGAGATGCAAAAAGAAAGTAAAAACGAAAGTAAAAAAGAATCAGAGTATGTCTGGAAAAAATGAATAACTTTTCAAAATCTTTATATGCGAATTCGTAATATGTAATATATGAATAAGAAGCCGGAAATTATAATATTAATTATTATGATGACTTTGCTTTTTTTCACTGTTCCAGCAATGGCAATGGATAACGGATATGCCAGGATAGTTTATAATGTGAGAGGGCTGCAGGATTATGACCTGCACTGGAATGACAGGTTCCCGCAGGGCAGCGTCATAAAGATATATACAGAAGCAGATGGGATAAATCACAGGCGTGAAGTTGCAGTTGATTACGTTTATATTATTAAGGATCCCAATAGCAATATAGTCGATACGGTAACATACAGCAACAGGTTTCATGATTACAGGGAAAATGATTTTGCCACATATTCAAAGAATGTACCGGCAGACTGGGAAGACGGTGTTTATATCGCAGAGATATACATATTTGATCTGCTGAATGATTCAGTAATGAATAAATATTATATAAACGTTACATCATCATACATAAATGGAAGCAGTAAACCAGACATCCCGGTTATGAGCAGGGCAGATATTTTAAATATGTCAGAATCAGAAAGAAGTAAACATCAGTTAAGCACTACAAAAACATTCTATATTGATAAATATGCAAGCAAATATCCAATGGACAGGTTCAGGATTGAAAACATCATGATGGATATGAAAAGTGTCCCTCCAAAAGCATCAGTTCGCATAAGCGCAACCGCAGTAAATACTTTTTATGAAAAAGGCTCTACATCGGTTTCTCTATTATTCGATAACAAATCGATCGATTCCAGGACTATAGAATTGGAAGGTTCGAGTTCCCAGAAGATAACATTCGAAGTATCATCAGAAATTGAAGGCAATCATACAGTAGAGATCGTTCCAACCGGCAATAATACAATCGGGTTAAATCTTTTGGCTGATTTCGCTGTAAGCGCTGAAAAAAGGATCGAAGTACCCACGACATTTGTTATTAAGGACATGCAGATAGAAAACTTAAGTGTTGAGCCAAATCAAACCGTGACAATTTCAATAACTGTGGAAAACAGGGGAAAAGAAGGTTCACTACCGGTTGAATTATATATCAATGATATTCCGGAAGAAACAAAAGACGTTTATATTAATTTTTCTACTATCATAGATGTTGAATTCAATATCACAAAAACAGAGCCTGGTGCATACAGGGTAACTGTTGGAGGAACAAACATTAGCAAGATATTTTTTGTGGAATCAGCTACATTAACTCCCATAGAGATCAAGGGAGGGGCTAAAAAAGGAATACTAGAAAAAGAAAGAAAACCAGAGTTTAACCTTGTGCTGGGACTTTCAATACTCGTAGTATTTATATATGCATTAAGATTATATTTAAGAAAGAAAATAAAGTGATAAAATGGCTCCGAAGATAATAGCTTTATGTTCAGGAAAAGGCGGCGTTGGAAAGACGACACTTGCACTGAACCTTGGTTTTGCAATGGCATCATTGAACAAAAAGGTGCTGGTAGTGGATACAGATATTGCGCTGCCGAACCTGGATCTATATACCGGTCTTGAAAAACCTGTAATAACCCTTCTGGAAGTACTAAATGGCTCGGCTGATATCCGAAGCGCCATCAATACGATCCAGCTTGGTCTTAATATCCTTCCATGTGGCTCCTCACTGCAGGCATTAAAAGATGTGAATATAGATAAACTGGGGGATGTAATAACAGAGTTAAAGAAAAGCGAATTTGATTTTGTAATTCTTGATGTACCTGCAGGGCTTTCCAAGTTCAGTATATTACCCATGAATTTCTCGGATGAGATCTTGATCATTGTCAACCCTGAGCCGGCTTCCATATCTGATGCGCAGAAAGTAAAGGCAGTCTCTGCGCTTGCGGGTCTTGATATTGGCGGTCTCATTGTGAACAAATATAAGAAGAGCATTTATGAAGATGTGGGTGTAAAATTAGGTCTTCCAGTCATTGGCGTTATTCCTTATGATGAGGCTGTGGTAAAGGCAAGAGATGCAAAAAAACCGCTAATTATATTACAGCCAAAATCCGCATCTGCAAAAGCCTTGATGAAAATAGCAAGAAAAATATGCGGCATACCTCCAAAAAAGGGAATATTATCGAGGCTTTTTAAATGATTGTGGACGAGTCGCAGGATAAGAAGGTCATGGATCTTTTTATGGATGACAGCTTATGGATCAACAGGATCAAAAAGAAGGAAAAAATAGTTGAGACGGAACAAAGAATAGAAGAAAAACCAGAAGAGAAAGAGTTGATCAAAGTGAAGAAATACGAAACCCCTGAAAAAGAAGGGGCTGATGAAAAAGGGTTTGGAGAAGTGGATTATGCCATCCTGAAATCAATCACTTATGGTTTCAAGGATATTAAACAGATATCAGGGGCGCTGCAAATAAGGACATTGATCGTGGAGAAGCATGTTTATGCTCTTATTAAAGAAGGATACCTGAAATATTTTCAATATGCTGTGATCACATCAAAAGGCAAGGATTCTGTTATTGATTTTGAGAATAATAATCCTGAAGATGTGTGGAAACCGATCGATGAATTCATTTTAGCTGTTATAGAAAATAAAAAAGAAAGAAGTTTGAAGATGCAGAA
>Ga0180732_1001578_pt1 | contig 13771 bp, 18 predicted proteins | sample KR11_01MetaG_FD_148674 | JGI IMG/M metagenome (GOLD analysis project Ga0180732, IMG submission 148674) | Groundwater microbial communities from the Olkiluoto Island deep subsurface site, Finland - KR11_0.1 MetaG | ecosystem: Environmental > Aquatic > Deep subsurface > Groundwater | place...
CGTCAGCTACGGCAAGGATACTGATCTCTGAAACTATTTTTATTAGATATCTGTCTTCATTGCTTTTTCGTTTGCAACCAGTGTGGCTTTTCCCCCAAGCTCCGTTGTTCTCAACAGTCATATTATTTTTCTCCAGATAGATTTAAAACGGTTCTAAAACCGACGCTGGAAAAGGCTTCCCAATGTTGGCGTTCAAGATAAGCTTCATTGTGATCCAATTCACCGACGCCGCCGTGAACATGAAATTTTGGAGTGCCATCTGGAGAGATAGTCATCGTCCATTCATTCACATTTTGCTCAAGTCCCTGAATGCCGGCATTGTTGACTGTGGTTTCGATAACTGATTGAATGCCAAATTCCGGAGGATCGCTTAAGGGCTCAGGTTCGGGGTTTTGGCCCTGCATCATCCACATTCCATTCCACTCTCTTTTTTTAGGTTGGGAGGGAGGAGACGTATCTATCAGTGAAGTTGGGTCATGACCGGCTTGAACGGCAAGCCACCACTGCGCCATCAAGGGCAGAGACCTTCCGTAAAACCGTGCATATGCAATTGCTCCGACAGGTGTAACCCGTACGACTGGTTTTGCAACAGCATCAGATTTAACTCTAAAAATCCCGTCTTTGTATGTAATAGGTTCATAGCCTTCCTTTACCTCTCCAAGCAGGAGTAACAATTGCCCGTTCCGCAAAACAGATTTTTCTTTCACTTCTATCCCATCAACCTCATTAAGGAACTGGACATATAAATGGTTCGTGATTTTGGTCTGATCCATATACAATGTTTTTACTGATACGGTTTTTTTGACCTGTTTTCCTTCCGATACCATGGGATCATCAATGGACATGGAGACATCTGCTCCTTTTAACAATATCATCATCATGCCATCGCTGGCTAAAAACTCGGCAGGAAGGTTGTCCATTTTATCGGTGCCAGGAGATGATGTTGGCTGGGGGGTTTTAAAGTTAAATTCCGACAAGTTTAGAGGATTTGTTACCTCTTGTTGGCTTATGATATGATTTCCTTCAAGCGATGGTTTTATTTTTCCTGAATTATGGTGCGTTATCCATACACCAGCAATAACGACTATAACAGCAGTACTTATGACAAATAACTTTTTCCAATATTTATGGCCTCGGCCTGTTGGTGATTTCCCCTTCCCATCAGAATCCATAACAAGCTCTTCCAATGCAGTATGGAGAGTTTTAACAGAAGGCGTTCTCTGATTTCGATTTTTGGCTGTGGCTTGTTGTATTATTGTATCAAGGGTTTTAAAAAAAATGGTTTGCGGGTTATCCAAAGCAGCACTGTGAAAGGGTTTATCCCGCCCTTTTTTCATTTTGCCTTCAACAACCTCATAAAGTATTTTACCAAGGGCATATACGTCAACGCGTACGTCTGTCAGGGCCAGGTCGACAAATTGTTCTTCCGGCATATAGGTTATTGTCCCCAACATATGATGGTCCTGGGTCACATTGTTTAAGTGATACCCCCCTGCAATTCCAAAATCCATAATCTTGGGAAGTTCATCATCAACAAGAACATTCTCAGGCTTCATATCCCGATGCACCACCCCTTTATCATGCACGGCTTTCATACCATCAAGGATTGGGAAAAAGTATTTTTTAAGCCAGGTTCTCACTTTGTTTTCGTCATGTCCAAAGCCTTTTTCCGGCATTTTTTGGCGCAAAGTCAGGCCTGGAATATATTCCATAACAATATAATCCATTTTCATGCCATTTATTTCAAGCTGGTCAAAATCAAAAACCTGGAGAATGTTCGGGTGCTGCATTCTGGCCATCACCTGCACTTCCCGATGAAAGCGCATGGTTTCTGAGGAGATTTCTTCTTCATTACCATCAAGACTTTTAATGAATTCCTCGGACATGATTTTCAATGCTACCTGGCGATCTAAATTTAGCTGCTTAGCCAAATAAACCTCTCCTTTGCCGCCTTTAGCAATGAAGTTCTGTATCTCCCACTTATTGTTGATAATCATTTCCTCTTCCAACAGATAAGTGGTGCTTGAAGAATTTGCTGTGTCGTGGGTCATCTTAATCCTATCATTTATGATGTTTCGATCATTTTTTTAACAAAGCTATTTTGAATTACCAGCGAACTGTTTCGTATCAAAAAACCAATGTCGTAAAACGATCTACCGATCTGCGAATTGAACCTTGCCGGTCTGTTTGTCCACCAACAGTCGTCGAATGGCTTTGCCATCGGTTTGGACGATTCTGGCGACGTAATAGCGGCCCATGTTCTCAAGAGAGGTGATGTTGTAATCTTCCACCCTTTGGCCGTCCATCTCCTCTTCGATGATGATTCGGGCTGTGCCAGTGCTCATACCGTCGAAAATCTCTCGAATGGATAGCCGGTCATCATCGGTCATTGCACCCGTTTCTGATGCTGTTCTGTCCTTTTCACCCTCCTCGTAGGCCTTCTGAATGAATTCGAGTATTTTCTGCTTGGGCTTCATGGTATTTCTCCTTTTTCGATATACTGTCCTTGGTGATCAATTTTTTTTGAGTAGACTCAAACAATCTAATTAGAGCTGAGAATCTCTTTTTTGTTTTGATATTCCTCTTCATTGATCTCGCCTTTAGCAAACTTCATCTTCAAAATCATGAGAGAATCATTTCTATCAAGGCTTCCTGGGCTGCTGCCTTGATTTGCCTTGAGCAATTTAAATATCAGGAATGCTATAATGGCAATGATAAGCCCTGTAATGGCAAGGCCTATAATTCCTCCACCAAAAAACCAATGCCCGTAACCTGCTCCATTGTAGCCACAATTCCACATTTTTTTGCACTCCTTTTTCTATGTATAATTGATATGGATGTAACAGTGAAAGAAAACTCTTTTACTGTTACATCCTCTGTCAATAATCAAGATTACCAGCATCCGGCAAAGTCATGGTCGTGGTCTGTGATACCACAACCCCAGCCCTGACCGTATCCCATGCCGCCCATACCAGAGACATTATACTGCTGGGCTTTTATCCTGAGTTCATTTTCGGATTTGCTGATCTGCTCAGACAATGCCCTGGCTCTTTTAGCGTCAGGGTTGGTGTTTGCCATCAGTGCATTCAACTCTGCCCTGTCTGCTGAAATGGAGGACCTCAGAGGCTGGGTATCATTCTCAAAGGACTGATAGGCACCGTTGTTGTAGCCGCTCTGATTGTAATTCCCGTTTCCATGCATTCCACCACCGTACCTCCCGCCGCACCCCCAGGCATACGCACTGGCTGCAAGAAAACCAACTATCAGAACGATTGATATTGTAGTAATAATTTTTTTCATGATAACTTCCCCTTTGTTTGAGTTAATAAAAGGCTTTCGCCGTTAGTTTTCTTTATTGCAATGGGTGTGCCATTTTTTGGATTAATTCTATAACCATCTGAAACAATAGAAATATTTATGTTTTTTTGTAAAAAATAATTAACAACACCTCATAAAAAGTTCATATGGCGGTTAATATTTAGACAATAACTTTAAACCAAATCGATTAATTTTTAACCGCTTTCTCGGATTCGTGTTTATCATAAACGCTTTAAATAATACCCGGTTTAAGAAGGAGCAGGTTTTTATTGCCGGTAGAAAGGATGAGAGGAAACTCACTCATCATATCAGGAGGGAAAGAGAGGATAAGGTGGTTCCCTTTAAACTAATAGAGGTTCTTAACCTATATGTTTGGGTTGCTGAGAATAAAACTCAAATTTATTGTTAGGCCGCGGAAATTCGGAAACCGTGTGCTTTTCATATATCATTTCACCTGTTAAGCTGTCACAATATGTGCATTACAGTTTTCCTCGTGTGATTTATTCATCTTTTCCGACCGGAAGCTAAAACCAGGTCACAGTCTAACAATTTAAAAGCACGAAAAATTGATTCTCGATAATTGTCACAATTTTTAGCCAGGTATTTCCAGGGCGTGTGGGAACTGACATCAATCTTCCAGCTCCCTGCCCCTATAAGATTTATGATGGCTCCTGATAGAGATCCTTTTTTACAAAACACGTCCATGGTAACAAACCGTGTACCAGAAGGTACTGCTGAAAACAGATTCTTCCAGAAAGTTTCCCAACCCGGCATGCCTCCAGGACCTAAGGTTATCAAAACTTTCGGTACAGTTTCAGTTGGTATCGTTTTCAAAAAAAAATCACATCCAACCATGCGCAGATCTTTTTCGATAAGCCTTACCGATGAAGGATTTTCAATTACAGAAATAGTTTCCCTTGCTTTTGAAAGCATACCTGAAGAACCATCAATTCCAACAATTATTCCATTTTGTCCTATTTGGGAACAGATCTCCTTAAAATTGACTCCTGTCCCGCAGAAGAGATCAAGAACCACATCTCCTTTTTTTAGCTCCAATTCATCGATGGCTTTTTTTCTTATTTTTGTATAAGGATAATCATTTGTGAATGTATAAACTTTTGAAAACAGATTATACCAATTTAAGGCTCTCCTTGATTTCAAAATATTTTCCCTTCATTAATTCAGCTGCTATAAATTCAAAGGCCGATAACGTATTAATGTGAATGAGCATGTTCTGTCTGATGCCGATAGTTAGTTATCAAATTAAATACGATCAGCCCGGTAAGAATTACCGCTGCAACAAGTTGCACGCTTTCTGGAAAAATTTCCGAAGCTTGACCAACGATTGCACTGGCTTGTATTCCCATCAGGTCATACACAATGTCCACTAAAAAACCCATTAAGAGGGAAGTGGCAGAAATCATTGACAAATAAATAAAAAGTGCCCGAGTGTTAAATATGTTTTTAACGAGATTGATGGTTGCTGCATTGGTGGCTGGTCCTGCAAGTAAAAAGACCAGGGCAGCTCCCGGGTTCAACCCTTTTAATATCAAGGCTGCTGCAATAGGTGTAGAAGAAGTTGCACAGACATACATGGGTATTCCGGCGATCAGCATCACTATCATAGATAAAAATCTGTGATCATTGGCCCACACAGTCAGATCTTCCGGAAAATAAAATGTTATAATCCCTGCAATGAAAATACCGACCAAAAAAGGTTTGGCAATATCTGTCAGCAGCTCACCATAAGCGTATTTAATACCGTCGATTAGTCTGTGGAGCAAGGATTCTTTTTTGGGTTGTGCTACTGCACAACTGTTTTGTGTGCAGCCTCAACCGCCTGCTTCTTTAACCTGTGTCTTGACAATGGGTGCATCCTCTGTGCCAAAGTAATTTTGAACGATCCCTGTTGATACTGCAGTAATAAAAGCAGCAACTGGACGAATTACAGTCAAAATGGGATCTAACATAGCCCAGGAGACTGCGATGGAATCCACTCCTGATTCTGGGGTGGCGATCATAAACGATAAGGCAGCGCCGCTATTAGCTCCTTGTTTTTTAAGACTCGTAGCCACAGGAACAACACCACAAGAACAAAGAGGGATCGGTATCCCAAACAATGCCGATAGAATTACTGGCTTGATTTTACCGGTTCCAAGGTATTGTTTAATTTTATCTGCCTTAAAAAAAACGTAGAGTAGTCCCGCGACAAAAAAGCCGAACAGCATATATATTGCAACATCAAGATATAGATACCAAGATTCTTTTAATATTTCATAAACGATTGTCATAATAATTTTTTCCTTATTTAGCATGAGTGATATGATCCAGGCTCATTTTGATCAATGAGACAACATGGTCATCATCAATAGAGTAGTAGATTATTTTACCTTCTCTGCGATTTTTTAAAATTTTCATTGTTCTAAGTATCCTGAGTTGATGCGAAATAGCGGAATCACTCAGGTTACAAAGAACTGCGATATCACAAACACAATGTTCCTGTTTCAATAGTGCAAGAACAATTTTTAGTCGTGTTGGATCGCTTAACGCTTTGAATATATCCACCATCTGGTTGATGCTTTCAACTGGCGGAATAGTCTTTAAAGTCTCCAGAACCTTTTTTTCATTTATACATTTGTCGCCACAAATATCCATTTAACATCTCCTCATATGAACAACTGTTCATATATGATAGTGTTCAGATTTATATTTGTCAATGATTATTCAACGAATTTGTTAATTAAGAATTTTTTTTAGTGAGTCATAGTATTCAAAATAAGTAGTTCAATATTTCTTATTTTATGGAATTTTAAATTACGAATTGAGCGACAGCTATGTCTATAAAGTCCTTTGCTTGGTGGGACTGAGCACTATAACGTGTACGACTCACTTTATTAAAATTCCCCACGTTACCACATCTTGTATAAACAAAATTTTCAGTCTTTGATGTGCGATTCATCTATATGGAAAACCGCATGACCAAATAAATTAAGATCCCATGAAATTTTATTGGAGATACATTTTATAGCCATTCACATCCAGAAAAACTTTCAAGTTGAAATAATAGGGAACAGATGAATTCTTATTCAGATTAAAAAAAATACAAAAAAATAACCCTCCAATTGCTAAGAGGGGTTATTCCTTATTCATCAATCACCGACACCACCGGTCACCAGATCAGGTCACATTCACATAATCCATGGTCACGCAGATCAAATTGTCATAATCGCCTGACATAACCTCATCCAGATACTTTTTCACATACTCCTTGTCGGCGCCAGCTTTAAAAAGAGCATTACGGACACGCCCGATGATTGCAAATGCATTTCCATTGGTATCAATGAGTTTCACGGTTGGTTTGATTTTTGGTTTCGTCATTATTTGATCCTTTCCATTATTTGTTTTGATTTGAAAAATTCAGCTACACAGAAACAAGCTCTCTCATCCGATTTTTAACTGTTTGGATAATTCCGGAGTCGGCCATGGAATGATAACTGTCTCCAATGATTATATGGTCGTGTAGTTCAACGTCTATGCTCCCAAGAGAGATGCCTACCTTCATGGTGATTTTGTTATCTTCCATTGAGGGTTCGGTATCTCCTGAAGGATGATTGTGAACCAGGATAACACCTGTAGATTTTAGCAAGATCACCCGTTTGGCGATTTCCCGAGGATAAACGATTGCATGATTTATGGTGCCCTCAAACATCTTCTCAATGGCAATGATCCTGTTTTTGGGGTTCATGAAGATGCAGTACATGGTTTCGATATCATCCTCTTGAGCAAAGATGGGTTTCATCACATTAAAAACTTCTTTTGATGAAAGCAGTCGCTTACCTTTGGAAGATTCCTTGACCATTGAAGCGAATGTGCCTGTTTTGAGATCATTCCAGAATTGTTCTTTGTCCATACTTTTAAATCCTTATTCAAATGAGGGTTTTATTAAATTGAGAACTGCAGTTTGTTTAATTGACGTAAGCGATTTCATTAATAGATATCTTCTCGATAAAGTTTCCACGCATTGACCAGGACTTCGAAATAAACCGCTCCTCCAGCGCATGCACCATCATGACCCCATGTGCAAAACAACTTTTTCCTTTCACCTATGTATTCAAACATTTTGGGATCTGTTTCAGATATCCAGTAACCCCCGGAGGTTGAAAAATAAGGCATATCAAGATCATCAAAGACAAAGGGTGTATATGCTTGGGTACAAATAGAGCAGTATTCGGTTTTTATGTCTGTATTTAAGTGACCATATTCATAGCTGATTTGGTCCGAACAACAGACAATAATATCACCAGGAGTCGGTCTTGATTTATCCCTGGAATTTAAAATTAAATCATGCATCCGGTTTGCAATTAAAACGTCTTTGTCAGTAAGACCGTGCATACGATTAAATAATAAATTTTGGGAATATCTTTTTAAGGTTTCTTTCGTGATCACAAATTGTTCAGTATCCATACTTTTAAATCCTCATAGAAATGAAAACCCCTCAATGATCATTCAAAGAGGGGTTTATTAAATTGTGAACAGCGGTTTGTTTAATTGACCATTGCCATTTATTGAAATTTTGAAAATGATAAAGAAACTTCATTGATTCGAGAATCATCATTGTAAAATGAACCGAGATACCATTCATGTTCAATTTTGATTTTAAACTCGAATTTTGATTCTGCCCATTTTTCCAGATTTTTCTGATTCAATGTTGGCACTTCATCAAAGAAAGAATCTTTTTTTACTATACCATTTGAGATTTCAGGAATTTGACTGAAATCCAATTCCATACAATGTATCAATCCCATAAATAATTCTCCTTTAAAACAAATGATTAATTGACCATTGCCAGAATATTCCCACCGGTCCTCTGAAGTTTGAAACTGGACTCAGCAGATAGATCCTTGTACTGGGAACCTTTGGTATAAGCCTGGATTACATGGAACATGGTATTCCCGACATCATGGGCCCATCCCCATTCAACAGCTTCCTGCTCCACTTTGTTTAATTGAAATTGCCTGTTGAAACTTGCCATGGATGAATCAGGATTATTCACAGCAGAATCCATGGATATTTTGAACAGATCCCTTTTGTTGCCAAGCTCAGCAGATACTTTCTCCAGGACATTGGGAAATTCTTCCAGAATCTTGGTGGATACATGGCGGTATGATGTAGAAACATCGGACTTGGATATAAGTCCATTGGTACAGATCAGGCGCAAGACAAACGCAGATATGCTCAAACTGGCCAATCCCACTTCAGAATTAGAAATAGAGATTCCCGGGGTAAACTTATCCCCATTGATATCAAAAGATCTGGGCCCGTCAGGTATGCTCAAGCTCATGAATTCAGGGTCAAGAGAGCACTGGACGATTGTTTCAGGTTTATATCCCAAAGAATCAAGTCGTTCAAAAATCTCAAAATTGTCCACTGGAACATATTTTTGAGTGAATACCGCTCTTACATCATCCCCATCGAATCTAAAAAACAGCTGGGTATTCTTTTCATGTTTGATCCAGTAATTCAAATTATCCGCCTGGATATCCTGGGGGCATTTTTTCAAATAATTGTAGGGGATTCCCAATCTGTTTGAAATGGATCTCTGGGCCACAGGTCTTACCGTATGGGATTCTCCAGCGATCCTCATCAAATCAAGGCTGTCAAATTCTATTTCGGGTACATTGACATTTTGATCAATACAATTAGCGGACATTGCATCCACTTGATCATAAATTTTTTCAAGGGTGGTTTCATGCTGCATGGTTTTATCCTCCTTCATGGGTTTGTTTCTTAAAAAACGCCAACCTCGGCGTTTCATTCTGACAATTCACAAGATTCATTCTCAGGCGCCTGCGAATTTAATTGATTGAAAATATTTTGTGTTTGTTTCCAGGAGATATACCTTTCACCCCCAGGCATATTATATTCTCCCTGACGACTCTACAGGGTGCATATCCATAAAAGCGGACGGGTGGCTCCTGGGTAGTTTGATTCTGTTACAATTTTTTTGATTTTAGTTGGAAACTGTTGACAGATGGGATTCTTGCTGAGGAATTAAAAATGGTTCAAGTTTGTTTCTGTTATAATATGGGGCTAATGATTTATCACTCTCTGTCCCCAGGTCTCCAGTATCCGTGCAGGACAGCACAGTTTGTTTCCTGCTTTTTTGCCAGAAGGTTTCTTAAGGCACTGGTTTGTATCTTGAGATCGACAGTTTCGTTCTACCATTCTTTTAAACGCCTTTTTCAACTTTTCGGTGCTTAAAGGTTTAAACGGATACGCCATAGTTTGTTTCTCCTTTGATTGAAATATTTCAGTTGTCTTCTGGAATAGTAGGTTCGCCCAGATCAAAAAGACAGATTGAAACTGGAAGAGAAATCGTTGGAAACAGCATGCGCATTTCATCCTCAAGCATATCCAGAGTGCTTCCGTATGGACTTTTTTCACTGCGGGCAGAAGTCAAAAGCAATATGCCGGATTCAACCGTTCCTTTGTCATATCCCAGCTGCAATCTGAGAAGTCCTGTGTGGAGATATTCATAAGAAGAAAAATTTCCATCCATGGCGATTTTCCCCTTAACACCTTTATACATATATCGTCGTCCCGGCAAAATGTTCAGGCTCACGTGTTCCTCTCTCCATCCCATGGCATCTAAAGCATCACGGAGTATTTCTCTTCGATAAGCAGTGCCTGCCAGACAATCAAGCAGGTATTCACAGGTAATGGTTACATCATGGATCATGTTTTTTGATTCCAAAATGTTTTCGGCATTCCGGAAATGAATAATTTCAAAATTCATACTTTTTTATCTCCTTTCATGGTTGTTTTGATTTTTCGTTATAGGGGTTAACCTGTTCACGCCAGGTTAAAATTTGAGGTAAATTTGCTCGAATAAACGATAGGTCTACTTGTCTTCAGGATTTATATGGCCCAGGATCTCATCAATGAAGATTGATTTTTTAGAAACTTGGCCCAGGTAGGAAAGGGGATAGGATAAGAATAACAGTTCCATAGCCCTTGAAATAGCCACAAAGCATATTCTCCTTTCTTCCTCGATATTCCCCTTGGCGCTGGGCAATAAGCCTTCAACCATTCCAATAAGAAATACAATTTTAAACTCCAGGCCCTTTGATTTGTGGATGGTCATGAGAGACACCCCTTCTTTATTCTGGCTGGTTTTGCTGTCTTCAAAGGTATCGGTGTATTTCAGGAATGATTTGATATCATTGTACCGGGCCGCTGATAGCTGAAGGTGATTTAAATTCTCGATCACAATATCATCCGGGCTCGGCATATCTTCGTCTACAATGAATCTGTCATAATCCAGATTGTTTCTCAGCAGCTTCAGTAACTCTGATGGCCCAAAAGTATCAACCCCCTCAATTAAAGGGTCCATGAAGTTAATAAACTCCCTGATGTTTTTCCGGATAAAGGGGGTATCAAACCGGGTTTCTTTTAATCCCTGGTACAGATGAATACCCTTTTTGTCACAGAACTCTTTTAACTCAGCTTTGGATTTGTTTGAAATATATCGAACGGGTGCGTTGAGTATATTCAGAAGGCTATCATCTCCCTCATCGGAATCTGGGTCCTGGATCACCCTAAGATAGTCAAGGAGGATTTTAACTTCACGCCGGGTATAGAAGTTCTGGCCCCCATGGATATAGAAAGGGATCTTGTTTTGAAGGAATGCTTCTTCAGGATACAGGGATTGAAAATTGGCCCGGTATAAAACAGCGATCTCCTTGTAGGCATATCCCTTTCGTTCAACCAGGTCGGTGATTTCACTTACCAGAACCATTGCCTCTGTCATTTCACTGGAACTTTCCAGAACGATAACACTATCTCCTTCTATATTATTGGTTTTAAAATCTTTGGGAATCTGTCGTTTGAAATGCTGGGCCAGATTTGAACAGGCCTGTACTATTTTTTTTGTGGATCTGAAGTTTAACTCAAGGATAAACTGCTCTGACATGGGAAACATGGTTTTAAAATTCAGAATGTTTCCCACGCTGGCGCCGGCGAATCCATAAATACTCTGGTGGTCATCCCCGCATACCCAGAAGCTTGAATTTTCCTGGTTTTCTTTGATGAGAAGCTTTAACAGGCTTAGCTGACAAGGGTTGGTGTCCTGGAATTCATCAATCAAAATGCTGTTGAACATCTCCTGGTACTTATCCCTGATTTTTTCATCATCCCTTAGCAAGCTATAACTTTGAATGAGAAGGTCATCAAAATCCAGAAGCATCTTTTTGAATTTGATTTCATCATAGAGCCTGTAAATCTCGGCAACCTTCATCATGGATTTATCACCTTCAAACAATTCTTTGAAATCCTGTGCATCAATCAGATTATTCTTTGCAAGAGAGATTTCCCGAAGTACGGTTCCAATGGTCAGATCCTTTATTTTCAATTGTTTCATGACCTCTTTGATTAGGATCAGCTGCTCTTTTCCAGAAACGATTTCAAAGACAAACCCTTCTCTTTTTAACAGGTAATAACAGAAAGAATGAATGGTGGATAAGTGGACCCTTGCTGATCGATCCCCCAGCACTTCCACCAGGCGGTGTTTCATTTCATCTGCCGCATTTTTGGTAAAGGTTAACCCGAGAATGTTTTCCGGCGAGATCCCATGTTGATTGACCAGGATGCCAATTCGTTCCATCATTGTTTTTGTCTTGCCAGAACCCGGCACTGCTATTACTGCAACAATACTGTTTCTTGATTCTGCAGCTTTTAACTGTTCAGGTGTCAGATTGTTCATGCTGCCTGCCCTCCTTGTTTATGCGCATTTTTGATGCAGTTGATTGCCATCTTGATCCTGAATTTCGTTGCCACAATTTTATTCAAGCTGGATGAGGTTCTATCTTCCCGGATGATTTTTTGCAGCTTTTTGGCATATTCTCCATGAAGGCCATTGAGAAAGTTGATAACTGCAGAAGGGGGATGGCACCGTAACATTAATTCAATATTCACAATCTGGTGCTTTCTGTTTTCATCTTCCTTGGTTATGGTCAAAAAATCCTGGATAGCACTAATTTCTTGTTTGCTCATGCTGCACTCCTTTCATTGAACCATTCATTACAGGCGGTCTTGTATGAACAGTTCTTACATTTCCATGATGTGTCGTTGGGGATGAAAACCTGCTTAGAAATTCCATCCCATACCTGGACAGCTTTTCGAATCAATCTATGCTCATCCAGTTCAGAACGGGTGGTCCAATACTGCTCAAACTTCGGGGTTTTGGTTTTAATCAGGGTGTCAAACTTCAATAATATTTCACGATCCCTGAAGCCTTTGTCACGCACAGCCATTTGATATAAAGTAAGCTGTTGGTTCTGGTCAACTTCGTCAATTGAATAGGCCCTTGCTGAAGTTTTATGGTCCGTCACAATGATTGTTCCGGATGGATCTTCTTCAATAAGATCTATGGCGCCGATGAACGGGATGGGAATACCGGGCAGATAAAAGCTGAATGCCTCTTCGATCCCGAGAATACGATAGCTGTCACTGGGAAGTTTATTGTACCAGATGGTCAGAAGATCCTTACCCATAAGCGCCATGGATTTGAAGTCATGATCTTTGGAATATCCAATGTCAATTTTGTTTTCAGCGATCCTTGTCCATATCTTTTCAAAGGTTTCGTGGATATCCTTGAGCAGCAATATCTCACCCATCATTTTTTCCAGGTAATACTCCTCCAGGGTTCCATGGATTGCAGAACCGAACTCCATAGCATCTGATTTTTGTTCCATGGGGATCTTGTCTATTTTTGAGAATTTATACAGCAGAGAGCATTCCACATAAGTGCCAATACTGCTGGCGCTTAAATGCTCTGTTTGTCTCAGTTCACTTAAAACCATTATAAGTGCCCTCCATAAAAAAAGGGATAAGATCCACCCATGCTCAGTGAACCTTATCCCCTTACGAATTGTAATTGATTAATGTTTAAGCTGCTTGCTGGAGTGTCCTGATAAAAGTTGAGGCATCTGCAGAAGATAATTTCTCTAGCGTGGTGCCAAAATCTTCCATGACCAGATTCCCCAGGTCTTCAATCGAGATACCCCGGCGCCGGCTCAAATTGTAAATGGCACGCTGCTGGGCTTCACTCATGGAAGGTGTGTCCTGGTTTCCTTCCTTTGCTTTAGTCTCATTTGGGACTTCTGCTGTTGGAGTTACCTTTGCAGCGGGCTGGGGTGCTTTTTCTGCTTTGGGCTCAGGTTTCTTTTCTTCGATTTCCTTTTTAGGTGCTGCAGGTTTTGGTTTAGTCGCTGTTGCCGGAGTTGCCGGAGGTTTCTGGACAACCTTTTTAGCAGATCCGGAACCAATCACATCATCCAGGTCACTGAGTTCTTCAAGACAGGCAATACCAATGTTGCACATATCCCTGAGTGCTCGACCTTTGGCACGGGTGCTGGCCATCCGGATCAAATGTTTTGAAATCATTTCAGTGCAG
>Ga0180732_1001579_pt1 | contig 13761 bp, 14 predicted proteins | sample KR11_01MetaG_FD_148674 | JGI IMG/M metagenome (GOLD analysis project Ga0180732, IMG submission 148674) | Groundwater microbial communities from the Olkiluoto Island deep subsurface site, Finland - KR11_0.1 MetaG | ecosystem: Environmental > Aquatic > Deep subsurface > Groundwater | place...
GCAGATCCGTCGGGATACATATCTAAGGTGACGACCAATGCTCAGAAGTACGGAGGAAATGGAGAAAAGGGTCCTTGGGAAGATTTCGTTTCGCAAGAGGGGAATCCATGGGAAGATTTTAAGGCACTTCCGTCATTACCTGTGACCGGTATATTGAGCAAGGCCGCCGACCTGGTTAAAGAGGGAATGAAAACATGGAAAGAGGGGGCAGACATCGCCCTAAAGTCTGTTACACCGACTGAGGAGGCACCTGAAAAAGCGCTCACACAACAACCCGGAAAGGGTGTTGAGCGACAATTGTCGATAGGAATGCCCAGACTCACACCTAAAGAAGGGGCGGTGGAGAAGATAGTACCTAAGTGGATGAAAAAGGGAGGAGTATTGTCGCCTGAGGACAGAAATAAGAGTTACGATGTATGGGCAATTTCAGAGGAAACCAACCTTCCTCCGAGTTTTGTGGAAAAACACTACGACGAAGTTACTGCAGAATTGGGAATGAGGGGGGTACCAACCAGGAGGGACATGGTTGATACCATGTTTAAGTTAGCTATCGCGTCAGGACTTGCCACACATCCGCTCGCGACCATAGTAGGAGTGACCGGGTTTATGGGAATATCTGAACTTGAAAGTCTCGTCGTCCAAAAGAATTTGGGAGAAAAGTACAAATTTGGTACTGGTAGAGAGCTCAAGGAATTTCTCGGCGACCTCAAAGAACCTTTTGACACCGTCGCCGACGCCGTAGAATTCGTCGGTAAAGCCGCAGTAGTTGGCGGTGGAATGAGATTGGGGAAAAAGGCGCCCGCGAAGGCGAGGGCGAGTTGGGAGAAATTTACTCGAGAGACTGTGAAAGAGTATGGTCTTCCGAGGATTGTGACGATAGATCCGGCAGAATTGAGGGCGGAACTCCAGACCGGAGGAATACTTGAGAAAGATGTCGAAGATATGTACAGATCGTTGGGGTTGAAAGGATCTGAAATTCGTCAAGCGCTCAAGAAAGGTCTCGTGATTGAAGTTTCCACTGAGAAGGTGGTGATGACTCAAGATCGGCCGTGGTTTGCCTCGCTGAAGAGATTTTTCGGACTGAAGTCGGGAGAGATTTCTCGGACTGTGGTCGGAAGAGAGTCGACGTACAAATTTGGAGGGGGACCGCAAGAAGCACCGCCAAAAGCTCCTCCAGAGGAAGGGGGCGTCGTCGCTCAATTACCTGCACCAAAGCCTCAACTTCCTGAAGGGGGTGGCGTTGCCGCTCAATTACCTGTACTAGAACCTCAACCTCTTGAAGGAGGAGGTGTCGCCGCTCAATTATCTGTACCAGAACCTCTATCCCCTGAAAAGGCGGTTCTTCACCCTCTTTCTGAAGACGAGCAGAAAGATTTAGGCGTGAGGTTTGAGGGAATGCAGGAAACTTCTGAAGGAGAAGAAATTCCCGTTTATACGGATTTAGAGACGAAGAGCACTTTCTTTCTGCCGAAAGATAAAAGCGTAAAAGAAAAAGTCGAAGAGATGAGGGAAAATTGGAGAGAAACAGAGAAAAAAATAGAAGAAGTTACCCCATTCGAGGAGGAGTTATCAGCGGAATTAAAGCGGTTAGAAAAACATAAGGCAAGAGCCGAAGGTTTAGGATTATCTAGAGACACCGTCGTTAAAGGTTATCTTAGCGAATTAGAAAGCCTAATAAAAAAGAAAATACCGGCTAAGGCCGAATTAGTTGAGAGAGCGATAGAGGCGTATTATGAAGGTGATTATAATAAAGCGACTCAATTATCTGAAGCGGCGTTAGGTTATTTACATCAAGATGAATTATCTACGCTCAGATTTGAAAGGGAAGAAAGATTAAAAGGACTTGAAGAAAAAAAGATAAAAGTTACCCCGCCCAAGGAGGAGTTAGTCGCTGGCAGATCGACTGCTCCTCCCCCCTCCAAGGTGGAGGTTCCAGATAATTGGGCCGATCTCGTGGTGGAAGCACCCAATTCTGAGAGAGCGAAACAGATGTTAAAGGCGTATGGAAAGTCAATCGATGAGTTCAGAGCCGTCTTTACCGATAAACTCAGTAAGGGGTTGGCGAAGGAGGCGGAGAAATTGACCCTTGACCAGGTGGAGGGTTATGAGAGGATCTTTAAGATGTCGTCGGACGATTATCGAATGACGAAAGAAGACCTTTTAGATCGGGTCGCGGCCGCTCAGAGGTTAGGTTTGACCGTTGCCGGAAAAAGTCCAGAAAAACTGCGTCAAGAGGCCTTGGAGAAGTTGAAGGGGATGAGGAAAGAGAGGGAAAGAGATCGCGGAGAGATGTTGAAGTTCGTCCTCCAAGACGATACGATAGATTTTGTGGAGAAACTGGACACGAAAGAGTTGGACGAACTGACGCCTGCCGACGTCGAGGAAGACGTCGCGCTGATGGGAAAGGAAGGGAGACCTGAGGAGCTCGTCGATGAGAAAGACGCCGTTTTTGATTACATAGATTTTACCGGAGAGATTAAAGAAGGTGAAGAGAGTTTAGAGAAGATATTGTCTGATCCGAAATACAGGATGACTGAGGAGGAGACGAAGAAGTACCTCAAAGAACTTGAAGAGGGAGGAGAGGACACAGAACTCCTCTACGGCGGTGGTCCGTCCACTGAGCAGATATTAGGGGCGATAAAGACCGCCAAAGACTCCTTCCCCCACGTGGTGGAGTTGGGAAAGAGGGCGTGGAAAGAAGGTAATACGGGGTATGAGAAATTTAGGGACCGGATGAAGGAACTCCTCGGAGAACTGTGGGATAAAGTTAAGGGACTGATGGCTGAGGCGTATGAGAGGGTGAAGGAGTGGAATAAGAAGTTGGGTGAGCGCGGAGGGTTTGAAAAAGAAGACAGAAATTTATGGAATCAATTCAGAAATCAAGAAAATAAAGATTTAACCTCTGAACTTAAATCTAATGAAGAGTACGATAAAGTCGTTGAAAAAGACAAAGAACTCAGAAATAAATTAAGTCCTATGTTAAATAAGATTAATCGAGGCGTATCTCAAGATCCTATTACTCAGGAAATTCCTAAATTGTATCGATTTATTGGTGCAGATCCTAAACACGAAAAAGGTCGAGCTATATCCGATTTATCTAGAAAAGAGTATCAAGATATCGCTAAACGAATTGAAAATATGCCTAATACGTCTTTAGAAGAACGAAAAGAATATTTCGGAAGTTTAATTTCTGGTGATGATTTTGGGTATATATCTGGTCTTTATCACTTACGCCCGAATACTACTTTGGGTGAAGAGTTAATCATACGTCGTCAACTCATTAATAATTCAATTATGGATGCTATAATGGGGATTGTTTTTTCGAAAAAAGACGATCCGCATAAATTATGGACTGAGAAAAAATTAGAAGCTACGCGAGCCTTAAAAATCGATATAGAAGAAAAAATGCGATCTGAAGGCATGGATCCAGATAGTATTCTTGAATTTGAAGAACACGGAGGAACCATACCTACTCAATTTAAAGAGTATAAGACTAAAAGATACGATAAATTTTGGAAGTATCTTGACCGTATAAAAAAGGAAGATGAACTTCATAAAAAAGAAAAAGGTTTGGGTGAGAGAGGTGAGTTGTTTCCAGAGAAGAAGATAGAAGTTAAAACAGTTGAAGATCTAATAAAAATATTACCAGAGAATGATGTGAAAAATCTCGAGAAATTCATGGAAGGATCTAAAGTCCGAGATATTGTGTGGCATGGAACTGATGTTAGTGGATTATTTACTCAATTTGATACAAAAAGTTTTGAATATGGATTTGATTTAGGCTCACATTTTGGGACAAAAGAGGCCGCTAATAAATTTGCAATGGATGATCCAAAATACGTTAAAGAAAATGATAGACCTAGAGTAATGCCATTTGTCATTAACATAAAAAACCCATTAAAAATGCCAGATGTATTTGGTGGTGGATTTTTAGAACCTGATTCTCCAATTATTGATTATCTTGTTAAAGAAAAAATTCTATCGAAATCAGATGTAAATCAAATTAATGAATTCTTTGATATGAGTGATAATGCCAAAGCTTTTGATCTTATACTTGAGAAAATTAAAGATTACGGTTATGATGGAATTGAATACACGAATAAAATAGAAGATCGTGGTTCTACTAGTTATATTATATTTGATTCGAAACAGGTAAAATCCGCGTTCGGAAACGTAGGGACATTTGATCCAACTAAACCTAATTTCCTCTACGGCGGTGGTCCGTCTATAAAGCAGATATTAACTCCCCTTCGAAATGTCGGTCAAGATCTCTACGACCTTGCCATGAAACTTCCCGAATTTACCGACCTTGAGAGGTTGGTGGGGGAATACACCGGCGGAGTACAGGTGATAGATTGGGAACTTAGTCAGTTCGCCAAACAGATCAACAGAGAGGTTCCCAAAGAGGTTCAAGAGTCTATATCGGTGTACATGGAGGCTGGTGGCGACGAGGCGAAGCTCGTCGATTGGGCGTCTAAGGTGGAGGGAAAATATAAAGGGGCATTTAAAGGCGCGCTCAAATTGAGTCCTGAGAACAAAGAAAGAGCCGTCCAATACAGGCAGATGTTGGAGGACTTATGGACGACTGCTTACGATGAAGGTGTGATAGAATTCTACGTGGAAGATTACGTTCGCCATGAATGGGATAATCCCGAAAAAGCGGGGAAGAAGACTTTCGCCAAACTCTACGCCGGATTCTTCAGCGCAAAACCGAAGGAATCTATGCAGAGGTTCTTCGATGACTACTTTGAGGGAATACAAGCGGGATATAAACCGACGAATTTGGGAATAGGTTATCAGCTCGTCGCCGGACAGAGATCGATTAGAGGAGCCATATTGGCGAAGAAATTCCTTAAAGGAGTCATGAAAGTGAGTCAAACGGACGGTCGCCCGACGGTGGTGATCGGCGGAGTCGGTCGCCCGGTGAAGCTCTCTGAGGCAGACAAACAGAGGACTTTGTTCGTAAAACCTAATGTCAGAGAACACTCCACCAACGATTATAGGTTCATAGATCACCCGGCGCTCCGGAGATGGAAGTGGATCGGTAAGACCGAGGACGGATATCCCATATACATGGAAGGGAATATGTGGATTCATCCAAACGCTTACAAACAGTTTAACGCGCTGTTCGGGACCTCGGCGCTGAGATCTGGTGTCATATCAGAAAAGGTGCCGATAGTCGGCGGAAAACAACCGGGAAGGAGGGCGCTCAGAGTGAGCGCCTTCGTGAAGGGATCGATCCTCATTGGGCCATTTCACCACGCGCACATGGACGAGCACGCGTTATTTCACAAAGTAAATCCGTACAACCTTCCCGACATAGACTTTGAGAAGCGTCCGGTGTTGAAGGAGCTCGTCGAACACGGATTAATGTTATCAAGTCACCGCGCGTTGGACGAATTTGGAGAAGGACTCGCTTCTGGAGGATTGTTTCACAGAATTCCCGGGGCCGGAAATTGGTTGAGGAGTTACCAGGAATGGTTATTTGGATATCACATTCCCCATTTGAAGGCGGCAATGGCCGAACACGCGTACGATAGGGCGATGAAGTATTACGAGAAACCCCTCGCCGACGGTAGGCTCACTAGAGATCAACTCCTTAGGCACGTGGCGAATGAATCTAACGCGGCATTTGGGGAGCAAAATTACAAGTACATGGGGAGAAATCCCACTTTACAGGATGTATTTCGCCTCCTAGGACTTGCCCCAGATTTTCTTGAGGCTAGATTTAGGTTCGCTGGACAAGCAGTTAAGCGCTACGGAAGAGAGCAGTTCATGGCTTTATTGAGGGGAGCCCTCATAATGGGTGTCACCGCTCAAGTGTCAAACGTGCTCTTCAGCGACGAACACCGAGTTCGCCTCGATAGGCCATTTAGCCTATTTGTGGGGGACAGAGAATTTACGCCGAGGTCAGTGGTGGGGGATATACACCACTTCTTTACGAATCCTCGGAGGTTCTTTTACTGGAGGTTAAATCCCCTTTGGGGTCGCCCGGTAGTGCAACTTTTATCAGGACTAGATAAAGATGGACGAAAGGTGGGATTGATCCAGACGGTGAGGGATACGCTCGCCTCCTGGACCCCTATACCGGCGCAAGAATTTGTCAAAAGACCGGAGGAAGATCCTCTCCTTCAGATATGGTACGGATTATTGTCGTCTGTCGGAGTGACGAATTATCCGGCGAGGACACCGTTTCAAAAGTACGCCTTCACGCTCGATCGTCCAGCATATCCCAAGACGGAGAAGAGCAAAGAGAAGTCTAAGTTGGTCTTAGAGTTGATTAGAGATCAGAAGTCCGGAGAAAAGGCGATTCAAAGAGCGTTGAATACAGGAAAAATTGCCGATAAAGATGTGAATGATATAGAGGAGAGGGCGCTCCATCCGTCGAAGTTCGCCGCGAAGGAGATGACCCTTGAGGAGTTGGCGAAGGGAATTGAGTCCTCTCGACTGACTGATCAAGAGAGGGAGGAGATCGCCGACGTGTTCATCGATAAGATCGATCGAGCGGCGAACGAAGGGTCGATAAACGATAAGAAGATGAACGAATATTATAGAGTGGCAGATTCTATGATGAAGAAAAGGAGATGAGTTAGATGGTATGTCTAATTTGGATTGTTATTTTAGCCTTAGTGAGTTTTGTTGCCGGTGGAATATTTGGCCAGAAGTTGTGGACTAAGGGTAGTGAATGGTTGAAAGGAAGAATAAATTGAAAAGAGTAATAGTAGACATATTAGTTCTTATCACTATTGGTTTGATCCTCTTTATTCTGCCTGTCAGGATAGAGAAACAAGGACTTGAACTCTTCCTTTTCAAATTCCTTCTCGTAAGTGCAGGAGTTGTCCATGCACATATCTCAAGGAAACTCATGTTCCCTTATATTGATTTTAAAACTGAGACAAAGCAGATGAGCAAGGTTCTAATAATCGTCTGGTATGCAACCTTTATCTGGGCATGGGCAAGAGGTGGATAAGTTTATGGGTAAAAACGAAAAACGTTTAATATTTATAATATTTATCTCTATTTGGATAATGATATTCATTTTGACTTTTTGCGGTAAATCCCATGCTCTTGATAGATGTCAGGAATATATCCCTGAGATAAGAACACAAAGTTTTCATTATTTTGGTCTAAATTTTCCCTATTGTTACAATGTTGGCCAAGCAAAACAGGAATCGGCTTGTAGAGCCAATATAACAAGTTTTGATTATGGTGAAGGATTATATCAGTTTACTGGTTCAACAAAGAATTGGGTAAGAGAGCAAATGGGGGAAGATTTAAATTTTTATAATCCTTCTCATGCTATAAAAGCTGGTGCTTGGTATATGTCTCAACTTCACAAACAGAATTGGGACGGTGCGTTATGGCTTACCTATCAGGCGTATAACGGTGGCTGGAAGTTATTGAAGGCAGAAAATATAAGAGCTTGCCATTGTTCAGACCATGATGTTATGAGGCAATTCTGTCAGAGAAAAACTATAACTCTGAAGTCTGGTAATAAACTAAATTTTTGTGATGTGAACTATGACTATAGTCGAAAAGTCTATAAATATGGCCAAATATATAGAACTTTTGAAGATAAATGGAGGTTTTGGTAATGGTTATTGATGAAGATAAAGTCAAAGTCATTGTGCAAGAATATATGGAGGATAAAGTTGTCTTCAGAGATAATTGTATAGATAGGCATAAAGCCTTAGACAAAGCTCGTGAAGAAAGAGGGAGGGAAATTGAGAAAGTGGATATATCAATTAGAGATTTAACGAAATGTATTAATGGAAAATTGAATAAATTGTATCTAACGATCATAGGAACGCTTGCAACTACAATCATAACTTTGGTGGCAGTAGTAATGACACGGTTACTGAGATGACAAAAGTCGACAAACTCACACAGGATTTTAAATTACTGGATGATACGGAAAAGTATGAAGCAATGGAGAAATTGATTATCTCATTCCAGCCGATGAATGTATGTCTATTACTTAGAAAGATGATTGATAATGATGATGATGTAGTCTGCAAACCTATACTCAGAAGAGTAACTAAGTATATAGGAAGGTTGAAATGATAAAGGAAGGTCGAACTAAGGTGTATTGGGCAATAGGAATATTTTTAATCTTTGTGATTATAGGATATTTTGGTTACCAGAAATATCGAAATATAAATACTCAGATCGCTAAAATGGATTCAATCATTGCTGTGCAGCAGACAATAATTGAGGGCAACCAGAAAACAATAGAGGCAAATGATATTGTAATTGCTGAGAAGGAAAGATTGTATAGAAACCTAAAAGGTAAACTCACTCAGTATATTAAAGACGCTGAGGCTATTAAACCACCACAGGGGAAGATTGCAATTCAAGAGTGTTTTGGGAAACATGGTTTTAAACCAGAGGTGGGGAAATGAACGATACTCTACCTACTAATGGTAACCCTATTGTAGTAGTAGAATACCAGTCGGGAAAAATAATAATTGATAGATTTCCTGTAATAATCATAAAACGTAAAGAGAATAAGATATGAAAACTATATTTATAATATTTATTTTAATATTGTTTTCTTACTTACCTTCCTATGCTACTGAATGGTGTTTCACAGAACCGCAGTCACAAGATTTGTGTGTATTTATGGAAAGGTGTGATTCATATAAGGAGCAGATAGATATTTGTCTTGAAGCTAACAGTGAACTTGAGCAAGAAAATATATTGCTTAAGCAAAACTATAAATTGGCTTCTGATAATTATGTGTTGGAAAAGATGATTAATAAGGAATTGAGAGAGAGAATTGTTTTGATGGATAAACAATGTGATAAAAGAGTGGAAGAGGCAAAACCTTCATTCTGGAAGAAAATGGGTTTGAGATTGGAAGGTGCTGGAGGTTTAGTAATATTAGAAATTATAGGGATAGGATTAATATTGGTTTTATAGGGATTGGAGTTTTAGCGGGTGTGTTGTTATGAAATTATCGGTGATTATACCATCGTACAAAGATCCACTGCTCAATAGAACGGTTATAGACATTTTAACCGCCTCTAACGAAGAAATTGAGGTGATCTGCGTCCTTGACGGATATTGGCAAGTACCTGTCGACGATAAAAGAGTAAGAGTCATTCACCTCGGCAAAAATAGAGGTATGCGTGGAGCTATTAATGCGGGAATATTTGTGGCGGGTGGAGAATTTATAATGCGTGCAGATGAACACTGTATGTTCGCCAAAGGTTTTGATACAGAACTCACTTCTTCTTGTCAGGATGATTGGATAATGACCGCAGAGAGGTATTTTCTTGACCCAATTAAATGGGAGAAAATGGATATAGAACCCGTACGACATGAAAAATTAGTGATACAGGGAGGAACGAAATTTGCCGGTCAAAGGTGGAAAGAACGAGATGAAAAGCAGAAAGATGTAATGGTGAGTGAGACTATGGCTATGCAGGGTTCTATGTGGTTGATGCCGAAGAAGTGGTGGGATAAAGTTATAGGTGAACTTCAGACCGAAGGTTATGGTCCGCATTATCAGGATTCTCATGAGATGGTGTTTAAGACGTGGAAAGCCGGAGGAAAATTGATGCTTAATAAGAATACTTGGTTTGCTCATAAGCACCGGTCTTTTTCTCGCACTCATAACGACGGAACGATAGAGAATCCGGCCAATAAAGAAGTCGGATGGAAATATTCACTTGACGCGTGGAAAGATTACTACGAGCATGAAGTGAGGCCCAAGTGGGGGATATAAAGAAATTCGATAAATATAAGAGGTATGGTGCGTACCATTGGATGTGGTACGATAAGAAACCGTCGTACAGGGAAAATGCAGATTTTTTAAAAGGTTGGATAAAAGAGAAAGATGTAATTGAGATTGGCGCCGGTGACGGGTTTATAGTCCACCACCTCGGAATTAAAGGCATAGATAATGATTCCACAGCCGTACAATTGGCCGCTGAAAAGAAAGTGAAAGTAGATGAAGGGGATGCTTACGATTTACCGTACGATGATAAAGAATTTGAATGTGCCCTGATGACCGATACCGTAGAACATTTTAAGGACGTAAATATTCCTTTATCACAGGTAAGAAGAATCATTAGAAAATATCTCTACATCAATATTCCGGCGAGAGAGAGGTTTGAGGAACCAGATCACTATCATAAATGGACCCCAAAACAATTTATCAATGAAGTCACAAAGAACGGATTTACGTTGGAAGAAGAGCCAATTTCCAAGAACAAGAGACATTATTTCAAGTTTAGGAGGGTAGATGAGTAGGGGAATATCTATTTTCTCAAGGTATTATTCATTTCTCGGTAATCATTATCCTAAGTTGTCTGACGGGGTGACGATACTTCGGTTGACCCATGAGACCCGAGGCAAACAAGTGGCTGAATATATAGGCGCTAAGTTCAATCCAAAGAACGGGTATGAGAACGATTTGTGCATTCACATAAAACCAACTAATCTTGACAAGGTGGGAGACGGAGATTATGTGGATTTTTCAGATTCTCGTCGGGATCTCATAGATAAGTTGAGAAGTAGACCGAAGATAAAGGTCATCGCTCATTCTCTGTGCGAGCACAAGTACTTGAAAGAACGCCTTCCGAACGAGTTGGTGCACATTTCTCAGCAACACCTTAATTGGGAAAGAGATGTGAGAGATAGAAAGGGGGTGACCGTTGGCGGATATATCGGTCGACCGTCACGCGTAGCTGTGAAGATCAACAGAGAGATAGAGGATCGGTTGAAGGGGATTGGGATTAAATGGGTGAATTGGTTCAATTGGTCGAGTAGACAGGATGCGATAGATTTCTACAAGAACGTAGATTTTCTTGTTATCGGTGGACACGGAATATTAGACGAGATGAATTTTACGGCGGTCCCGACGAAGATGATCAACGCCGCGTCGTTCGGAGTTCCTTCCATCGCCTACTGGAGGGCAGGATATGAGGAATTCGAGGGGTATTACGCGCACTTTCAGGAAAAAGACGACCTATTGTCTGAAGTGGAGAGGTTGAAAGATGAGAGTTACTATCAGGACAAATCGATGAAGTTAATGGAAAAAGCAGAGGAATATCACTTGAGTAATGTGGCAAAACTTTACCTGGAGCTGAAATGAGCAGATTTAGTGATTATCAGTACATCGAGGCTGAGCGAATGACAGAGAGAGATAAGTCGGAGGTAAACAGTAAATTTTGGAATGAGGGAAAGTGGAGAACCTTTGTCGAACCATTATTACCAAAGAACTGTAAGGGAATGACGTTAGTGGATATGGGTTGTAATGCGGGATTATTCTTGAAATTGGCAGAAGACCGGGGTTTTAGCACCGTCATAGGGATAGAATCAGATCAAGGCGCCTGCAGAAGGGGTCTGGCGTACAAAGAGAGAGTCGGAGGTTGTTACAGTCTGCAGAATAAGTATATGGAAAAATGTATAGATCACCTCCCTGTGGCCGATTATACAGTGTTCGTAAATTCTCACTACTATTTCCTGATACATGATTGGTTGAATTACCTCGATAAATTGCAGGCAAAGACCGCATACTGCATAATAGTCACCGCGAAGAAGACAGAAAAGTGGAGTATAGCGAGCGCAAGCACGAGAGTCCTCAGAAACTACTTCAAGTTTTGGAGCGTCACGGACACTGTATCTGGAGTTCCAGTTGACGGAGATCCTCGCCCGAGGAAACTCTGGAGCCTCTGCTTTAAGAGTCCGTGGTTAGAACGAGTACCGATAAACGATTTAACTCCTGGAGATCACGTCCAGAGGGGGTATTATAAGGCTCTAGATAAGGGAATTGATCCGCTAAAAACCGCGTACTACGGACTTTTGAAGACGCGCAGGAAACCGAATTGGTCCGAGGAGAGGCTCAAGAACTACATGTACGCTAAGGCAGAATTGTACAAGAGCGTTAAGGAAGACGGATTAAAGGAGGCGATTATCGTCAATTCGAGCGGAAGGATCCTTGACGGAAGTCACAGATACAAGATATTAAAGCACCTTGGTCATGAGAACATGATAGTAAGGAGAGTGTTGTGAACGATGTAACGATCATTTATTACACCAGTAACAGAGAAGAACCCGAATTTGAGGAGAGGATCCGACAAAATATCCTCAAAGTCACAGACCTTCCTATAATCAGTATATCGCAAAAACCCATCGATTTCGGCGCTAACACAGTGATCGGGGATGTCGGTGTTTCAGGATTTAATATGTTCCGACAGGTACAAATCGCGTGTAAAGCCGCAGAAACGAGGTTTGTGATCTCGGCAGAAGCAGATTGTCTGTATCCGCCGGACTATTTTCAATTCATCCCTCCTCGAGACGACGCGTGTTATAGGAATAAAAACCTCTACGTCATGGGACAACATCGAACCTATTTCTACAAAAAGGAGGAGGGAGCTACGCACGCACAAATAGTTGGTAGGGAATTTTACCTTGACAGGTTGAACGAGTTGTTCTACAACGCGCCGTTATGGAGCGTTGAAGAGAGAAATTTCCCCAAGGAGCGGTGGAGAAAAGAAGACGTATTCGATGAAATTGAGTATTGGGAGACAGAGAATCCGGTGGTACAGATAAAGACGAGTCAGAGCATGAGACATTACACTTGCTCTGACAGGATCGAGAGGAACATCATCCCATATTGGGGGGATGGAAAAGAATTCAGGAGGACTTATTATGACATTGGAAGAAGGCATTAAGAACGGCGGTTGCCCGTACGTGATCAAGGATTGTTCTCGAGCGACATTTCCCCGATTTTTGGTGGATAGAGGAGCGAAAGTCGGGGCTGAGATAGGTGTATATAAGGCGGAATTTACTGAGATGCTGTGTAAGGCGGGGTTATTCGTCTACGCCGTAGACCCGTGGTCGGCGTACATGGAAGAAAAGCGGCAAGAGAGACAGAATTTCCTCTACGAACACGCTCAGAGGGTACTGACGCCGTATGAGAACAAGAAGATAATCAGAAAATTTTCTATGGAGGCTGTGGAGGAATTTGAGGACGAGAGCCTTGATTTCGTCTACATAGACGGGAATCACACTTTCAGGTATGTGGCTGAGGATGTAACGGAGTGGTCCAAGAAGGTGAAAAAGGGAGGCGTAGTCTCGGGTCACGATTACACGTCTGTCAGTCGAAAGGTTCGAATGGGGTGCATTCGTCACGTCAGAGCGGTGGTAGATGCCTATGTAAAGGCTATGGACATTAAGAACTTCTGCATATTCTCATGTCCCTCCACCAGAAGAAATTACGATTTACACTCGAATTTTTTATGGATAAAGGAATAATTTATTACACAGATAATAGAATACAGGAGCCAATTCGCTCCGTAGTACGATCGTACATACTCGCCTCTGGCCTTCCAATAGTGAGTTCTTCGTTGGAACCGATCGATTTCGGCACAAATCTGGTATTGAGGGGAAAAGAGAGGGGTTACACCACCCAGGTCGAGCAGATAATAACCGCGCTTGAGAATAGTATGGCAGAAGCGGTGTTTTTCTGTGAGCATGATGTATTGTACCATTTATCCCATTTCGAGTTTACTCCTGAAAGGGATAATGTGTACTACTATAACTTCAATAACTGTAGGTGGGATTATCCCAGAGATAGGGTAATAACTTACGATGAGTTGACCTCATTGTCTATGTTGTGTGCAAAGAGAAACCTCGTTTTGAGGCACTATAAGATGAGGTTGAGTAAAATAAGAGAGATGGGTTGGGACGACAAGAGCCCCGAACCTCAGTGGGCGAGGGCGATGGGTTATGAACCCGGTACTAAGAAGA
>Ga0180732_1001580_pt1 | contig 13759 bp, 16 predicted proteins | sample KR11_01MetaG_FD_148674 | JGI IMG/M metagenome (GOLD analysis project Ga0180732, IMG submission 148674) | Groundwater microbial communities from the Olkiluoto Island deep subsurface site, Finland - KR11_0.1 MetaG | ecosystem: Environmental > Aquatic > Deep subsurface > Groundwater | place...
GTCTTACCCCAATAAGGAAGTTCCTTTTTCTTTGCTGCGTCGTATCTCTCGGAAAATCCTTTTGCATACTGATCGGGATCTTTTGTCATCTGAGAGATGTTGGATCCCACGTTCTTTATCGCGCCGACTCCTCTACTTATGATTCCACCACTAGGTGGAGTATCTTTTCGTATTCCTGGCGCGGAACCGGGAACATCTCTTATCTGCGCTCTCTGTAATGGAGAAAAGTTATTTTGTGCGTAGTTACCAACTGCAGACCCAAGTGATCCGAGGGCATTATTTACTGAGTTTCCCTGAGGCTTCGTCGGAGCTGCTGGGCTATTCACTGGTACTTCCGCCTTCACAGGCACCGTAGCCTTCGGCTTCTCGTAGTTCACGCGCTTCGGTACCTTGGGCTTTTCGGCCTCTTGGGGCCTCCATGTAGCGCCGCCCATACCGCCACGGGCGCCAAGAGCCTTTGCATCAGCATCAAAGCCCTGTCCTTCTCCCTGTAAATAATCAGGCGCGGCGTCCTTCTGCAGAAACTCTCGAACCATGTCTTGGGTAATCATCGCAGTCTCCCTCGTCCGGTAATCGCTCCAAGCATACGCGAGACCAGGCCACGCTGTCCAATGTTTTTGATCATGCCGCCGCGTTCAAGATCTTTAACGCGCTGCAACCCAGAGAGCCCACCCATGTCTTCGAGTGCACCCATGAGAGCGGGAGCCTTTACGCCCGCTTGCTGAGCCTTGTTCATACGCATGAGGAGCTGATCGGCCGCATTAATCGTCTCTCGTGGGGCGCCTGTGTTACGCAAGTTTCCGACGTGCTCTGCCACCTGCTGCGCCGTAATGTGTCGACCAGTACCCTTAAGTTCATCAAGAATCTTCAACTCATCCGGGGACATCTGCTTGTAGAAATTGCGATACATACTGCCCGTTGTAGGGTTTGCCATACGATTTTGCGTAGAGATAATGTCGTTGGCTTCGTCACCCATGCCACGAAGGCGGTTTAGTGTATCCTGTTGGACGTCTCCCTTTGCAACCAGTTGCTGTGCCCATTCATCCCTGCCCAGGCCACGAGGCACGTCGGAAATACGTTTATAGGCGCTCATCGCATCGGTGTCGCCCTGACCCACATACCCCAAGGCACTCTTAAAGGCGTTCTCGTTCACGCCTCTCTGACGATTGCCCATGAGCTTGTAGGCGCCATAACCCAGTCCAGCCGCAAGCGGGATATGCATGTTGAACGGAAGCTGCAAATGTTCCAGTGGGTTTTTCCCAGCGTCTTGAGAGATCTGATTGCGCTGAGCTTCCCATTCGTTATATAGATCGTTCATGCGCCAAGTCCTTGTTTGATGTCGTTTTTGTACGAAGGTCCAAGATGTGGATGCTTAGGCTTCTTTGTATCTTTAAAATATTCTCCCAATGCAATTAACGGAACAAGTGAAATCATTGACGTCAGAGGGAGGACGCTTGATATATTTTTGTATTTATTTGCACTGTCGTGATAAGCTAGTGCCTTCCACACCTCCGGGTCCTTCACGCCGGCACCAAATTCCTTTAAACCTTGCCAGTTCCTAAGTACCATGTTTTTAGCTACATTGGCATAGTCTTTTGCTGAAATGTTAAGATCCGGGGACGACTGCTTGGCCAGGTGCAGCGGAAGCGTTCCCAAACGAAGCATTCCATATTGAGACAGTAACCCGGAAGGATATGTCCTCGCTTTAATGTTCTGTGAGTCAATCAGATCTTTTGCAGTAGTTCCGGGGGATCCATGAGCTGCTGCCAGCTCCTCGAAGTATCCAGGATTTTTTCCAATCACATTTTTGGTATTCTTTACTGCGTAGAACTCTGGAGAATGTTGCAGTACCTTACCTGCAAGATACATCTCCGGACCCGCATATTTCATTGCTTTGATGATCTTGTCATCCACGGTCCCAGGAATCACCTTTGACATCTCATCTCCATAAAGAATAGACATTGGGGCGCCGACAAGGGAAGCACCAGCAAGCGCTTGTCCTATTTTGGGAACGATTTTCGAGAGCCGGCTATCCCTCACGTCCTTTGCGTGAAACAGCTCATGCGTTGGTGTCGTGATCAATGGGTTATTAAGTATAACCTCGTTGGACTCTGGTCGAAAACTACTGGGAGCACTAAATAAACTGGGACTCCCCTGAATAAGAACCGGCCTCTTAGGCATTATGCCAACATTTTTTGCGGCATGTGCCAAAACTCCGGCTGCGCCAATTCTTGACAAGTTCCCAGTAGAGTCAATCGCAACAGACTCCGGAGATACATGCTTCCCAAACACGGCCGAATTCACTGCCTGAAGCAACGGAATGTTTTCTGGTCCAGACAAGTTTTTTAATTCATTAATCGGGGTCTTTTCCGGGGCGGACTTGATCATATTTAATGCAGAGTCATGTTGCCTGACGTAGGGCTTTCCATTCCGGATAACGATATTCTTAAGATAATCAGAATATATCTTGGACGATACAGTGTCCATTTTACTCATAGACGCTGGACCGGACCCAAGCATTTTCGCCGCATCTGGCATTCCGCGAATATTAAGTTCCTGTAATTTTTTAATAACAGAAGCATCCACATGAAAAGGAACAGACGATCCCGTTGATATACGGGGTTCCTTCATTGCTTTGAGAAGTTGTAGTTTCATGGCAGAGAATGGATATAAAAGTTCATGTCCAATACGCTCTGCTATTTTTGGCTTGATCGGCATCTACTTCATTTCTCCGCCAATAAGGCTACGAAGTTTCTGGGGATCGGATGCTGCCATGGTCCAGCCTTGATTGCGATTCTTTGTATTGAAATCAGCAGCCTGCTCACGATTTTTGTAGATCTCTCCCAGAGATTTCAGAGTAGCCGTGTTCGCAGCCGCGCCCACGCCTCCGAGGTCCTTAAAAATAGAAGACGCCAGAATCGGATGCTCCACAACCATGGGGGAAACATCGGCATAAAGATCAAAAATTTCTTCCAGCTGCTTCTTGTCCTGTCCGCTCAATGAAGGATCCTTCATCAATTTTCCGAATGCCGTGGACTTATCGGACTCAAATTTATTCGCCTTTGCCTTATCTTTTACAAGGTTGATAAGACTAGATAGGCCATAGAGTCCCGCACCTGCTAACATAATGGGGGCTGCCCCCGTAAGAGCTTTCCCTCCAACAGCCAGAGCCTTCTCTCCAAATGCGGATCCAGGAGCCTTGGGTAGATACCCAGTAGTGCGAAGACGGCTCAGGACGGGATCAGACATGGATTTCGTGAGACCAGCCCCTTCACCGCCTCGGCCGGTAAGGCTGTTTACCATAGATTTTAGAGCGTCCTCTTTAGCGAGTGGGGGAAGTTTGCTGATGGATTTGGAAAGCATGGGATCAGACGCAATAAGAGATCTCCATTCTGCATCCGCTGGATGAGGAATATATGGAGCATCGGCAGCCTTCTTAAAGAGCTTGTCGATCTCATCAATCACTTCGTTTTTAGGAGGAGCCTGGTAGGCCATCTTGATCATTTCGCGTTTGTTCATGGTTAGCCTCTCTCGTATCTTTTGGCCGTTACCGGCACGGTCTTTGTGTTATTTGCCTGCTGGAACTGACCAGTCATTGTATAATCACGCTTGCCGAGAGGAACGTCCTCTTGAGAGGTGTAGTCCTTACCCGCACGCATCTTCTTATCAAAATCATTCGCTTTCTGCTCCGAATCCATACGCTCCGCGTTACGGAAGTTCGCTTCAGAGAGACCGTATTCGTTCATGTCTTTTTGATAAGGTGTTTTCCTTTGGGTCTGGTTTACCAGGAATGGGTTATCTTTCTCTAGCGTATTGATTGACTGGGCATACTGACCATATTGTGCTTGCAGCGCCTTGTCTTCATCGTATTTACCATAAGACCCAACGACATCACTTCCAAGACCATAAAGACCCAGGCCCGCAAACGCTGCGGGGATCGGGCTCTTCTTTATATAGCGCCCAATCCCACCTACCATACGTCCACCAAAACCAGGAGCGCCAGTGGCGGAGACGGCTGGCTTTGCATCTGTAGGATCCGGCATAGTAGCGTCAGCCCTCTTCTGTAGGAATTCGGATACGTCCTGAGAGGTAATCATTATTTTAGAACCTGGCGATGAATTTCGCCTTTGAGTTGTTCACGAACTTGGTTGCAGTTTTCGACAAGTGTCTTGTATTTGATCACAAGTGGGGCATCTCCGAATACATAGGTAACAGCAAGATCCTTGTTCAGGTAATCTTTAATGTCCGATGCATACTTGTGTAAATTGTATTCCTTGAGATAATTGTCAAGTGTGGGGAATACCGCAAGTAGCGTATCCTGTCCATCGACTGCAGAAGCCATCTTGTTGATGTTCTTCGGGTTCTTCGTGTTCAGAAGATACTGACGAGCTTCCTTGAAAAAGTCCTCGCGAATGTTTTTAAACTTCTCATGGGCCAAATACAACCGAGCTTCCTTCTCACGATCAGCGCGAGGATCCTCTTTTTCTTCCTCGGGTTCATCTTCCTCTTCCTCAGAGATCTCGATCTTTATGGTTGCACCGGAAGGAGGAAGCATATAATCTACAGAGCTGGAAGGACCGGCTTCGTCGGGTGAAAAAAGCATGTTGATAATACTCTCTGCATCAGCTACCGGGAAAAGTGCAGATGCTTGGTTAATGTTTGGTTGGCGATAGAAATGAAGTCTCGTCTCCGTATTCGCTCCTTCACAGACCCGACGAATCATATGTTCGTTCAAATCGTTTTGTGTGGCGAGGTCGGAAATAATGTCATTCAAGGATCCCTTTTGTCCAAGGAATCCGGATACTGCTTCTTTAATGAGTGCACGCAAATCCATGGAGGTCACCTATGAAATGGTCAGAGTTTATCGAAAACCCTCAAAGTAACAAGGATCCCCAGAGTGGGGTCATGATGATTATACTCCAGAGAGACATACGTCCGCAACCGGTATTTAACCTGTTGTACTCTGGACAAAACTTCAATCCCTCCGACTATGGTTATGCCATGTCTGATGGAAAAGTGCAACGAGAAGGAAGTGTTTATTTATCAGAAGACATGATGAAACTGAAGTGTTGGTGTGAACAATACGGCATCAAACATTCCTTCGACTTCTTTGCAGATGAGATCGACGGAGGATTCATGGACGGGGAATATCTGCAGATGTCTGGGAATTTTACATTGGACGCCATCAATTCATTTCCTTTGAAATACCATCACATGTTTATTCGAGGTGCATCATGCTAACTGAACTAGCTTTAAGAATGGGTTTTACCCCAAATGGGGACGACTTTATTGCAGAGAGTGGGATGACTGTCCGGTTTTCGGAGAAGGAGGCAATCATCACAGAGAAACTAGAGATCGAAGACGAGTATAATAAGATGACTGCCCTTACATATGCTATGGGAGAACTGGAAAACTCATATCTTGCGACCGATGGTAAGGGGCTGTTCTTTGTTCCGAAGGATATGGAGGATATGAGACTAAAAGTTGCGGTGGTTCATGTACATGCCCCCGGCATTTGTGTGCTACGTCCCATCCGTGTGGAAAGCGTACCCTATCACGCCGGGCTTACCTCACCAGAAGAGCTTATGGGAAATCTTGTCAGTGCAATGGCAAAGGAAAAATTCAAGTCTCCCGAGATCAAGCTCCTTGCCCAGTATAAGAATTTGTATATTTATACAGCGACGTCCTTTGATATGGCTTGTGATGACCTGAGAAAAGAATCCATGATCGATATGTTCTCTCGTCAGCCAAAAAATGAGATGGAGGCAGCGATTATTGACGAGTTAAGGAAAATTTACCAAGCGTCAGATCTGCAGCAAGCTTGCAGTACACTGCTGCATGAAGAGAATCATCCGGCTGATCAACCCGATGCGTAAATAGCATCTTTCGCATTTGCTCTGAGTACTCCGTTCTCTCTGCTGTGAAATCCTTATACATTTCGTCGCTGCCTTTAGGAAAAACGACCTCTCCGCGTTTGATTGAGTTGACCATACGGGAAAGAAATTCATTTCTATTGATCGTATAACGCCAAGCCTCTGCATCCCAATGAAATAGCTCTTTCAGATTACCTGATTCAAATACCGAAAACATCTTCTCATGTCCAAGAGCCTTCATGAGTTGCTCGATGGGTCCCCAACCATGCCCCCAGTCTACCGCGAGACGCTGTAGTCCAAACTTCTTAAACGCTGTGACAATGTATTTTACTACAAAGTCCGGGCTGGCTTCCTCTCCACGGAACTTCTTCCAATGAATGTATGCAAACCGCCCGTCAGGCATATATCCGCCTATATAGAAGATCGAATAGGAGGCGAATCTCTTCTTTCCGCTGTCTGTTAATCCACCATCTCGACCCTCTCCCCAGTCTACCCCTCCGAACCATGCGATACGTTTCTTCTCAGGGGGGGCTAGGAGCTGCTTGGAGAGGTCGATGATGCATGACTGGGTAGGATACTCACACTGCTTGAGCTCGGCCAGCTGGAGAAGCTGCTCGGCCTTTCCACTAGACAGACCCAGGATCTCATTGTTGACCTTGTCTTCCGTCCATGCATTGTCCCCCTCCATGTGAGAGATAATGTTTCCATGCCATTTTACGGGATCCATGTTCAACACGGCGGCCAATTGATTAATATGGTATCCTTCGATTGCTCCGGAGTCTTTTATGCGAATCCACTTTCCCCATCGTGGGTTAATGGGCTTTCCGCAAGCAGAACACACAACACAGTCTTTTCCTATGTTCTTCATCCCCAACGGATAGTTCCAAAATATCGGTGCATGAGCTTTGCATGGTATGGCCCATTCGTGCTGAACGGAATCCTGCCATTCCTTCTCGATGAAGTTGTCGTCTGATTTAGGAGTGCCCGATTCTACCAGTCGGTTATAGGGAGAAGCCAAGGCAGATGCCGTAATTTCAGGAAGTGTAGAAGGAATCATATCCTGCAGCTCATCAATGATGATTTTGTCTGCGGGAATACCACGAATACGATCAGCAGAACGATTGGCTGCCCTGAGGAATAACATGGCGCTTGTTGTAAATGTATATAAGAAGACGTCAGCGCGGCTGTTTTTGTCAGTAAACAATGCTTTAAATCGATCACTGTCATTGATCATTGGAGCCAATTTCTCAACGGAAAACGTTTTTGACTGTGCCTCTGACGGTGACACATATACCATGCGCAAGCTCCTCTTCGGGAGATTGTTAAACATTGTATCTGTGAGAAGCTCAATGCAATCAATAACTGACTTTCCCACCTGCCGAGAGCACTTGAGGAGTTTCCATGGGTGCGTACTGTTGAGTATGTGTGGCATATATGGATGATTGGTGAAGCGAAGCGGGGCTTTGTCCAGTGTAAAGAAAAGCTCCGCGGCTTCATGTCGCTTTACTCTCATGGAATATCATCTTCCGCTGTACGCTTTTTCTCAGGATCTTCTTTCTTCTCATATTTATCCCACTCAACCATCTTCCACAGCTGATCGGTTTCAATAGATTCGTCCGGACTAAATATCTTCATTTTCTTAGTCACGTCTGTCGCTTTGATATTTCGGCAGTATTCATCACTAAGGATCTCGGACATCTTCGATCCGTATAGTTTTCTGTGATCCTTTTCTTCCAGGTTGTATATTTCACAATGATGTTCTACCTTGTCACGCTTACCAAAAGCCATGGGTCACCTCCGAAACTACTATGATGGATGAATCGAGTGCTGTCAACTAGATTTGCTATATTACATCTATTTACATGTATAGAATCATACTACACGTTTTCGGGCTTTAACATTTGTTAAAGTTCTCTCGTTATTATTTTCACACCTCAAAATCCTTATATGTGGTATGGCTTTTTCATTCTGTAGAGCGCCTGTTTAATTAATACCCTGGACATGGGGCGAATATATGCCGATTTTCCGTAGGTAATTCCACTACGCCCACACCTGTTCGCTCGATGCAATAAGAGCTTAAATATAGCCCATGTCTGACGGTTGATTTTCATGGGATTTATTGACGCTTACTGGACCCAATTATTTACCAACTGTTTATATGGAAAGGTGAGTAGAATCTTACATCTAAATAAATAAAAAAAATATACTCTTATAGAGAGAGAGAAATAGCTAGAAAATCTCCCCTAAATTATTTCTTATAGAGTTCCTGCCGGGCGCGCGCGCGCGATCTATATAAGAGACATCAAAATGTATAGAAATTACTTACATTGTGTTACAAGTAAGGTAGGAGGTGACATTATGCCCAGACTAGATCCGAAACGCAGAAAATCGTTCAAACTTCTAAGGGCCATAAGAAACTATGTCTGGTGGTATACGGTCAAGTATCCCTCGCCGCCATTGTACTTCGTGAAGAGGTTCATAGAGGCAGGGAAGTACGACCCGGCTAACCCCTGGGTCTTGCTTTATTTATTAAAATCTAACATTTTCTGATACAAGATAGATAGTGTGGGAAATATAACCCCCGCACAAAAGGAGTAAACCATGGCGACCGAAAAAACGGAAACCGAAATCAAGAACAGCAAGCTCAACGCCACCATCCAAGGCGGCTTGAACGAGAAGAATCAGTTCAGCGGAAGCTTCGTAATGGAAGCCCCGCAGCGTCCGGTCATGACCGGCGCCGAGAAAGCTCTGCTGGCAGGCGGTGCCGTGGCCCTCGGGGGCTGCGCCATCAAGGCCTGCTGCAGTGGCTTCCTCGACGTCGCGGAAGGCATCGACACGCTGCGCACCGGCGAGACCCTCTAAGGGGCTCCTGCTGAGCAAATCTGCTAGTACCCAATCGAGAGGTTGGGTGCTTGCTTTAGTTATGGATAATATGTGTTACAAGAAAGGTATAGGAGGTAAGCTATGAAGATAGAATTTACATTCACCTGGAAAACAACAAACCCTGTAGAGGAAATCGTAACCCTCGCCCCCACCGCGATTCCCACTGCCCACGCCTGCCACTGCGAGCCCCACGAGGACACACCTGTCCCGTCTCCCGGGGAGTTCGATCCTCTGTCAATCAACCCAAACCCACAAATATTGAGAGGGAGGCGTCATGTCAAAAAAGATAAACGTCTGTAGCGTCAATGGTGTCGTCTATCACAACGACACTAAGAACAAGATCAAAATTTCACAGGCCGGCCGATTCCATCTTCTGGTAGAATGTGCCGGTACCGGAAACACCGTGAAAATCAGATCGATTCCAAACGGATTCGAGTATAAGTGCGAAAATCTCGCGTCCGACACCGATGTCCAGGTGTTCCTAATCTCCATGGACACGGTAACCGTGGAAGAGGGAGCGGAACTCGTGATCATCACACCGACGGGTGCACTGATCTACGAATTGAAAGCGTAACTAACCAGGATCCTGCATTGCGCGGGGTCATTTTATGTATAAGGAGGTAAATAAATGTTTATGATCATGTGGGAGTTTGATAAGAAATCGTTTTCTGCAGAAGACATGAATCTCAAGTTGAGTGAACATGACCTTCCGCCAACTGCTAAACCCGACACCTCGACACGTACATTCCGTCAATCCTGGCGCAAGTTCTCGTCGATCCATACAGAGAAGTTTCAGGCACATATGATTAACGAAAATGAAGTGGCCATTGTTCAGAGAGAAAGCTCCAATGGCAAACTAAAGCTTGATCACCTCGGCACGATCAAGATCACTGAATATTCAAAGGGAAATGTGGGCTTTTTCTATACCTGTCTGCTCTGCGGACATGCCAATTCTATCAAGTCTACGGTATTCACATACTGTAGCAACACGACATGTGATGCCGCCATTCCTCCGTCTGTTCAGGAGATTGCAGAAGTCTTTCGTCACAAATTGGACGCCATGTCCCCGGAAGGACGTTCCCATTTCTATGTTCACTACACGAAGGATCTCTTGAAGACAATCCCGTTTATGTCGTCCGGACGTCCCTATATTTTTATGGATCAGTTCAAGGAAAGCGCCGAAGCATTTGCCAATTCTGTAAATGCACTTGGCGATCAATGTTATATCCTCGACCTGAAGAACAACGCAGACGCAAGCAAGATTATTCGCGCAGGCATTGCTGCAGAGATCACAGATCTTCGCGACCGTTACGAAAAGCTCACGACGAAGTCGGATGTCATTCGCGAACGTCGGCTTGATATGATCCGTGAGTCTCGCAATAAGATTGAATTGTTCAAAGAAGTGTTAGGGGACTATGCCCAGGATCTCAATTCTCTGGCAGAGAGTTTTCGAGCATTGGTTGCTCAAGATCTTCAAATTCAAACTCTTCCGCCTTCCGCAGACCCTCCAGCTCAAGATTCAGATCCTTCAGAATGTCTCGCTTCGTCAGTAGAGACACCTCAGTAATACGTTTTTCCAAATTCATTACAAACTTTCCCCAGGCAAGATCTCCGGTGTTCATGAAGTTCTCATAGGCCTTGAAGAACATGTTGTGCAGGTAGCTATCGTGATCAATGTAGACAAGCTTTACGCCAAGCTCCGTGAGAAGACTTTCTGTTTCGAGTGTAGACAGGCATGCCTCAAAAACGTGCTTGTCTACACCGGAGAGCTGGGCACCATACTCTTCCAGGTCTATTCTTATCCATGACTCTACATCAAAGAATAGGAGCTTATAGAGTTCGATGACATGATCGTTTGCATTTACACGGAAGTGCTGTTTCAGAAGGTCAACTGTGGTATGAAGACCACGGAGTATTGCGACGTACATAAAAACGCGAGAGTCTTTATTGGCCCAAAGCATATAGGCAATTTTAACGTCATCTGTTTTCTGATTCAGCTCTTCTACCTGGGCGTGTTCATACCATTTCTTTGTTCCTCTGACATTGGGGAATACCCTTGCGATATCTTCCGGTGTAGGAATCGGCAAGCTTTTGATGTTTGATAAAGTTTTCTTCTTTGCCAGTAGATAAGCGGCAAAGCGAATATGAGGGAACATTACTGTTTAGCTTTGAGCCGCTGCAGACCTTCGATGACCTTGCCTAAGATATCGACGGCCTGTTTGATAATCGATTCGGGAACTTCGATATTTCCGATACGACTCAAAAGCAGCAGCCTCAGAAGCTCCTCCTTTACACTGGTGAACTTCCCAAGGGATTGTACGAACTTCTCTACGTTGTCACCATTGACGAAATTCAAACTTAGCACAGTGTCAACGGTATCCATGTCGTCGAAGTAACTTGCAAGCTTAGTGAGTCCGCGTTTGTCAACGAAATCCATACTCGCAGACTTGCTCATGGACTTCTTGCGAAGCTCCATGGGAATATTGATCTTCTTGTCCTTCTTAATCTGTCCCATGCATGCAGCGACTTTCTCCATACTCATATCGCAGCACCGAAGGACAAAGGCCATCTTCGCATCGGAATCGACTACACGCCAATCATTGGGCAGTCCGTCTACGCCATTGATCTCGTAGTCGTACCCATTGTAGCGCACGCTTGCAGTCTTCTGTACGTCATTTGGGGGCCTGCGGACTTCCAGGCGTTTGATCATGGGGATCCAAGCCACATTCTTCGTGGGGATGATATAGATGCCCTTATTTGTCTTCTCGGAGATTTTGGAGAAGTATCCATATTCCGTAAACCCCAAGCGAATGGTCTCCATACCAGGTGTACGCACAGTGAGCGTATAGTCCGTCCAGATATCTCTGTCTTCATGCGTGGTAGAGATGTATCCTGTGTCTCCACCCTTGCTCACAGCCAGAACTTCATAAGGACCTACGACAAACGGATCTTGTTCTTCTTCTTCGTCTACATACAAGAAATACCCATAGTCTCCTGCGAGCGGGCGCCTATCATCCAGAGAGCAGGTGTCCGTGGGTTTCCCATAGACTTCTCCGCTCTGACGACCACCACCTGCATTAGAGACCATGTGCCAGTCCGATGTCTTTACACTATCGGAGACGGGATCATAGCAACGATTGGTGAGCACACAATGAGTGTGACTGGTTCCCGTGAAGATCTGATAGATCCCGGGATCACTGACTTTCTGGAACTTCTCATAGGTAAAGGGCGTTGCGAGAACGGGACCTTTACTCTCTTTGTCGCTCCAGTCAAGGACTACACCATCACGGCCAGCACGCTCTACCTCGTCAATGAACTCAGAGGGGAGATTGTGCTTCTTGGTGAAGTCTACGAAATCACCAGTCGCAACAATGTCCATGGAAGGCTTAAAGCTCTCCAAGGAGTTGGCCATCATGAGGTAGGCATCGGGTCCAATCTTCTGCACGACTTCGACTTCCTTGTCTTCTTTCTTCTTGGACAGGGAGTTGCGGAAGATCTGCACAAGAACGCTTTTGTCTCCAGAGAACTTGTAGAGAGTCAAAGGATCCGTGAGATCCTTCAGTACCCGCTCAAGATCTTCCCGAGAGAAGGTGTCCTGAATATCGCGTAGAAAAGAACGGCTTGCAGACTTCTGATAGGTGTTCGAGGTATTCTGGTATCCAGAGAACGACTCGTTGTTGATACCTTCACCCATCATGTCCGCGAAGAGATCGTCCTGTCCGTTCATCTGACCGGGCTTACGGTAGTCACGATCCATGGCTACTTCCTTGCCGATATTCCCTGTAAACAAATATTTATCTGCGTTCTCTTCGTTGAACACATCGATCTTGCCGCCTGGAATCATCATGACATCCAGAGGAGCGAGCTTGTAGTCCTTGATGATCACAGGAACGATGAAGAAACGGCTCTCATCGTTTGTATTCTTGATGATGATACTACCAACGCCATATCCCTTTTTATCGTCCCGTTGATTCCACGAGATCACGATAGAGGCCGCACGGCCTTTAATCATCTTCTTGGCTTGCTGCGTGATGTAATCGTCCCAGAGAGACGAGTCACGATCTAAATCAATATAGGTATTCGTTTTAGAATCTTTGTTTTCAGGAAATAGCTCCATGGGTACACCCCTTCGCAATGATTATACACGCCAGAAACATACTATGCAATTAGCAAAATCTCTGGTACAAGACAATCGATTAGCTTGATTTAACTTTGGTGGACTGAACGTTGGGCTTTGAAACCGCTGATTCAGAAGATTTCACGGTGTATGTTCCAGGGGTAGCAGTAGGTATTCCTCCAGAGAACGGAGTGCTCGTCATGATGGCCGCGCCACTTTCTCCTAGAGAGTTATGCCCATGCCCCAGGAATTTATTGATTAAGCTGTTTAGCTTATCAGCGATGGCGTCAATTTGCTCCTGCGCTTCTTTTCCTTTTAGGATTCCTCCACTGGTGTCTCCAAAGAGTTTTACCTCAGTTGGCGTGATGGTAATTTTACTTGTGCCACTCAAAGCACCAGGAACGCTGATCTCGATGGAGTCTTCGTTGACTTCAATGAGTGTCCCGAAACCTTTAATTGTCACTTTCTTATAGAAGGCCTCCAACCCATCTGCGTCAATGATGGTCGTATTAACATCGCGTTGGTGTATCAACGTGGCTTCCTGTGTGATTACAAATTTATCTGTATCGCTCTCTCCCAGACGGATGCCCTCTGTGGATGCGGTACGTCCTTTGATTTCACCAAGAATATAGGTGCGCCCATATTCGGTCTGCTCGCACAGCACATAATCATCTTTGCTGACGCACCAGTCTGAAACACCCATTGCACAAAGACGACAATTCTGATAAGTTGCCCCATTAGCAGCGCTGCGGACGGTGTATGTTGCTTCCTTAACATCTGTAACGTATGCTTCAAAAGTCATGACGATATAATAGGAGAAAAAGAATGAATAGTAAAGGAAAACTCAACGAATGGAAAATCATTGGAAACGCAGGGAAGGACGCCG
>Ga0180732_1001581_pt1 | contig 13759 bp, 16 predicted proteins | sample KR11_01MetaG_FD_148674 | JGI IMG/M metagenome (GOLD analysis project Ga0180732, IMG submission 148674) | Groundwater microbial communities from the Olkiluoto Island deep subsurface site, Finland - KR11_0.1 MetaG | ecosystem: Environmental > Aquatic > Deep subsurface > Groundwater | place...
GAAGAAGTTTGGTTAAGGTTTCTTGTAATTGCTGAATTTGATTTTTAAGAGTTTCGATTTGCTGTTGCGTTCCATCTTTTATTTCTTGTGTCTGGCTACTAACATACTGACTGCTGAATACTTCCTGTATTTTTGCTCTGGTTTGCGGTCCAACAATTCCTACTTGCTCAATTCCATATTTTTTCTGAAATGCCATTACCGCTTTTCTTGTTAATTGACCGAACCAGCCGGAAATAATTCCTTCCGGATAAATCTCTGAATCAGAAGCAAGCAGTTCCTGCAATCTTTTTACATCATCGCTGGTCATTCCATATTTTAAAGTTGAATTAAAGACCGGGGAAACAAGTTGAGCAACTAAAGACGGGGTGGCAACTGAAGGAGCTGTTGGTGTTGGAGTCGGAATTGGGGCTTGCGCAAGAATACCGCCTCCGCCGATTGGCACACAAGTTGCGCTTGATCCAGAACCAGAGATCCTAAAGCCGGCATTGCAACTGGATGCTCCGCAACCCGGATAAGAATTATAAGCAGCAGTATTAGATAAAGTAGCGCAAAGAGTGGTGCAGTCAGTGATTGCAGACGGCTCTATAGTGTAAGTTCCTGAAGAAGTCGGCAAAACGGCATAACTTGTCCCGGGAGTTGTATTTTCAGTGCAAACAAGCACGCTTCCAGCTGAACTAATTTTCATTGATTTAACACTGCTGTCAGATGAACCAACATGAAAAGCAGAGCCAGGATTAGTGGCAGTAAAGGTTCCACTGCTAAATATCCAGCTTTCAGCAGTAGAACCGCTAAAAATAATCATATCAGCTGTAATGTCTCCAATAACTCCAGAAACAGTTATATTTCCGTCAGCTGTAAAATCAGTAGTGGCGGCAAAACCGATAAAAGGGATAAGCAATAAAGATAATGTGATTGCTAAATATATTCTCATATTATTTTATTGCCATCCAGGCCCAAGAGTTGTCAGCAGGATCAACATTGCCCGCAGTTCCTGTGTTATAAACTGCCACCTGAATAGTGTTATCAGCCGTTGATGACGCGCTGCTAAAAATTATGGTGGGATCTGTAATGTATGGCGTGATAAAAACTTGATGGCTGGTTGTTACGCCAGTGGCAGCGCAATCCGCAACCGCCGTGCTGCTGGCAGTAACAGAACCAATAGTAACCGTGCAAGTGCCAAATTGAATGTCGCTTATTGTATCGCCCAAACTGCTAATTTTTATACTGTCCAATGATGCCAAACTAGTTGAGGAAGCAGTGGCAAAATTAACCGCTCCGGTAGTAGTCAAGTTTTCATCTCCGAAACTGATAGCTCCGGTATCAGAGTTAATAATAGCTGATTTTAAAACAGCGCTTCCAGTAGTTGAAGCATTGCCTGCAAAAGAGGTAGCGCCACTAATAGCCAAGGTGCTAGTGGCTGTTAAAGCGCCCCCAATTGAAGTAGCGCCATAAATGGTAGTCGCGCCCGTAACCGTCAATGTGCCTCCAGTATCAACATTTGTGCCAATGGTGGTTGTGGCATAAGCGGCCACTGCCACAAAAGCAAAAGACAGAACCACTGAAAGCAGAATTGAAATAAAATTTTTATTTTTATAGAATTTTTTCATAATTACTTTTAAGTTAATAAAAAAATAAATTGCAAAACAGCGTTACGACTTATGCTGAATATTAGTTTAATTTTATTTTAACATGCAACAATAGCAGCAACAACAATAGTAGTAGTAGTAGTAGTAGTATTCTGTGGATAACTTTACCCTATATATTCAATTCCTTTTCTATATCTTCAAGCTCTTTGTCTAAATTATCCAATTCTGTATTTTGTAAATCATCAGCAATGGCATTTAATTCATCTGAACTGCTAGTTTTTTGCAAATTAGTTGTTATTTCATCCGGCTGTTTCTGGATTTGATTTAAGATAGCCTCTTTCTCAAGATCAGTCAAAGGCATCTCTTCTTCTCTAATTACCCAAAAATAAACTAGGGCAACAATAATAATTATAACCACGATAATGGCAACTGCTTTTATGCTACAACATTTTTGGGGTGGCATAGATGCCATCGGAGGCATTTGATTTGGTGTTTGTGAATCCATATTTTTTGTATTAAGTATTAATTATAATATTATTCGGACGGAGAAGGACTTGGGCTTGGTTTTAACAATCCTGGCTTAATGGCTTCAATAACATCGACCAAAGCGCTGTGCGCGTCTTTAATTGTTTGTTTGACCGCGGATAATTCGTCCTTTATTTGCTGAAAAATATCCTTGGCATCCGCATCCGAATTTAAAATTTCTTCTATTTTAGTTTTTACATTTTCAACAGCCAATTTTGCATCAGCTATTTTTGTTTTGGCTGTTTCTAACAAAGCCTGCGGTTCAGAGATATCCGCGCCATTTTCCTGAAGTTTATCTAAACGAGAATCTATTCTATCAGCAATTCTTTCTAATCTAATTACTGCAATACCCATTCTGCCCATAATTCTGCCCCAATAAGCTCTAATTCTGATTCTTTTTGTTTCTTCCAATCTTTGTTGTAATTTTTCTTTTTGGGCAGTGAATTTCTGGACCATATTTTCTTTTTGCTCTTCTATTCTCTGTTTTATTTTTTCTTTTTGCTGAACAGGAGAAGTTGAAGCAGTATCATAATCTGCCAAAGCAGGCGATAGCCCGAAAGAAAACATCATAACTATTGCTAAAAAATAATTAATAAATTTTTTCATAATTTTTATTTTGGTTTTTAAAACGACTTTTATAAAAATGGTTTGATAATAACATGACGATTGGGATCTTCGCCAAAGCTTTCTGTTATTATATCAGGATATTCCGTAAGCACAGAGTGGATAATTCTCCGTTCATAAGAATTCATAGGCTCAAGACTTATTTCTTTTTTAAAATATCTCACGCGCTGGGCATTCATCCGGGCAATATTTTTTAATTCTTCAATTCTCTTTGCCTGATATCCATTAATATCCAAAAAAAACTGGATTCTTTCCAGATCATTTTTCTTAAATTCATTTTCAGCAATTTTCTTTAATAGGTGATTTAAAGCAAAAAGATTTTGTCCTCCTTCTCCTATCAACAGTCCTGCTTCTTTTGTTTTTATGACAAATTGAACGCCTTCAATGTTTTCTAAAATTTCTATTTCACCGCTTACTGATAGTTTTTCAAGAATTACTTCTATTAATGATTTGACTATTTGGGCTTGATTTTCCATCATTTTCAGTAATTATTTTCTTGGCCTTTTTTCTAACAATTGTTTCATGAATTATAGCAAAAATATTCATTGTCGTCCAATATAAAGCAATGGCCGCGGCAAAGCGCGAGGCAATAAAAATTATAAAGATTGGCATAATATAGCGCATCTGAATATTCATATTTCTGGCAAAATCTTCCTTAAAACTAGGTTTGTCTGAAACCGACTTTTTTATGGGAGGCAAAGCCAATCTCATTTGAATAAACTGCGAAGCTCCTGTTAAAAAAGCCAAGATATAACTTTTTTCGGACACATCAAAAATTCCCAAAAATATAGTGTTTAGACTTCCCGGAACACTAATAAAAGAATAGAGATGGGAAAGATCAAAATTAGCTCCGGCGCGAAAAACGCCGTAAAGCGCGATAATGATCGGAATCTGAATAATCAATGTTAAGAAACCGGAAAGCGGATTGATGCCATGCGCTTTATAAAGATCCATTGTTCTTCTGGCTTGTTCCTGAGAATCTTTTTTAAATTTATCTTTTATATTTTTTAATTCCGGCTCCAGCTCTTTAATTTTTACCTGAGTGACAATGGCGCGATGGTTTAAAGGAAAAGTAATAAATCTGACAATCAAAGTTAAAAGAATAACAGCCAGCCCGACATCATGAAACGGAATAGCATTAATTAAAAAAACTAAAGCGTTCAATAACGGCTCAAAAAATATCGTATTATAAGTATTTACAATAAATTCCATAATTATAATGTCTGTTATTCAATCATACAACAAAAAACCGACTTTCCCAATTTTTTACTTGCCACTTATAAGGTTTAAATTAATTTTTTAAATTCTTCGTCTGTTAATCCGGCGTCGCGTATAATTCCCTTAAGAGTGTGGGGATTAACCCGATTGTGTCTTGGTATGATAATTTTCCTTGTGCCATTGGTCATGCCAAGATGCTTGCCTTGCCGTAAAATCCAAAAGCCAACTTTTTTAAAAGCGCTTACTGCTCGCTCAGAAGATACATCTGTAAAAAGCATGAAAAAATCAGTTAAGCAAAAGCAACTTCAACTTCTCGCACTTTTGCACCCTTAAGCTCATCTTTTTCCATTTCAAGGTAGGTAAGAATAGCGTCTTGGATATTTTCTAATGCTTCTTTTTCGGTTGCTCCCTGACTATGACATCCCGGAAGAGCCGGCGTGTGGATATCGTAACCATATTTACTTTTATGAATAATTACTAAATATTTCATAATTTTTATCTTATCACAAGTATTGAAGGAAATCAAAACTTTCCGCAAGGCAAACAAAAACTAAAGAATTCTTGTTTTCTTGAATAATTCTAACATATTTTTCTCTAATTCAGAAAATTCCATCGTTTCACTGCCTTTTTTAAAAAAAATTATATTGGCTGTATTTTTTTTAAAAGAATTGAGATATTTTTTAACAATGTATCTAGCCCTGCGTTTTAATTTATTTCTAGCCACAGCTTTCTTTGCTGTTTTTTTAGAAACCACAAAGGCAAAACACGGCCCATTTTTAAAATTGTGGATAATTTTCAGAGAAAAAAAATCGGAATTATAGTTTTTTCCATTTTTTAAAATTTCCTTGAATAAACTCTTATTAATCCGATGTTTTCTAGAAAGCATGAGTGATTAAAAGAATAAAACAAAAAAGTCTCTGGGTCAATATTCACATTTTATCCACACAATATTAACATAATGTTACTAAAACCGCTGGTTTTGAGGTCATATCTTTAAATTGCTAATTAAATTATAATAAAACTAATGACCGTTAACTATGAAAAACTATGGGGAGAGGCTTTGATGGAAATCGAACTAAATGTTTCCAGGGCCAATTTTATTACTTGGTTTAAAAACACCGGAATTGCCAAAGAAGAAAATGGGATTATTTTTCTTAATGTGCCTAATACTTTTGTTAAAGAATGGCTTTCCACTAAATACAGCAAATTTATTTTAAGAGCCTTGAATAATATTTATCCTTCAGTTAGAAATATTGAATATTTAATTACTCCTGTTGGCCCGCAAATAATAAAAGCCCGGTCTTCTGTAAAAAACATGCCGTTTATCGCCGAAGAACAACTTGGTTTTAATGATTTTTATATAGACAAGGAGGCTAACCTTAATCCGAAATATACTTTTGAATCTTTTATTGTTGGTTCTTTTAATGAAGTGGCTCATGCCGCAGCATTGGCTGTTACAAAAACTCCGGGCACTATTTACAATCCGCTTTTTATCTATGGCGGGGTGGGTTTGGGTAAAACACATTTGCTTCAAGCTATTGGCAATAAACTTAAAGAAACCAACCCTGAGGCAAAAATACATTATTTAACTTCTGAAAAATTCGCCTCAGATTTTATCAATGCTGTTCAAAATAAAACTGTTTATGATTTTAAAGAAAAATATCGCAAATTTAATCTTTTAATTATTGATGATATTCAATTTTTCTCGGATAAATTAAAAATCCAGGAAGAATTTTTTCATATTTTTAATACTTTGTATGAAAGAAACAATCAACTTATTTTTTCTTCTGACCGATCTCCTAAACATATTGTCGGGCTGGAAGAACGCCTGCGTTCAAGGTTTGAGGGCGGAATGATGGTTGATGTTTCCAAGCCGGAATTTGAAGCGCGCATCGCTATTGTTAAAACTAAGGCTGAAGCAAAAGGATTTCCCATTGACCAAGAAACTGTTGAATTTATTGCTTTGGCTATTCAAGATAATATTAGAGAACTTGAGGGAGCTATAAATTCCATAATTGGCCAGTCAAAAATTAAGGGCAAAATATTAAGCATTAATGAAATAAAAGAAATTCTTAAGAAAAACGCCAAGCCCGTAAAAACTGTGACTTTTACTGATATTGTTAAGGCAATTTCATCTTTTTATGACATTAATGAAAAATCTCTTTTTGAAAAAACAAGAAAAAAAGAAATTGTTAAACCACGGCAAATCGCAATGTATTTATTAAGGGAGGATTTGAATATTTCCTATCCTTATATCGGCCAAAAATTCGGCCAGCGCGATCACACTACTGTTATTCATGCTTATAAAAAAGTTGATGAGGCCATAAAAAAAGATGTAAAGTTTTGCGAAGAAATAGAGAATATCAGGTGCATATTGTATGGAAAAAGTGTGTAAAAATTAAGTAGCCGGCAGAAAATAGTTGACAGCCAAATTGTTTTAAAAAATTTATCAACATTTTATCAACAATCGTTTTAAAAATTAAGAATTAAAAATTAAGAATTAAATAGAGATATGCACATATCCACACCCTAATAGTAATAATAAAGTATTTAAATAATTATTATATTAATATTATAATAAAGAACATGAAAGCAATTTGTATAAAAAATCATCTTAAAGAAGTAGTCGGCTTATGCGAAAAAATTTCTGGCAAAAATTTAAGTTTGCCAATTTTAAATAATATTTTAATTATAAGCGACAATAGGGAATTAAAATTTATTGCCACCAATCTTGAAATAGGAATAGAAATTATTATTCCAGCCAAAATAGAAAAAAAGGGGAAGCTTGCTGTGCCGGCAAATATTTTAAGCGGATTCATTTCAAGCTTGCCTTCAGATGAAAATATTACTTTAGAATCGCAAAATGAAAATCTTTTAGTTTCCACACAAAATAGTTCAACATTAATTAAGGGTCAGTCATCAGAAGATTTTCCAGTGCTTCCAAAAATTGACGGAAAAAAAGAAATAGAAATTCCTGTTCAGGATTTTATTTTAGGACTCAAGTCTGTTTGGTACGCTTCTTCTTTTTCAACCATCAAGCCGGAAATATCGTCAATTTATATTTATTCAGGAAAGAATGCGCCGATTATTTTTGCCGCTACGGACTCGTTTAGATTGGCTGAGAAAAAATTTAAACATTCTTTTGAAGATCTGTCAGGCGTTCTGATTCCTCTCAAGGCCGTTGTTGAAATTTTAAGAATTTTTGAAGGACGGGAAGGAAAGTTAAAAATAATTTTTGATAAAAACCAAATTTTTTTAGTTCTGGACAGAATAAAATTTATTTCTAGATTAACAGAGGGAAATTTTCCGGATTATCAGCAGATTATTCCCAAAAAATTTGTGACCGATGTTATTTTAGAAAAAAACTTATTTACCAATGCATTAAAAACAGCCAGTATTTTTTCCGGCAAATTAAACGAAATAAATATTCTTGTTGGCGGAGATGATGGGCTGGTAACTCTCCAAACATCCAGCGCTGACGCGGGAGAGCATACGGGAAATATTCCAGCCAAAGTTACCGGCGACGAATTAAAAATGAGTTTTAATTATAAATATATTTTTGATTGTTTGCCGCACATACCTTCTTCAAAAATTCTTCTGCGTTTTTCCGGTCCGGCCAAACCTCTAGTTATTACCGGAGTTGATGACAATTCGTTCCAATATCTGGCAATGCCTCTAAGTGGAGTGTAAATTGTGCAACATTGAATGTTGCACATAATTTTAAGACTGTTCGCCGGGTTTTTGGGTTGAAAAATTACAAAAATTTTGCTATCATGCTGATAATATGGGAAACAAAAAACAACTTATTCAAACAATTGAAAATTTGCGGAATTCGCGGGTTATTACCTATATAACAAGCGACAGGCAGGGTCCGCCAAACGCGCGGATTGCGATGGATGTTATTCCTGTGATAAGTAATCAGCTTCGCAAGATCGGCAAAACGGAAAAGATTGATTTGTTTTTATATTCAGCCGGCGGAGACACCATGGCGCCGTGGCGGTTGGTTTCAATGATTAGAGAATATTGTGGCAAATTTTCGGTTCTGGTTCCGTATAAAGCGCACAGCGCCGCGACCATGATCGCGCTTGGAGCCGATGAAATTGCCATGAGCGATCTTTCAGAACTTTCGCCGATTGACCCCTCAACCGCCAATGTTTTTAATCCGCAGGAACCGAACAACCCCCAAGCTAAAATTCCTATTTCTGTGGAAGATGTGATGGCGTATTTTGATTTGGCGAAAAATAAATTTGGAATTAAAAATGACGAGGACTTAACAAAAATTTTCAATAAATTTGTGGAATCAAATCCGCAGATTCATCCATTGGCGTTAGGAAATGTGAACAGGACACATAATCTTATAAGGCGACTGGCGGAAAGATTGCTTAAAAGCCACAATTCGCCGATGAAAGATGACGAAATTCAAAAAATAGTGGATTATTTTACGGAAAAACTTTATTCGCACCAGTATTTTATCGGAAGAAAAGAAGCAAAAGAGGATTTGGGATTAAAGAATGTTGTTTTTGCCGATGAGCCGTTGTCAAAAGCAATGACAGAGCTTTTTGAAGAATATAGAAAAGAAATGGAGCTGGGGAAAATTTGGAATCCGGAAATGGAACTTGGCAATAATTTCCAAATTAAAAAAGATTATAAGATTGCTCTTATTGAGACATCTGATTTATCAAATTATTTTGAGCTTTCAATAGATTTCAAAAAAAGCCAGGTTAACGCAATTCAGCAAACTCCCCAAGGCCCAATCCAAGTTCCGCAGGAGCAAGTCGCTTTTCGAGTAGTCGGCCAGGGATGGAGGTAGGAAAATATGAAAGAAAAAGTTTACGTCTATATAGACAGTAATAATTTAAATCTAGGAATTAGAGATCTTGGGTGGAAGCTTGATTATAAAAAATTTAGAGTATATCTAAAAGATAAATATAATGTTTCGGTGGCTTATATGTTTATTGGGTATTCACCAACTAATCAAGATTTATATTCTTCTCTTCAAAAAGCCGGTTTTGTATTAATTTTTAAACCAACAATTCCCGACAAAGATGGCAACTTAAAAGGTAATATTGATGCTGATTTAGTTTTGCAGGTAATGATTGACTACAAAGATAATAATTTTGATAAAGCGGTAATAGTAACAAGCGATGGCGATTTTTATTCTTTAGTTAAATATCTTTATGAAAATAACAAAATTTCCGTCGTAATGAGCCCATATGTTAAAACCTGTTCCGTTTTGCTTAAAAAATCAGCGAAAGAAAAGATTGTTTTTATGGATAATTTGAGAAAAAAACTTGAATATAAATGAAAAAGCACCGCTTAAAGACGAAACCTTAAGAAGTGCCCTTTCCTGTAGATCTTGATTAAATGATAGCAAGTGCAAACAAAAAGTCAAGCACAATTATCCACATTCTTAAAAATCGCCACCAACCGCCCAAAAAGCCAATTTTTAATTTTTAGTGAAAAAAATAATTAAAGGTCAATTATAAAAATTAATATTAAAATTAAGTTTAATAAAAAATAATATAATGAAAAAAGTTGTATCTTGGAAGTTTTTAATACCATCAGCTGTTTTTATTTTATTTATCACATCCGTTGTTGTTAAAGGTGTTGTTTCAATATTTCTTGAAATATTGGCCGTACTTTTTATAATAATTGGTTTTATAGATTTAATTCACGCTATTATTAAAAGATATAAAAGAAACAGATACATTAAATTATCGGTTAAAAAAAGATTGGCCGAATTAAATCTTGACCAAAATAAAAATTACAATGAATATTATAGAATCTTAAAAGAGGAAGAAGAAAAGTATAAAAATGTTCCATTTTAAATCTACAAAAGAAAAACTTAAAAAATATAGACAGCATAAGTTTTATTAGAAGCTAAGAAATAATTTACCCTCACTTAAATATTAAGTGGGGGAATTTATCCACAGAAATAGATTAAAAAAACAAAAAATCCATTGTTAATTTTTACAGATAAGAGATAATTATTTTAGTTAGGGGTGGCACTGGTCGGCCATCTCGAAAAAAAACTCTTACTAAAATGGTAAAAAAGAAGAAAGCAAAAAAAGGAAAGAAATAATTTTTTAGAAAGACCCCGGCATTATGGCCGAGGTTTTTCATTTGTTATAATAACTTTATGACTTGGACAGGAATCAGCGATTATTTAAGCAGGTTTAGAAACCTAAAAGCGCCGGAAGATTTTCTTAAAGAAAAAATTTCTTCCGTAATTAATGATGTTTTAAAAATTATAATTAAATTGGAAGAAATAGAGGTTAGAAACGCCGTGATTTTTATAAAAACAAAAAACCCCGCCCTTAAAAATACGATTTTTTTAAATAAAGAAAAAATATTGGAAAAATTATCTCAAAAACTTGGGAAAAATTCTCCTACGGATTTAAGGTTTTAAATTCAACAGGAACTAAAACCTCAGTTTTATTTCTGACTTTGTCATAGGCGGTAATTTTGATAGCGGAATTATTATCCCAGCCATCCAAGTTAGATGGAGTGAAGGTAAAACTAAAGGGCTCATTATTTGTTGACCCTAAATAAGTTCCGTTCAAAAAGAAATCAACTTGGTCAAGTTCAAATTTACCTTGATGAGTAAAATTAACAGTTAGGGCATTAGTTGGATTATAAGAAGTATTGGTAATTGGAGAAATTATAGAAATTTGCGGAGCATATTCCGGTTTATGAATATCGTCATATTCTTTCGGAATATCATCCATAGTTTGTTCTCTGATGTTTTGTCTCACAGCCCATGCGCGCACTTGAGGTTCCCAAAGGCGGAACTGCGGATCATCATTTGGATTTTCCAGAGCCGGACCGAGCGGGTCGTCTTTATTTATCCAATAAAGAATTGAATGTATTTGAGTGATTGGTTTTTCTTCAATAAGTTCTTGGGGAGTAAATTCTGTTGCTAATTTTTTTGAAATTTTATCAATCTTGTAAGTTTGCCCGCCATGCCAATCTCCGCGCAAAAATGGTTTTGGTTCAGGTTGTTTTTGCGGTTTTTCAAAATCTTCTTTAGGGAAGCTCAAATAGGCTTCTTTGAAAAAAGCATTCCACAAAGGAGCGGCAATAAATCCCGCCACCTTTTTTTCCATTGGCGTGTTATCATTGTTTCCGCACCAAACTCCCCAGGCCAGATTGGGCGTATAACCTATAACCCAAGCGTCTCGATAATCATTAGTGGTTCCGGTTTTTACAGCCACTTCTCTTCCTGGAAAATATAAATATGATTGTTCTCCAAAAGCCGGGGCGCGGGCTGTGTTATCAGAAAGAACATCAGAAATTAATAAAGCAATATTTTTATCAAGAGCGTTGGATGGAGATTCATGGAATTCTTCCAAGATATGCCCCTGGCTGTCTTCAATTTTTAATATTCCAGTGCTTGGATTCTTAACGCCATTATTGGCAAAAACGCCGTAAGCGCTTGTCATTTCTAATAAAGAAACTTCTCCACCACCCAAAACCAAAGTTAATCCATATCTATTCGGATCAGTTAAAGTGGTTATGCCCATGTCTTGAATCGTGGCCAAAGAATCTTTTATGCCGGTGAGGTAGAGTGTTTTAACAGAAGGCACATTTATTGATTGAGCTAAAGCGTTTCTTAGAGTAACTGGTCCGCGGAAAATATGATCGTAGTTTTCCGGCATATAGCATGATTCTGGATTTACATTAGCCGGCGCTGTGCCATCAGCATTGCATGGAGTATTAAATTCTGTTTCTAAGTCAAAAACCACAGTATCGGGCGTGTATCCTTTTTTAAAGGCAGTTGCATAGATAAAAGGTTTAATAGAAGATCCAGGCTGGCGATGAGCTAATGTGATATTAAAATTTCCTTCATCTTTTTCATTAAAATAATTTTTTGATCCGACCATAACTAAAATTTGTCCGGTTTTCGGATCAACTGCTGTTAAGCCGGCATTGTTCGCGTTAAACTTGGTTTTATTTTCTTCGGCGTATTTTTTAACCAACTCCTCAGCTTTTTGCTGGAGACTATAATCAAGCGTGGTGATAACTTTTAAGCCATCGTGTTCTATCACATCTTTGCCGTATTTGTTTTCCAAATAAGATCTTATGTAAACAGAAAAATGCGGAGCCAGCACGGACTGTTCTCGTTGCGGTAAAAAAGAAACTTTTTCTTCCTGCGCTTGTTTTTCTTCTTCTTCATTTATAAATCCTAATTCTTTCATTCTTTTTAAAACCAGATTTTTTCTGGAATTCAATTCCTCCCGATTATTGCCATAAGGCGAGTAATAAGTCGGGGCTTGGGGCAAGGCGGCTAAATAAGCGGCTTCAGCCAAATTTAAATCATTGGCGGATTTTCCAAAGTAGCTTTGGCTGGCAGTTTCCGCGCCATAATTGCTCCCGCCATAAGGAATTTCATTTAAATAAATTTCTAGAATTCTTTCCTTGGAAAGTGCTTGCTCCATTTTTAAAGTAAGAACAGCTTCTTTTATTTTTCTCACATAACTTTTTTCTGTTGTGAGCATGGTATTTTTTATAACTTGCTGGGAAATAGTGGAACCGCCTTGGCCATGCAAAGATCCGCTTCCCAGATTAGTTAAAAAGGCGCGTAAAATAGACAATAGTTCAATGCCATGGTGCTGATAAAAAGTGTCATCTTCAATCGCTATGGTGGCGTTTTTTAAATATCTGGAAATATTATCTATGGGCACAACTGTACGGCGGATATCTTCGTGAATATCCCAAAGCAAAATTTTGCCGGTGCGATCATAAATTTTAGTGGACTGAATTACTTTGCGTTCTTCAAAAGAATTAAAATCAGGTATTTTTAATGTAACAACCCAAAAAGCCGTTGCGCAGGAAAGCGCAGCTCCGCCAATAAAAATCAAAAAAAGAATTACAATCAAAAATCTTTTCACCCGAGAGTTTCTTATTTTAATCATTGATAATTATATTAATCCTAAACTTATTTTTTGTCTACAATTTATCTACAAAAAGAAATCCCCGCGATGCTTTGCGGGGAACGTAGGGTCTTTATTATTTTTTCTTTTTTATTATTTTTGCCTGCGCGCGGGCGATGGTTGCTTTGTCGTGTTTGCCAATAAAATGTCTGGCAATCAACAAGACGCCACTCACTGCAAAAACCAAACCACCGGTTTTTGCAAGACTTTCTATAAGAATACTCATAAAAACCTCCTTTAAATTTTCTACCTCAATTATATCAAATCTACAGAAATTGTCAATAGTTTGAAAAATATTTAAAAATGATAAGATTATTTTATGGCAAGTATTGAACAAGTTTTAACCCGCGGAGTGAAAAAGATTATTGAAAGGGAAAGTTTAGAAAAAAAACTAAAATCAGGAAAAACTTTAAGAATCAAACATGGCGTTGATCCAACCACGCCTGATTTGCATTTAGGCTATGCTGTTATCTATAGAAAACTCCGCCAATTTCAAGATTTGGGGCATACTGTTGTTTTTTTAATCGGAGATTTTACCGGGCGCTTTGGAGACCCAACAGACAAAGGAGAAGTTCGCTCTATGCGCGACAAAAAAGAAGTTCAAAAATTAGCTCAAAATTACATTGATCAAGTCTCTAAAATTCTAGACAAGAAAAAATTAGAAATTAGATACAATGGCGAATGGTATGACAAAATGAGCGCTGAGGATCTTCTGCGATTGATGTCAAAATTTACTAATGCGCAGATGCTCCAACGCGACATGTTTCAAGAAAGAATTAAAAAGGGTCAGGATATTGGCTTGCATGAGCCAGTTTATCCAGTTCTTCAGGGGTATGATTCTGTGATGTTGGAATCTGACTTAACTATTATTGG
>Ga0180732_1001582_pt1 | contig 13723 bp, 26 predicted proteins | sample KR11_01MetaG_FD_148674 | JGI IMG/M metagenome (GOLD analysis project Ga0180732, IMG submission 148674) | Groundwater microbial communities from the Olkiluoto Island deep subsurface site, Finland - KR11_0.1 MetaG | ecosystem: Environmental > Aquatic > Deep subsurface > Groundwater | place...
AATTTCATAGTGTAGGGGTGTAGGGTTTTTAGCGACTGGAGTGGCGGATGTGTTCGAAGGCGGTGCCGGAGCAGGCGGGGCACATAGGGTACATGGCTAGGTCGGCGGGATCGTAGGACTGGCGGCAAAAGTGACATTGCGCCAGCCGGGGTTCAGCCTGCCCCGGCGCCGGAGGGACGGCGTCGGGGTTAGCGAGAATCTCCAGCACTAGCCTGACATGATGGCGTAGGGAATCGACGGTCAGGCGGTTGGTGAGGCAGACGTCCAGGACGCGTTGCTGAACATCCGGCCGCTCGATGCGAGCGATGGCGTAGGCGTGACCCAGGGAAATCTCCTCATCGTCGAGGGCCAGTTGAACCGCGGGAATGGCCCGGTTGACCCACATAAGGCGCTCGATGTAGTCCTGGGAGAGACCGGTGGCCTTACGGATGGCGATGGGATCCATTTGGTACTCGGCATCGAGAGCGCCGATGACTTTCCTCATCTCTGAGGCCTTGGGCCGGCCGCGCAGCCCAGAGGTGACCAGGTTTTGGAGCAGGGCCACCCGGAGGTCGCCAGGGATGACGACACAGGCAATAGTCTCGTCGCCGCGAGCCCGGGCCTCCTGGAGCCGATGCAGGCCGTCGACGAGGATGATGTGACCGTCGTCGCGAAGGCAGTGTAGGGGCTGCATCACGCCGGCGGCTTGGACTGAGAGGGCGAACTGCTGAGCAACCTCGTCGGTCATGTAGGAGGTAATGCGCACCTCGGGGACCTCGATGGCTTCGACGGAGAGATATTCAATCTGCATCACTTTGCACCACTTTGATGTTTTGGGGGCCAAGGGGCAGATCCATGGATAAAGGTGGCAACCTCTTCACCCTAGTCATGGCTGATAGGGAGGATCTGTCCCTTGGCTCATCTATCCCCCGTTTTCGGCGGGGCCGAGAGGGGCCAGATGACGAGCTCGGTATACCCGGTGGAGAGCCGGACCTTCCAGCGCAGGCTCCTCCGGCTCTGAATGCACTGGTATATCTTGGCCTGGGCCTCAAAGAGGAGCCGTCCGAGGCGGCGGATGAGGGTGAACCACAAGCCACGAAGGTCGATGAGGTTGACCCCAAGCCGGCCGTCGGCCCGTTTGAGGCGGGTGGTGGAGACCAGGCCGTGAGCACGGAGTGTCGCCAGGAGGCGATCCCAGCTCTTCTCGTTGGCCCCGGCTGAGGCGGCCAGGTAGGCGGCGGAGGTGAAACAGCGGCCATAGAAGCTCTGGAAGCGCAGCGCTAGGAGCACCATTTCGGCGCGCTGTCGGGAATAGTGGACTTGGTTAACCCGTAGGAGGGCGTAGATTGAGGGGCGAAGAACGGGCTCGGCCCGAAGCAGCAGCCTAAAAGAGATGCCTTGCCACTTCCGGGCTTTTCGTGGTCGGGCTGAGGGTGAGGTGGCCACCGCCAAAGTTTGCGTCAACGGGCCGGATTTGTCAAGTGGTGGAAAAAGGGGGCACTTATCCACCGATCGACGGGTAATTTGCGCCGCTGCGCCGGAGATCTGTCCCTGGGGAAACGGATGTAGCCTACATAGATCTCTTGATCTTTTGACTTTCTGTATTCGACGGGGGTTCGGGGCGGAGCCGCGTAAGCACCGTCTCTCCTAAGAGACTCCTCTCTGCCATTATGCAGGGACAGATGTCGCCGGAGGGGCGCCAGAGGAGGGCGGGGCGGGGCTCCGGCAGGCGCCAGGTGATGGGCAAAGAATTTCCCCAGGGGAAGGAGGCCCTGGGGAAACAGGAGTATCTAGCGGTGTAGGTAGTAAGGGCAGTCTTCGCCCGAACGTGTTAAGGGGAGGAGACCGTGGAGGCAGCCCGGCTCGAAATACGTGCATTTCTCTTGGCAGAGGCGTTTCGTGGCCGCGAGAATCTGGACTTCGAACTCTGAAGCGATGATTGTCTGGGCCCGGAGCCTGTCGGCCTCGGCGCGTTTGGCCTGGCGGTTGCTGTATCCCTTCATGGGACCGGCTCTTGTTTTTCAGGATCGCTTGAGGGAACCGAGGTCTCCGGCCCCTGGTCCGGCTCGTTCCAGCGGGGCTCGTAGGAGCTGAAGTCGGCAATCAGCACGGCGCGCAGCAGGTGATCGAGACGACCTGAGTACTCGCGGACGTCGCCCCAGGTGGCCGTGCCCAGGGCATATCGCTGCTGGACCAGGTCGGCGGCCGCCAAGGTCTCCCTGATCTGGGCGATCAGCTCTGGCCCCAGTACGACGGAGCGGGAGTCCAGGGTTGGTCGCCCCAGGGCCTCCATGGCCGCCGCGATGACGGTGGCTTTGCTCACTTCGAGCCCAGCGGGCTCGGCGGGTTGGGGTTTGGGTTTCTGTGGACTCATGGGGTGCCGTCTCCTTTCGTTGGAGGTATGATGTTGCGGAGGCCTTTGGCGACCACCTTTAGGGTCTGTACGGACTGGATTCCCCGTGCGGCGAAGCGCTCTCCCTGGGGGGTGGGGATCGAGCCTCGGCCGTACGAGGATAGGGCTTCTTCAAGTTTCACGATGGCTCGATCCATGATGCTACAAGCAAGCTCCGCCTTCGGGATCCAATTGACGTTGGTGGGAGTTGTCATGGTGCCTCCTAGTGCTCCACGGCGCGCGATTGCTGCCAGGCGTTGTGACTCTCGTAGAGACGCATCACCAGCTCGTCCATGGTTTCGCGGGGCCGGAGAATGGCCAGCAGTCGGCGGTGGGTCTCCGGGCGCAGGGAGACGGTGACGTAGCGGGCGGCGGCCTTGGCAGGAGCTTTGCTCATAGGGGGCGCCCCTGATCGCGGATGGCCATGGCGATGTTCTCTAGGCCCTCTGTCAGGACCTCACTCAGGATTTGGCTCCAGCGATCGAGGCCGGCCTGGCCGGCCTCGATCGCTGATTCGGTTTCAACGGGCGTGGCAACACGCGCTGTCACAAGGGGAAACTCGAGGAGGGATAAAAAGGCTTCATTTTCCCTTCTGACTTGGCCACACACCGTATAGACCAGCCCTTCTTCGGTAGTAGCCTCCCTATGGAGCCAGGCTCGACCGTCCACAATAGTGTAGCGTTGGCTGGAGAGGAGCGCCTGATACTCCTCGGACGGCCCCCAGCTGGCCTGGGTCCAGCACTGCCCGCAAATGCTGACGTGGGCACTGAGGATGGGTGGCTTTATGTTCATGGGGCCTCCTTTGGGGTGGGGGTGATGGGCGGGGTGAGACTGACGGCGTTGAAGTCCACCCAGCCCTCGACGGTGGATCCATCAGGCCGGACGGCCTGGACCAGGTAGTACCCGGGTTGGCGATCTTGGTAGACTAGGGATTGGCCGGGATAGAGGATGGTTTTGATTCGGCCACTTCCTGGCTCAGGCCTGAGCCAGGACTGATCGGCCTGGCGGGGGGCAGCGGTGAAGTAGATGGTTTGGCCGGGCCTCGGAAAAGGGCTATTCTGGGCCGGGCGGCCCACCACCAGGACTACCCCGGTGGTGATGACGGCGAGGGCCAGGAGGACGGGGGGCTTCATCCTTTCTCCTTAAAATCCCCTTTCGGAGCGTGCTCGGGGCAAAAGTATAGCATTTCTGATTCCTTCCTGATCGAGATCCACTTGTCGTGGCTCCTCACAATCCCGGGCTTTTTGCAGATGTATTCCTCACAGGACATCGTGGAGGAGGGCAATGCCCCCAACCAAATCTCTAGGGTCACGTAGCCATCCAGTAGCCAGAAGGCCAGCCAGGCCGCTTTCAGCCGAGCCTTGAGACACTTCATTCGCCCGACTCTGGGTCGAAGATCCGCTTAAGTGCGTCGGCAACACCATCGAGGAGCGCGTTGACCCGTTGGCCGTTGCTCGGGGCCCCGCGAGGCCCCCGAGGCGGCAGGGCCACACCCTCAACGATTCTGCAATACCTCTCGGCGGCCCCCGCGTCCATTTCCGCCAGATCGGGGTGGTCGCAGGTGCAAGGGCGGATTAGCGAATCGGCGGCCGCCGCCGAGTAGCCCATCTTTACACAGTATCGACAGATGGTCCAGGGCATAGGGTTGACCTCCTTGTTCGCTTGCCGCCGGCGCGGCTGGTTGTTCGAGCTGGGCAGCCTTGGTTGCGGCAAACCGTTGTTTTCGTTCCGGGCCCCACTTTGGCGCCGTTGCTGGCCTGGCGGATTTCATAGGCTGCCCCCTATTTATAACGACCGTCGCTATTGTAGTGACAATCACTAGGGTTGTCAAGGGGCAAAACGGGGGGAAATTATTCCAAATTTATCTAGGCGGCGATGGCGGCGGGGCGGCGAATGAAGGAGTCGGCGGCGACGATGGCGCGGGCGTCCTCGGGCCGGTAGCCGAGGTAGATCAGGATATCCACCAGCTCGACTTCGGTCATAACGCCCTGGCGGAAGGCGGTGCGGGCGTTGGTGAAGAGGATGGCCTGGGGAGATCTGGGCTCGAAGGGGGGAATGATAGGCGGCTCCTCGGGGACGGGCTCCTGGCGGATAAGGTCCTCGGCATCGATGATGGCGCGGGCGTCCTCGGGCCGGTAGCCGAGGTCGATGAGGATATCGCCGAACTGGTCGGGGTCGAGCTCGGCGCGGCGGTAGGCGATGCGGGAGTTGGCCAAAAGGATGGCTTGGGGGGAGTTGGCGACGAAGTGAGGGATGGGGAGCTCGCCATCGCGCTCGGGCACGATGGCGGCTGCCCGGGCGTTGGCCACGGTGGCGTCGACCAGTGGGGCCGGCATGACCAGCGATCGCAGGCCGGCGGCCAGGGCGGCCTCGGAGATCTCCTCCTTGCGGTACAGGAGCACCAGGGTCCGCACCCGCAGGCGTCCCTCGTCGGTCTCGTAGGGAGGGATGGGGGGTTTGACGCCGCGGAGATCGGCTACCTGCTTGCGGGCGTCGGCCAGGTCCACGGTGGCGGCGATGAGATCCACGGGCATCTGGAGGCGGGCCAGGGAATCGCGAAAAGCAGAGCGGTCGATGAGGTCGTTCTCGTAGGAGAGAGTCAGGGCCCGCACCTCGAGGGCGCCCGGGGGCTGCTGGTAGAGAGGCTTTGGGGGCTCGGCGCGAAGGCGGATAGGAGCCGGCATTTTGCGCATGTTCTCCCGAAGGACGAAGTTGTCGATGCGGCGGGTGGCCATGCCGGTCTGGGCCAGGCGAGCGCGGAGCTCGGCCTCGGAGATGACGTCTTTGTTGTAGGCGTCCTTGAAGGCAGTAATGTAGTCGGCGTACCAATCGGCGGTCTCCTGCCAGCGGGCGCCAATGATGAAGCCCTGGACGGCGCGCTCCCCATAGCCTAGGCCGGCGAGCTGGCCGGTGAGCTGAGACTCGGACAGGAAGCCGTCTTTGTAGAGGGACAGGAGGGAAGAAAGGCCCCGGCCGGCGCCCTCGAGGAGGGCTTGCTGGCTGATATAGGCCTGGAGCACCGGAATGGCGGTGTTGTTGTAGGAGGCGTTTCTGAGCTCGCCCGCCACAAACTCAGGGGGGGAAAACCGGAACATAGCCATGTCGACCAGGCGGAAGAGAGGCACCGGGCGGTCGGCCAGCTCAATGAGCACCTCGGCCCACTCGGGGGGAATGCCGTAGTAGCCGATGGTCTCCATGTAGTCCTGCCTAGAGATGGCGTGCTCTCCGACCAGGCCGATGAGCTCGGAAGGAGAGGGCAGGCGATTACGAAACAGGTTGTTGAAGTAGTAGTAGGTCGGCTGGCCAAGGTAGGCGTCGAACATGGGCCGGATCCAGCGCGAGTTGACCTCCTGGAAATCGGAGACCTCTTTGACGGCAGTGGTGATGGAGCGATCGAGGCCTGATATCCAGGGGAGCACTGCCTGGCCTGTGATTTTGGCGGCCGCCAGGGAAAAGGCCAAAGTGCCAGTGGTGGCCAGGGCCCCAGCGATGGCGCTTGGCGCTCCGCCGGGCCCGCGGGGCACGCGGCTGCCAATGAGCCCCCAAATTGCACCCCCGACTCCCTGAATCAGCCCCCATATCCAGCCGAGGAAGTTCCGGGCCGAGGCAATGAGCGACTGGATGAGCTGGCTGTTCCAAAGCTGAGAGAGCCAGGTCCCGATCTGGCGGAGGAGGTTGCCCAGTCCGGACCGCAGCCAGTTCCAGAAGTTGGTGATGGCGGCCCAGATTTGGCCCAGCCAGTCGCCGAGGGGGTCGATGACGTGCTCCTGGACGAAGCCAGTGACGGCGTCGCGAGCATTGATGACCCAGGTCCCCACCTGGCCAAACCAGTCCCCAATGGTGCGGCCCCACTCGCCGAGGCGATCGCCGATCCATCTGCCCCACTCGCCGAGGCGATCGCCGATCCATCTGCCCCAGACGCCCAGTTGGTCACCGATGGCACGGCCCCAGACGCCCAGTTGGTCACCGATGGCACGGCCCCAGACGCCCAGTTGGTCACCGATGGCACGGCCCCAGGCGCCCAGTTGGTCACCGATCAATCGGCCCAGATCGCCCAGGCGATCGCCGATGTACGATCTGATCCCGTTGACGGCCCCGATGAGCCAGCCCCAGAGGTCGCCGATGCGACCAGCGATGTACGAGGTGATGCCGCCGACGGCCCCGATGAGCCAGCCCCAGAGACCGCCGATGAAGCTGTTGATCCAGGACATCAGGTTGCCGAACAGGGAGTTCAGCAGGGGGCCGAGCCAGTTGGTTATCCAGTCCCGGATATCCCTCAGCCGATCGGTAACCCAGGTGAAGAGGTTTCCCAGGGGCACTTGCACCCAATCGTGGAGGGTGTTGCGGATGGTGTTCCAGAGGTACTCTATCCAGTTCACGATCTCGTTGACGGGCCAGATGAGGCCGTCGCCCCAGCCGTCGAAGATGATTGCAACGTCTGAGGGGCTCAAGGAGTAGGCATCGGGGCCCAAGACCATGGCAGCATACAGGCCGGGGGCCTCGAGGGCCTCTGGCCCCAGCCAGGGCTCGCCTGGTGGCGTTCTGGAGGGTTGGCCCGGGCTTTGGGGTGACATTAGAGAAGGCCTTCCTGGGCACGGCGGACAAGATCGGCCTCGATGGCCAGGGAGAACTCTTCGTCGGACGGGTGGAGCCCGACGACGATCACGAAATGAGGGGTGAGGTCGGCGGGGGCTTTGTAGAGAACGGCCCAATCGACCCTCTCCCCGGGGCGGATGGGGAGAACAGCCAGCCGGTTAATTCTCACGATCTGGTAGGCGGCCGTGGTCATGAGGTGGTCATGGCGGCTAGATGTTGAGGATTCCGGTCCCTGGCGTCTCGGGCTGGGCCTGGTCGGCGCGGATGGCCTCGATGACCTCAACCTCGGTAGGATCCTGCTTGTCGATGTAGATGGTCCGAGGCGGCTGGATGCCGAGAACGTAGGTGATTTGAGTTCTAACTCGCACCTTTCCCCCAGCCTGGAAGTCGGGGATTTCGAGCCGGCTGATAATGCGGACTTCAGGCATCATCTTCGCCCTCGAGGAGGCCGGCACGCATGGATTTACTGGCCCGCCTCATCAGCTTGCAGGTTTCGCAGGCGCACTGGTCCTGGGCGGCGGCCAGCATGGCCGCGGTGACATATTGGCCCATGAGATTGCCTGCCGGGGGGGCGCCGCCACCGCTCAGGGCGGCCAGGGCCTGGAGCTGAGCGGCTTGGGCTTGCTTATTGGTCATAGGATGCCTCCTTTGGTATCGGTTCGTTGGTGTTCTAGTCCTCGGTTAGGCCGTAGGCGCGGGAGCCGTGGAAGGCCCATGTCCCCCAGTCGCGAGCGTCCTCGGAGGGCTCGTCGGAAAACATGGGGGCGGTGTCGAGATAGCCAAAGTCGCGCTCGTCGGCCAAGGCGGTGAAGATAGGGAAGACCTGGCCAGGGGTGCCGCCGGGCCACTCCTGCTCGAGAAGCCACAGGGGGTGAGCCGGATCGAGGACGGTGTTGACGGGATCGGACTCGGGGAGCTCCAGGCGCTCGTCCTGCTCTCCGGGGGTGGGCAGAAAGAAGAGGGGCACCTGGAGCTCCCGCCTAGTCCAACCACACCGGCGAGTCGCCGGTGACCTTGTTGTCGAGGGTGGCCCACCAGGGCTCGGCCTTGGCGGCGACGATCAAGGGCAGCCAGAGGGGATGGGTGTCACCGGGACAAGCGGTGCCGTGACCTGGAAGGGCGTAGGCGCGATGGGTGTAGGCGGGGATGGCGCCTCCCAGGGCGAAGTCGAGCTCACGGAAAAGCCGGCCAGCGGCGACGAGTTGGCGAAGATCGGGGGTGGCGGAGGTGAAGTCTCCGATAAGGCAGACCCCAATCGAGGTCTCGTTGCGGCCAAAGACGTGGGCGCGGATCGTCTCGGCGCCGCCGGCCAGAAAAATGCGGCCGTCGCGGGAGATGATCAGGTGGTAGCCGATGCCGGGCCAGCCCTGGCGGCGGTGGGAGTCGTAGATGGACTGGAGGGATTGCAGCGGATCCAAGGCCGGGTTGGTGACGGAGTGGTGCAACACCTTGGCGTCGATGGATGCCAGGTCGCGGACGTCGTAGTGGGAGTCGGGGGTGTTGACGTCGGGGAACTGGTCGCGGACGTCGATGACCTGGATGTTGCCTATCTGGACGGTGGCCACTAGCGAATATCCGGGTCGGTGAGGTTGGCGACGCGGACCCGCATGGCCTCGTGAGTGGCCGATATCTCCCCCAGCAGGGCCTGCATGGTGTCCTTGGTTAGTGACATGGTGGTGTTGAGGGCATTGAGGAGCTTATCGGTGCGGACGAGCAGCCAGACGGCCACGAAAATGGGGAAGCCGAGAGAAGAGATGAGCTTGGCGATCAGGTCGTAAACGGCGGGGTTGTCCATAGGGCGACCTCCTTCTGGGGCTATTGTAGCACGGCGAAAGGGCAAGTCAATGCCCGGATTACGGTTCGTTCTGGGTGACGATCACGTTGTCGAGGTAGGCGCTGGCGGCGATGAGGGTAGTGGCGGTGACTCGAACCAGGGGGTGGATGGAAACAACGCCGGCGGTGCCATAGGTGTAAAGGGGGTAGGCCGAAAGATCTATGGCCCGGTTAGCGAACATAACGCGCTTGTAGTAGCCAGCGTTGAGGTCGATGACTAGCTTGAGGACGCTCCAGAGATTGAGGTCAGATGCCGCGCTCAGTCCGGAGGCCACGGTGACCCAGGCGCCCGCGGAGTTGTAGATTTGCACCACACCAGTCTCGGGGCTGTAGCGGGCGGCAGCGAAGCGTTGCTGGACCGCATCGTCGGTTATCATCTCGACGGACACCCAGCAGTATGGGAGAGGAGCGTTAAAGGTCGTCTCTATCCCCACGTTGGAGAGCTGGAACAGGGTGATGGCATAGCCGACGCCACTGTAGCCATCGACCGCGGCCGGGGTGATGGCCCGCACGCTGTAGCCGCCGGTTTTGGCAAATCCGGCATAGAGGTTGACGGTGCCGCTGGCGCCATCGACCAGGGGCGCGGCCAGGGCCAGGCCGTCACTGAACCCGTCCTGAAGCACCACCTCGCCGAGGCGCTCGTAGGTGCTCAGGGCCCCGAGGCGGACCGCCAGCTCAGAGGACGAGATCTCGGGGGCCACGCCGATGGAGGCAGGATTTACCCCCCAGTCCCAGAATCCGCGCGGCATGGCTAGGCGGCGAACTCTACGATGGTGGCGGAAACTAGGAGGCGGTTGGTGCCGCCGGTATTGGCATCACTTGTTACTCCTTGCAGGAGGTCTCCGGCGCCCATCAGAACGTCTACTCCTGAGCCTACGTGCCCTTCCGAGCCAACCGCTAGGTTTATTTTTGTTGCCTCTGCAATACGGGTAATACTCCCTCCCGATGGAGTGTAGTTGATGGATGCTGTTACCAATCCGGCTACTGCGGCCACTGCGTCCTGAATCATCGACGCAAAGATTGTTTGTAACCGAGCTTTCTTGCCGGCAGGAACGGTGTAGGTCCAACGGTTTACTGCGAGGTGAGGGGCCACCCCAGCCACTCCGTAGAAGCGGGTAATCCATACTGGGTTTCGTTCGCGTGGCTCGGCGATGCGATAGACGTCGGTGGCCACCGAGCCCAAGGGCCCACGCATATCGACGAAGGAGGAGGTATTTATTTGGATGAGGTCTAGGTTGCCGCCGGCTTCCAGGGCCCGGGTGGATAGGGCGACATCGAGCTGCGCCAGGATGGAGGCCAGGGTGGCCTGGGTGGCGGCGCCGCTGGGCAGGGCGGAGCTGAGGACGTCGATCTGTAGGTCGCCGGAGGCGTCGGTGTGAATGACCCTCAGCACGGATCCGTCTGAGCCGTAGAGTAGCACGCGGTGCCCGACGTCGCCGCCGAGGACTACGGGCATGAGGTCAGACCCCGATGAGCTGGCGAAGGCGACCCAGGAAGGAGGCGGCTTCCTGGGTCGCCTTCGCCTTGTCGGCGTCGATAACGGCAAAACGGAAGGTCAGGACGTGGGGATAGGTGTCGTCGCGGTTGAAGCCGTGGCAGACGAAGCCGAAGGGCGCGTCGTCGAGGTCATAGTCCTCTGGCCAGGTGACCTCCTGCCCGTTGCCGATGATGTGCCCATCGGGATTGGAGGGCCAGACCTGATGGTTGGAGCGGAATATCCTGGCGTGGACGAGGCCGGCGCAGCCGGTGGGGAAGAGGATCCCCACCTGGGCCACCCGGCCCGGGGCCAGGGGGGCATCCACCGACACCGGAGCGGTGGCCGGGGTATTGGCCGGGATGGCGAGGCTGAACTCGTAGAGCACGGCGGACCTACGGCGCGGGCCTAGCTGGCCGGCTCGGCGTCAGGAAGAAGGGAGTGACCGCCGTTCATGGACTCTACTCCTGGCCCTCGAGGTCGTAGAAGAGGGTGAAGCGACTGACGTTGGAGCCGAGGTCGACGTAGAGGCCGCTGGCGATCGCCACCGGCCAGGGGTCGAATACCCTCTGGATGCCGGAGGCAGCCACCGAGAAGGACATGATGGGGGCGCCCTGGGCGGCGATGTCGTCGTAGATGTCGACGGTCGCGGTCCCGCCGCTGGTGGCCACCAGCTCACCGCCGTAGAGGCCGACGCCGCGCTGGGCGACGAGGCGGTCGGCCTCTACTCGGGTGTGAACGACTCGGCGCACGCCGCCTACCTGACCAGTCGGCTCAGAACGATGGCGTTGCGGGCGACATCGTGGGTTCCGGAGACGGTGGTTCCGCTCTGGCAGGTGATATCCACCTTGACGGTCTTCTGAGCGTCGGGGTCGAGCATGTCGGACAGATCGGGCCGGCGAGCCATGAACAGGGGCACGTTGTGCATCCAGCCGTGGCCGCGGACGGCCCAGGCCAGCATGCCGTTGGCGGAGCGATAGCCCATTTCCTGGGCCGAGTCTTGAACATCGCCCCGCATGTTGCCCAGAACGGTGGCGATGCCGTCGGCGTCGGTGCCCCAGGCTCCCAGGTTCTGCATCACGTAGCCGACGCCGGCCTCGAAGCCGTAGCCCTGGGTGCGATCGATGGCCCCGCGGGACTCGACAAACCCGCCCATCTCGAGCACGGAGAGATGGCCCAAATCCTCCAGCGACCCCTTGTAGACCCGGATCTGTCCGGTGCGAAGGGTGAAGTCGATATCGGACATAAGCCGGTGCATGGAGGAGTTGTTCTTAGCGTCGGCGGTGTCCACGCCGGGCCGGGCCCGGAGCAGAATGCGCCGGATGGGGAGCTGGGTAGGAAGATCGGAGTACTCCACGGCGGCCGCGGCCGGGGCCCAGACCTTCCACTCTTCCTCGCGGAAGTAGCCCTTGAGGGGCGTGTTGGGCTCGCGGAGCCAGTAGGCCACGACATCGATGTCGATGTCAGTGGTGAACTCGGAGGCAGAGGCGTCGTTGGTGACCTTGAGGGTCACCTGGTTGAACCGGGCCAGGTCCAACCCGTAATCCTCATCCATGAGAAAGCGCCCCAGATGGATGGGGATCCACTGGCGATGAGGAGAGTTGGAGTAGTGGCGCCACATGCCGGGCGGAATCACCTTGTCGTCGGCGTAGGCGCTGGCCAGGGCCTGGCGCCCATCGAAGGACTTGATGATCTGCGAGCCGTCGGCGATGAGCTCGACCTTAGAGATGTAGTCGATCAGCCGCCACTTGACCGCGGTCAGGAACCCGGCTCCGGTGTCGGTGGAGCGGACGTAGAGAACCAGCGAGCCTAGGAGCCCGGTCTTGGGGAGGTCGAGCTCATAGGTTTGGCCAAAGGTCATGCCAACTGCGGTGCGAAGAACGTCGCGTTGCCAGAACATTGTGCTACCTCCTCAGCCTATCCGCCGGCCGAGGCCGCGGCCAGGCGGCGCTGGTGGAGGGTGTTGCCCACGGCGTTGACGCGCTGGTAGTTGCCCGGGTCCCCACGAGGCCGGCGGCCAGGGAGATCTATCCCCTGGATGGCCTGAAGATAGGGGGCGAAGGCGCTCTCGTAGTCACCCGCGGCGGCTTGGACTCCGGGTCCAAAACGGGCGGCTCCGACGTCGCGGACCTTGCGGGCGAACTTGGCGCTGCCGGCCCGGCGGACGCCGGCGGCCTGGCGGGCCTCGATGTTGGCGGCGCGGACGGCGGCGCCGAAGTTGGGGGCCGCCGCCAGGGTGGACGATTCCCACTTCTGGGCGGCGGCAGGAGTGGCGGCCTGATACTCCGACTGTCGAGCGGGAGTGACCTCAGACCATTTGCGGCGGGTCTCGGCGATGGTTTTGGTCTCGATAGCCATAGTTACCTCCAATGAAGATTGTCCCAGGGGAGGCCGGGCCCTGGCCCCCACTGGAGGTATAGATGACGCCGTCTGAGCGTCGTGGTAAACTCTACCCCGTGGCGAATATCTTGTCAAGAGGGGAAAAGCCCAAAGTGAGCCGGCCGGAGACACGGCTCATTGCTGAGTACGTGGCCACCAAGTTCCCGGGGCAGAGAGTGGCCATGGGGGTGCCCTTGGGCCCAGCGATCGACACGGGCCCAGCGCGCCTGACTCACGGCCAGGCACTGGCGGCGAGCCGTCCCTGGCGCCCGGAGGTGGATGCCCTGGTGTGGCGAGACGGGGTACTCCTACTCATCGAGGCCAAGATCGCGAACTATGTTGACGGCCTGGCCAAGCTGCCGCTATACAAGTCGCTGGTGGTCACCACCCCTGAGCTGGCCGAGTGGGTCTCCTGGGAGGTCCGCATGAGGCTGGTGGTCCCTCGGGCGAAGGCATGGATAGAGCTCATGGCAGAGGCGGCCGGGGTGGAGATCGACTTATTTGAGCCAGCCTGGATCAGTGACTATTATGACTACCGAGATCGCTACTGGACCAAGGAGTACCGGGAACGAAGAGAGGAAATCTTGAGGCTCCGACGCGAGCTGGGAGTGGAGTGAGGCATGGTTCTTGATAACTACGTGACATTGCCGGAAGGGATCCCCGTACGGCTCCATTTCGTCGACCACGCAATCGGCGATCGCGACGTGATGGATCCACTGCTCGGGTTCAATAAGCGGATATCCGTTTTGACCCTGGTGGTCGATCAGCAGGACGGCCTGGCGGTGAGTAAGGTCCTCAGTGTAACATCGCAGAATCTGGCCGCGCAGCTGGGGGCCTACCTCAGCGAAAAGGTGTACCGGGGCTACGATTTTATCATCACCCGCCGCGGGGCGGGTTTTAACACGAAGTACACCGTGATGGCAGAACCAAAGGGACGCTAGCTGTTTTTCGACCGCCTGGCGGTGAAGGACAAAGGGCAGCCGCTCGAGGATCCTCGAGCGGCTGCCCTTTGTAGATCCAGCCATTCCACCCAAATCCCGGTCGGAAAGCCGGCTTTTTTGCATGACATT
>Ga0180732_1001583_pt1 | contig 13721 bp, 23 predicted proteins | sample KR11_01MetaG_FD_148674 | JGI IMG/M metagenome (GOLD analysis project Ga0180732, IMG submission 148674) | Groundwater microbial communities from the Olkiluoto Island deep subsurface site, Finland - KR11_0.1 MetaG | ecosystem: Environmental > Aquatic > Deep subsurface > Groundwater | place...
GTACCGGCGCCAATAACTAAGGGCCGTTGTCCGCCAGTGGCTGGCTGGGTCTTTTTCGATTTCCAGTAACTGCTCGATGCTGGCAAAGCGGCGGGACTCATTGAATGACATCTGTTCATCCTTTCGGTTGAGGTTCACAGATACTATCGGCATCCAGGTCCTGGACTTTAGCGGTTGGGGGATATTTTTTGTTGACGCGCGCCGGGGGATCAATTAAACAAGCCAGGCGCGGGCATACCTTTCTCTTGTTTTTATGCGTTGCTGCCGTCAGTTTCCCAGGCTGGCGGCGGCATATTTTATGTCAATCCCCCCAGTTTGAAAATAATTCAACAAAACCGCGTTTTTCTCTTGACATGGTGTGCACTAAGCTGTATTGTGCCGACAAGAGTTGTGACACCTTTAACCGGAGCAATATGAAACCATCAATCCTGAAAATCTATGTCGCCACCGTAATCCTGGTAGCCCTGCCTTTTTCATGCAAGTCAGCCGATCACGGCGACAACAATATCTTTCTGATTGGCGTCAGCTTCACCATCAGCGAACACGGCGTGCCACACCTCGCCAGTGCCAGACTGTGGACAAGGCTGCACGTCAATCGCAGTCATCCCGATCCGGTGAATAAATTCCGGCCACTGGAAAAGCATCATGGATATTTGGGATTGTTGCTGATCGGGTCCGGCCACATTCTGAACGCCAGATCGGTGCGCCTGGCCGGCGAAATTCTACTATTCGACGACTTGATTCAACACACACTGAGAGTGCAGACGCCGATCCATGTGCTGAATGATTATCTGTGGCGGCATGAATGGTATCGAAGAATTCAAAGGTGAGGATTGGTGAAGATATGATACTTTTCAAAGTCTATGGAATACCGCAGCCCTGGCCCAAGAAAACGCTTGCGCCGAAAAAGGGTGGCGGCATGAGGATGGTCCCGACCGACGTGCGGAAGGTGAAGGGCGTCAAGGTTTATGGTACTAAGCAACGGTGGATTGATGCGGTGCAACTATCCGCCTCACTTGCAATGAAGGGACAAGAAGTGCTGGCGTTAAAGGTGCCGGTTATCGTCTCCTATGAGTTCTATCTATCTAAGCCGAAGTCTGCCAAGCGAAAGTATATGACAACAGTTCCCGATCTCGACAACCTCGCTTATGCCGTGACCAATGCGCTCAAGGGTATTGTCTATGAAGACGATTCCCAGGTGGTGCAGATGACGGCGGTAAAGATATACGCAGACGGGCTTCCACCCCATGCGATCATAAAGGTTTCAAGACTTGAGGATACACTTTGAGCCTGATTGTAACGAAAGACCCGGTCGACCTCGTGTGGCCGGAGGACTACGAGCGCAAGGTTATCTGTGGCGATGGACTGGCCGTGCTCAAGACAATGCCGGATGATGTTGTCCAGTGCGTCGTTACCAGCCCGCCGTACTGGGGGCTTCGCTCATATTTACCAAACAGGGTAAGGCTTAAGGCCGATGTTCCACAAGAGATTATTCGTGAATTAGAGCAACTTGGCATCTTTCCACTTGACGCCACTGAGTTATGATACTATAATACCGTGAATATCTACCGTAAGAGTGACATTCCACCTCACCTATTGAAGTATTTCGAGCCGGTTGAACTCGGCCTTGAGAAGACGCCGGAGGAGTACGTTGCCAAGATGGTTGAGGTGTTCCGTGAGGTGCGGCGGGTGCTGCGAGACGACGGGACGCTGTGGCTGAACCTGGGGGATTCGTATGCTGGGAGTGGCAAAGGTATCGGCAGCGACCACGGGAAAGCGGTTTTCAGTGACGGAGATATAGTCAAGACAGACTGGACCACATTGGGCCTCAAACCCAAAGACCTCGTTGGCATTCCCTGGCGCGTGGCCCTGGCGTTGCAAGCTGACGGCTGGTATCTCCGGCAGGACATCATCTGGTCGAAGCCGAACCCGATGCCGGAATCGGTACGGGACCGTTGCACGAAGGCGCACGAGTATATCTTCCTGCTCAGTAAGAGCGGCCGCTATTATTACAACGCGGCCGCGATTGCGGAGAGGGCTAAAAGACCGGGCGAGGTGGGTGATCTTGGTGGCGAGAAGGGGCGGTCTTGGGATATACCCAGTACGGACCCAAACTATCGCGGCGATAATGGGAGCCAATGGGGTAAGCCGGTTAAAACAAACGATTTCGTCAACAAACGCTCGGTCTGGGAGATAGCCACTCAGCCCTTCCCCGAAGCCCACTTTGCCACCTTCCCCGAAAAGCTGGTCGAACCGTGCATCTTGGCCGGATCGAAAGAGGGTGACTTGGTGCTGGACAACTTCGCGGGGTCGGCGACAACCTGTGCCGTCGCCAAGCGGCTGACTCGGCGGTGGTGTGGGATTGAGTTGAGTCGAGAGTATTGTTCCATTGCGTTTGGGCGTCTGCGGCAGGAGGAGTTGTTTTGAGCCTGAAAATACCCGAAAATAATAGTTGACACTAAAGTGGCCACCAGGTAAATTGATGGCAGAAACCTTTAACCGGAGCAAACAATGGCACAATTCAAAACAGAGCATCAAACAAGGGCGGAGGGAGAATGCACACCACGCAGTCGGGATCGATGCGTGAACGCCAGGAACAAGGGCCGCTGCATCTGTCAGTGCGGCGGCGCTAATCATGGCCGGAATATGCGTGATCGTGACCAGGACGAAAACATGGCCGTGACATCGTTCAAGGTCTTTGAGGGTGTCCAGGAACAAACCATCCGGACGCTGGCGCCAGGTGCCAATATGGACATCGTGTTTTCACGCGGGCCATCGGGCCGGGCATTGGTGAACATTCCACAATCCCTGGTCTATCACAGCCCAACAGGTTTTGAATGGGGCTATGGTGGCAGCGGGCCAGCGGAACTGGCGCTGAACATCCTGAATCTGTACGTCAAGCCGCCAGAAGCATTTCGATTGCATCAGCAGTTCAAAGAGAAATTCATCGTCGGGATGCCGAATGATGGCGGGGTGCTTAAGGCGGACAAGGTCAGGGAGTGGATCAAGGAAACCTGGGACCGGGAACGGGTCCAGAGAATTTTGCAATTAGACAAGTGAAAGGAGAAGTATGCCGACGGACGTTCAAGTTCAGGGGATGGCGGATGAACCGATCCCCACCAAGATAGTTGACGAGATTACGGAGGCGGTGTCGACTATAAGTAAAATTGTTGTCGATTCCCCGAAGGCCCATGCTTTGGCGAGTAATGCCGTGATTGATTTGGATGGTCTGATCAAAATGGTAAGGGAGTATTGGAAGGCTCCGAAAGAGGCCGCATTTAAGCTGCACAAGGGAATTGTAGCTAAAGAATCGGAAATGCTCAAACCATTGGAGGCACAGCGTAAGTTGATTGTCTCTATGATTGGTGTATATCTAACCGAGCAAGACCGCATCAGACAGGAAGAGTATCGACGTTTAGAGGCGGAACAACGCCAGAAAGAAGAAACAGAGAGAACCCGTTTATTGGATGAAGCCGCAAAGGCAGAGGCAGAGGGTCAAACCGTTGACGCCGAAGTATTATTTACAATGGCCGAGCAAGTCACAGTTGAGACTCCAGCGCCACCGATGGCGGTGATCCCACAAACAATAAGAACTGACAACGGCACAGTTTCGCAGCGCCGGGATATTGAAGTCACCGTGACCAATGTAAAAGAGGTGCTTCGGGCAATAATAGATGGCACAATCCCCGTGAATGTGGTAGAGGTGAGCACCTCGAAGATCAAACAATATATAAAACTGTGTGGATTGGCTGAGATTCCCGGATGTTCGATAAAGGAGATCATGGCGGCTACATTTCGCAGGGGAAGATACTAATAGAAAACGGAGAAAGGAAAACTAATGAGGAACATATCACCAACGAAAATCAAGGTCCTGACGGTGTCAGCCGAACGGATTGTCGATGCGGATGCTGTTATGGAGTCGACCTTCGGGGAATGGTCAACAAGCAATCCGATGATCAATATCACACAGATCGAACGTGATGCGCGTTTTGAACGGACAGGGAAATCGGTGCATGACGCAGCCGGCGGCGTCTGGACCGTTTCCCTGACTATCATGTATGACCTACTGGAACAGGCTGAGGGCGTCAAGACGCTGCTATATTCCACAGATAGTGTCGTAAACGCCTGGCGGAACTATCTGGCATCGGTACATGCACACCAGGAAAAAGGCGGCGACGCCACACAGTTGGATATGCGCATTGCCATGTCCGGACCGCTGGCACAGCTGGAACTATGTTTCCGGCAAGTCCGGGAGTGGTGACGATGGAGCCGGTCGCCATCATCACGGATGAATTCCAGGCGATCATCGAATCGATCAGGCGGCGTCATATTCAGGCCGTCTGGTCAATTCTGTCACTGCACGTCGGCCACGAATCGGCAATCAGCCGAAAAGACCTGGTCAAACGGGTGCGGTTCACGATTGGCCGACCAAAGTATTCCGAACGCGCTGTCCGGGTTACTTGTCAACTTATCCGGGATGCTGGCATCCCTGTTTGTTCTGATCGTTTTGGATATTGGGTCGGCACGCCGACGGAAACGCTGGCCTGGGCCAGCTGGTACAAGGCCCATGCGTTTTCGATGTTGCGTACGGCAAAGGTTCTGGTCGCCGGTGCCAGACATCTACTTACCGACCCGGACGATGTCACGGCAGCCGCACAATTACATAACCAGGTGCAGCTGGCCCTGGACCTGGAAGAGAAAGGAGATGACTGTGAGAGAAATAGCTGATGGGCCGCATATCTTTTTCCTGGACATACAGGTTCGCCAGCAAGACGAACATTCATTCGTCTTGGTATGTGAGGGCAGGAACCTAACCGATGAGGAATTCGATATGATGATCGACAGCATGCGCCGACGGCGATGTATGCCCGTGACGTTTCCGACCACTACCATCACAACGAACTTTGAGGAACTGCGCGAACAGTTTTTGCAGGATGAACAGAATGTGGCGGATAATGAATCGCCAGGAAGGAAAAGCTGATGGCAAAACTGATTTGGGGATATATCGGCGGTGGTCGCAAGGGCGCACGTGTCTGGCATGTATACACAGCGAAGGCGGCCAAACACGACAACGGCATCTGTATGGCCAGGCCGGTCTGTGGTGCCACTGCACACGGATTCACGGAGCAGAGACAGATCACAGTCCTGGACCGGCCACTGCATTGTCAGACGCCGGACAGTATCTGTCCGCCATGTGATCGACAATTTGACAAGTGGATTCGATACGGATCAATCGACAAGAAACATAGAAAGGGAAACTGATGGAGTTTATAGCGGCAAACAATTTCATTGTCACGCTGATCGTGATCATGGTCGGTCTTGTGGTTGGCATTCTGTGGATCGATCACAAGCGCCAGTCGGCCAGAATGCAATATGAACAGCGCATCGAAGGGCTGGAACGTGAGCACGATAAGCTGGTGGCGATGCGTGAGGCTGAACAGGAAGGGCGCAAGGCCGAAATCCAGGGACAGATGCGACAAGCGGCGGCGATACAAGCCAAGCTGTGTCGGGCGTTGTGGCTGTTTCGACAGAAACCGAGAGCATATTTAGACGCTGGCGATGTGATGGAGTTCATTCAGGTCGGTGACGTGGAAGCATTGTCAGGAGAGTGGCGCGAACGCCTTGAGACGGGCAGTTTCCCGGCATAGAAAGGAACGCATGCTGACAGTTATATTTCAGGCGGAACGCGGCGACCTGGGGCAACCGCAATTGTGGCTGATCGTCCAGTGTGACCGACTTGGCCGGCAATATCGCATCCTCGTCGATCCAGAAGCAATCACCGGCATTGGTAAATCATGGCGTGAGGATGGTATTCGATTACCAATCGAATGGCGCGGCCAAACGGGTGCCGTCAATTTAGGACGTGTAATATCACGATGTGTCATAAGCAGACCACCGGGAACGTCAGTGCGGCGTGTGATTTCTCAGGTGATCGCCAAGTCATCTGGCAGCCAGTTTCGGGTGACGCTGGAAGAAGTCCGATCGATCATATTTCCCTGGTGGCACTGGCGGCGTCTATTCGCCGGTGTCATCAGGTTCTGGCGGGTCTGGAGTTTTCCCTACCAGGTCAACCGGCACGGTCTGGATCGGCTGGTGTTCGAGACAATGCAGCGTATGTTGCCGGGACAAGGTGTTGAATGGGAACAGATTATCATCACGAAAGGAAACTAAACATGCACCCCGAGAAAAAAAAGACTGTCAGACGAGTCAGACGCAAAACGATATTGCCCAGGAAACTCTCCCGGCGGGGCCAGTATGGCCTGGGCGTGGTCCTCGACCGGCGCTGGTGCATCCTGCACGGCCTGGAACCGGGCGACACGGTCAATCTATTCTGGCACAGCAGCCGGAAGGACATTCTGCTGGTCCAGGCGAACAAGGTGAAGAAATAGAATGGGCAGCCTGATCGTAACGAAAGACCCGGTCGACCTCGTGTGGCCGGAGGACATGAAGGAGTAAAAAATGAAGTTTGAGATTCGACATCAAAGAACGAAAGCGGTACTCTGTGTGGACGATTGCGAGACGCTAAGGGTGTGCGTTGAGGGAGCGGTCAGGTCCCGTGCCAACCTGTACGGTGCCGACCTGTCCGGTGCCGACCTGTCCCGTGCCAACCTGTCCGGTGCCGACCTGTCCGGTGCCAACCTGTACGGTGCCGACCTGTCCGGTGCCAACCTGTCCCGTGCCGACCTGTCCGGTGCCAACCTGTACGGTGCCAACCTGTCCGGTGCCAACCTGTCCCGTGCCAACCTGTCCGGTGCCGACCTGTCCAGTACCGACCTGTCCCGTGCCAACCTGTACGGTGCCGACCTGTCCGGTGCCAACCTGTATGTCAACTCCCATGACTTCTTCTGTGAGATAGTGCGTCGTCAGAAGGTTGAGACAATCACCGAGTCGGAATGGTCGTTTGTCGGACAGGTGACAATACATCGCTTTTGTTGGGACACAATCGCGAAGAGGTTTGGCGATTCAGTTGTTGGTCTATTCGCTAAACTCAAAGAGGCGGGTTTTGGGGAATGGTATGATTACTATGAGACGATTCGAGGAAGCAAATGATCGCCGAGGACCGGCTGCGGCAGGAGGAACTGTTTTGAGCCTAAAATACCCGAAAATAATAGTTGACACTAAAGTGGCTACCTGCCATCTTGAGGCAAGACAAAACTCAAAACCGGAGCAAAACCCATGAGTGAAGAAAGAATCATCGGCCAGAACCTGGCCAAGAAAATCAGGGCCGTCCAGCAGGGTGCAGCCAATATCCCCAAAAACGGTTACAACGATTTTCACAAGTACAAGTATGTCCTGGCGGCGGACGCCGTCGATGCCATCCGAAAAATGTGCGTCGAACAGGGCCTGGTCTTTGCAGCGATCGGGATCGTGGACACTAAGCTGGTGGCAAAGATCGCATCCGATCGCGGCAAGGAATCGCTGGTCTGGGAAACGACAATCAGGTATCTGATCACCGATCCGGACAGTGGTGAATCCGTCACCTTTGACTGGCGCGGTCATGGCGCCGATCCGATGGACAAGGGGATATTCAAGGCCATGACGGGCACATTGAAATATGCCCTGATGCAGTTTTTCATGGTCGCTGGTGAGGACAGCGATCCCGAAACCGTGAGCAAACAGGATCGGCGTGATGCCAAGAAAGCAACCGGTAAGGCTAAATCATCCCCGACTGAAAAGGCATCAGCGAATCAAGCGGGCGCCGGTGTTGCATCGTCTGAAAAAATCAAGTATATCCAGACGCTGCTGAAATCCGAATATGTACCGGGACCGGTGCGCGGCAAGGTCGACGCATGGCTGACGGCGAACAAGGGCAAGTGGACGGACGTGGCGACATCCAAAATGATCGAAAAGCTGATGGCGTTTGCGGCCACAGGTGTTCGGCGTGGAACCAGCCCGGTCACGGATAAGCAGCTGGAACTGGTAGACAAGCTGATTCAATCCCAGGCGGTCCCGAAAAACATTGGCGAAAAGATCGGAGAGAAGTTAAGTAATCACCGGTCCGACGCCGATTTCAATCTGACGTCCGGTGAAGCATCGGCGATGATTGAATGCTGCAACTGGTATATTCAGGACCGGGCGGCAACTGAAAAGGCAAAGGCGGCGCCTGCAGAAAAGGATCCGGCGGGGAAAGAACTTGATGCCATCCAGGATCAGCTGGCCCTGATCGACGGCGAACTGGCCAGCCGCACACCGCCATCAGACAATCACCTGACGGCCTTCAAGGATTGGCGTGATGCCAGCACCTGGACGCTGGAAGATTGCGGCGTGTGGCTGAACACCATTCTGACTTGGCCGGTAAAGAAAAGCTGATGACTACTCTGGAAGAACTGATTAGGCGGACATTCTACCGCCAGGATCTGCTGGTGATCGATCCGGCGGTGACATCAGCCCTGTGCCGTCTTGACCTGGGCGTCTGCACCTGCTGTGGACGCCTGGCCAAGCGGTCGGACGATCCGACGTCGGCCGGTTGCCTGGATAAGAAGTGTCCGAACCATTCACGGAATCATCTCCCGGTCAGGTGGTTTCAGGATCGGGTGCAATATGCAAATCACTGATTTCAGAAAACGACAGGACCCGGTGCCTGAAACCGTCTATGGAAGATGGCCAGGCCGACGCCATAACAAACGCTACCCTGGCACAAAATCGGCCTGGCACATCTTCCAGACGGCCGTCGGCGGCGGCATCCGGATGACCAGGTGCGGGATGCAGTGGACAATGGATGTCGAGATGACGACAAGAAAACCACGCGGTGCGATCTGCCAGCGCTGCATGCGGTTCGCACCAGAAACGAAATGAGGAAATCATGGCACACGAATTGAGACAGCGTTTTTTTTCAGCAAAGGACATGCTGGGTTGTCCGGACATTCCACAGCGCCAGCGCATGGGTCTGGCGGTCCTGGTGCTGTGCAGTTTAGTCATCCTGATATTCATGTCCGTGCGGATGGTTATGATGTCCAGGGACATCGAAAGCATCAATCAAGACTGTCAGCTGTTGCTGTATCGCAGGATGACAGTCCCGATCGTGACGATTCAACCCACTGGAAGGAACATTGATGGCTATATATATCGACGATGCCAGGATCAAGCGGAGCCTGGGACATTCAGTCAAGCGCTGGTCACACTTGGTGGCCATTCCGCTTGATGAAAATGAACTGACTGAATTCGCCGACCGGATCGGACTGTCGCGGGAATGGATTCAGCGATCGTCGTTTCTGCATTTCGACGTGTCTAAACCGATGCGGAAAAAAGCGATCGCGGCCGGTGCAATCGCAATCACAGCCAGGCAGCTGGTGGAAAAGGTCCGGGCGGAAAGGTCGCGGCATTGACGGCAACAGCATTCGCCCGGGTCCCGGTGATCGGGCCACATGGTATGCGGATCGTGAAATACGGCCGGGTCCTGCGCGGCACGGCGCCGAACGGTGTGGACATCTTTATCCAGTCGCACCAGCTGCTGCCGGACCTGGGGCTGGCGCCGGCGGCGCTGATCGCCGACATCGAACAGGAAATGGTCACGACTTATCGTTTCCTGATGGACAGAAAACCAGCGAACTTGTGAAAGGAGATGAGCGTGGTGTCCTCAGTGATTGAATATGTCGGGCGGAATGAGGCAATCATTCTTGGATCGACGATGAAGCGCGGCCTGGGTCGACTGCGAATTGTCATTGACAAAGGGAATGTTATTATTTCTCAGGGAGGGCAAGATGTTCCAGTGACGCTGTCGATTGTGATTCCGGTAGACTTTTGGTCTGACGTAAATGCGGCCGTCAGGACGATGGCTGATGATCTTAAAACCTTATAGACAGGAGCAACACAAGATGTCAAAACCGACATACAGCAAGGATGACGTTGTCCGGGTCCAGAAAGTCCTGGGCGGCGTCGTCGAATTGCGCGGCAAGCTGGCCGGCGATGTCGAACAGATGATCGCGGAAGAAACGCTGATCAATTTGAGCAAGCCGGGATATCACGTTCATGGCGTGGTGTCCGGCGGATTTGTGCCGGTGCCGTCCGAGCAACGGACACTGCCGCTGGATGATCCGGGCAAGCAATTGAAAATCGACGTGGGCATGCAAACGGTCCTGGCGAACGTGGCGCCCTCGCCGGCGGACCTGGACGCATTCCGCAAGATTCTGGACGGCAAGACCATCGAACTGGTTTCATTCGATGATGAAACCGGCATGTGGTGTCTGTTTATCGGTCCCGGTGTCGGGCAGAAAGGTGAACGGCGGCGCCTGGAATTCGTCACGGCCCAGGTCAAGCCGATGAAACCGGAGCCAGGGAAAGCCAAGAAAGAAAAGGCCGGGGATTCAAAACTGAGCAAGGCGGATAAACTCGAGTACGCTGACACGGCACAGAGCGAAGATGACTACCTGGTGAAAATCGGCATGGCTGATGTCATCAAAAAGCCGGGGAATTACAACAACACCATCATCGCCTGTTTGATGAATTATGACGAATCAATAGCGGATTCGCCGGACGTGTCCCTGGTTGATCGCTGCATGAGCATTGATCGCTGGCTGACAATGCACCGGACTGGCTGTGATGACAAACAGTTGCTGATTCACATCAGTGAGGTTTTCGGTGGGAAGAAAGGTCGGTTCCTGACATTCGGCGACTGGACACATCAGCTGATAGGCGACAAGAAAAGTCCGGCGATCATTTTCTGTCATGACCTGGCCGACGGCGATCTTCCGGCGTGGGTTCAAAAGGGAGATCGGGAAAACGTCCTGGCATCTGGTCAGAAAACTGGTGACGGCCTGATCGCGGTCCGGGAGTTGTTGCTGATTCCGGGACCAAGACCGGCGACAGCGACGAAATAGGATGGCCAGCAAACGACACATCCGCAAGCGGCAGTGTCAGGGCAAGGTCAGATATATGAGGCAAGGCGATGCGGCGATTGCCAAGAACAAAGCCCAAGCGCGCGACGCTCGCGTCGGATATTATCACTGTAACATTTGCGGTTTCTGGCATCTTGGCCATCGCAGAGGGTCACTATTGAATGGATTGTGGTGAAGCCAGGAACCAGGCAGAAAGGAATACGTAATGGTTTTCACTGGATCAATCGGACAGAAGTGCAATCTTGGCGACGTAGTGCGCCATCGGATTCACGGACTTACGGGTGTGGTATCGGTCATATCCTACTATTTGAACGGCTGTGTCTCGTGCGGTATCTTGCCATTAAAACTGAAAGATGGCAAGGCGGCGGAATGGTATTGGGCGGACCAGATTGAATGGATTGTGGTGAAACCTGGAAAGTTTGCAGCACCGAAAACAGTCCCTGGTGGTCCGATGCCGACACCACCAGGACCGGAAAGGGATCACGAATGAATAAGATCCTATATATCGACGTCGAAACCACTGGCGTCGATCCATACCGTCACGGCCTGGTCCAGCTTGGGCAGGTCATCGAAATCAATGGCCGGGTCATGCGAACCGACAAGTGGGACATCATGCCTTTCCCGGAAGATATCATCGACCAGAAAGCGCTGGACGTAACCGGGATGACCAGGGATCAGCTGTTTGCGCCAGGTCGGTTGCTGCCGATCGATGTTTGGTGGGCGATCAAAAACACCTGGAATCAATTCATCAATAAGTTCGACCAGGATGACAAGTTCATCCTGGCCGGTTACAATGTGGACGCATTCGACCAGCAGTTTTTGCGGCGGTTCATTGACAAGTGCCAGCCGGAAGAAAGGTTCAGCATCGCCGGCAGTTACATCGGACACCTGACAATGGACCCGTTGCCGCTGCTGAAATGGTTGAAGGCGGTTCACGTCCTGGACATTCCAAACCTGAAACTGCAAACCGTCTGCGATCACTTGGGGATCAAGCTCGAAGATACACACGATGCCCTGGCGGACATCACGGCCACCAGGCAACTCGTCCGGCGGGTCCGGCGGATGCTCAGTGGTCGACTTCCGATGAACCTGGGCGGATTGCGGATTGACCTGGATGACGCGCCGACTTATGAGGAAGAACATCCGGGGGCGACTCCCGATCCGAATGCGGACATCAATCTAATAGACCGGAAAGGATAAGACGATGCCACCGAAAATTGATCGAACGGATTATCAGGGTCGGGCAATCGACGAAATCGCCAATCCGGATGAACCGGTCTTTGTAATTCGGGCGCAGGATTGCTGTTCCGGGCCGACCGTGCGAGTGTGGGCCCTGCTGGCGAAAAAAGCTGGCGCCAGTCCGGACATCGTGGAATCAGCTTTGCGCCATGCCGATCTGATGGATGCCTGGCCGATTAAGAAAGTGCCGGACTTGCCGAAGCCGGTGCAGATCGACCGGACAGAAATAAACCTTGACGATAAAGGGGGGCCAGAGTAATCTGGCGGCTGGTTGAGGGTTTCCAGCACACAACCACGACTGGCGGGTGTCCGTTGCTCCGGTTTGCCCGTCAGACAGCCGACGATGAAGATCGAGCCGGTCCCATCGTCGGCCTTTTTATGTCTGTACCTGCCAAGACCTTGCACATAACAAAGTGAGCATTGTTTCACGTGAAACCAAATACGCGGGGGAAAATAAGTCTTGACACCGGTTGAGTTTTCCGGTATCGCTGCGAACAGACAACAGCTGGCCGACCGCTGAACAGTTTTGCGCAGGTGGACCACGTGACCAAGATTGAAATGCTGCTTGAGTACGTCATCAAGCCGATTGTGGCCACTGGTCGCACGCGGTTGCTGGTCACATTGGTGACGATCACGGCATTGACGGTCGGTATTTGGAAAGACCTGGAACATGGCGTCTACTATGGCGTCGGCATCGTGTTCGCTATGCTGTTGTTCATTGTATCGAAAACGATAACTGATTTGAAAGCTGGACCGGCAAACAATGGAAGATGCAGAGAATCAGACCCAGGGAACCAAGAAACCACGCCGGACCCACAATAAACCGGCGGTGCGGAAGCATCATAAGCCATTATCGATGCGGCAGCGTGAGGCTGCCTTTGTCTTTTGGGCCAAGTGCGAAAACCTATCGGCCACAGCCAGAGAATTCAAAATCAGTCCGACCACGATCCATCGCATCCGCAAAATTGATAAGTGGGATGACCGGCTGCCGGCAGTCATCGAAAAGGTCCGGCAACAGTCTGAGAACCAGGCGGCCCGGGCGATCAGCAACAATCTGGATGCAGCGAAAAAGATCATGGTGCGCGTCGTCAAGCAGTTACTTGATGACAATGCGCCGATGTCTGCGGACATCACGGACTTTGTCAAGCTGGCACAGTATGTCGACTCGTATGAAGGCACAGCGCCAGGTATAGTTGCACAGGAACTGCTAAATGACGTCATCAGTGACATCGCCAAAGGAACCGACGACGATCGATCCAGGATTGTCACCAATGCCCTTGCAGGACTTGGCATCACTGATCGGGGAACAGTTAATCGAACAGCCAAAGTATTCCTGGGCCGCTTACATTCACAAAACTGAGGACGAACAGTCCCTGATCTTCGATCATCGCACGGCCTGGCAAGTCCCGATCTACCAGGACAACAATCCCCAACAGATTTTCATGAAATGCAGCCAGGTCGGCGTGACGGTCATGGCCATCGTGAACATGTTTTATTTTCTCTATTCGGGAATCCCTGGTCTGTATGTCTTGCCGACCGGTGTGACGATGTATGACTTTGTCAAGAACCGCCTTGATCCGATCCTGAACAGCGTGCCATTCTATCGGCGCAATTATGCACCATTGAAAGACGACGCCAGCGGCGCCA
>Ga0180732_1001584_pt1 | contig 13719 bp, 18 predicted proteins | sample KR11_01MetaG_FD_148674 | JGI IMG/M metagenome (GOLD analysis project Ga0180732, IMG submission 148674) | Groundwater microbial communities from the Olkiluoto Island deep subsurface site, Finland - KR11_0.1 MetaG | ecosystem: Environmental > Aquatic > Deep subsurface > Groundwater | place...
GCATGAGGCTATGATCGAGCACGCTTACGCTTCCTATCGATTTATTACAGATCGCGGTGTCAGTCATGAAATAGTTAGACATAGATTATTCTCTTACGCTCAATCTAGTACAAGGTATTGCAATTACTCAGAGGGTGTTACTTTCATTTTGCCAGTGTGGTTCCCAGAAGATTTTGAAACAAACAGAAACTGGAAGCAACATGAAGCTAATTGGTACTCTGTAATGGAGAGTTGTGAAGAGAATTATATTTACTTGCTTGAGAATGGGTGGACCCCACAGCAAGCAAGAACAGTATTACCGAATAGTCTTAAGACTGAAATTGTGGTCACAGGCAACTTCCGCGAATGGAGATTGTTTTTCAAGCAAAGGACTAGCAAGCAAGCCCATCCACAAATGAGAGATCTTGCAATACAATGCCTAGATAGTTTCAGGTGTGAGTGCCCTGTTATTGTTGAGGATATCAATGTTGAGGTTTAAGTAAATGCCCATTGAAGATATCCAAGATCAATTCATGTCACACGCTTTGAATCTAAATGCTTTCGCAAACAAGGAAGCATTAGAGTTGAAGGTTATGTTCTCGGATTTCAGTAAAGAGCTCTCGGATAAGATAAATGAATCTGAGATAGGGCAGATGACCTATCGCAAGCAGAAGCTAAATCTACTGAAGAAGCAGGCTGATACTACAGTAGACTCCCTATACAATAAAATTTACAATGAGCAGTCAGATGTGCTTGTAGATCTTGCTCTGTCTGAATCAGTAGCAGCTAAAAGTATGGTGAATAAGGCTTTAGGTGTTGAAGCCTTGACCACTACTATCACTCCTAATGTGGCTTTGCAATTGGTAAGCGATTCGATTATCCAGGGAGCCGTACAAAAAGAATGGTGGAGCACTCAATCTGATAAGTTAAAAACTGATTATCTGGCACAAGTTAGGATGGGAATGCTGGCAGGCGAATCTACCGACGACATAGCCCGTAGAATCGCTGGAAGGTTCAATGGAACCTATGACACGGTTACGCTAAAGAATGGCAAAACACGGCGCATAGGGCAGCGAGAGGGGGGCATTATGAATACATCCTTCCGTAACGCTGAAGCCCTGGCCAGAACTTCTATTCATACCATATCGAACAATGCAATCCTGGAAACTTACAAAGGAAATATGGATGTGATTAAAGGCGTTGAATTGATCGTTACCTTAGATGATAGGACTACAGAGATTTGTATTTCAAGAAGTGGGATGGCCTGGGATCTTGAAACCGGAGAACCTTTGCCAGATTCAGCACCACAGCCAAAGAGTTCAACGCCTATTGTGACTGGGGAAAAGTCGATTGCTAAAAAGCTCAAGCCCCCAGTAGTTGAACCAGCAACAAAACCAGTATTAATCAAAGAAACTAAGGAAGCATTAAAAACAACTACTTTTCCTTCTAAGCCCTCAGTAGTAGTAAGTGATCGTTTCAAAGATACGGCATCTTGGGTAGCTGGCATTTCTGATAAAGAAAAGGATGCGATTAAGAATTACACTAGTGGTGGGTATCGTGATTATATTGATGCTCAGAAGGCATCAAGGTCTTCAAAAACATTATCTAGCCATGAGACTTTGTCTTTAAAGCGTGCTAATTTAATGGAAGAGGCTATAGATAAGCACCCAACAATCACAAAAGAACTATATAGGGGCTTATCTTTTGATAAGTCTGAGGTTGAGCAAGGGGATTTGGCTAAATTATTGAGATCCTTGGAAAAAGGTAATATTGCTAAATTTGATCAGTTATCATCATTCACGGGTGATCGTGTTACCGCTTTGGATCAGTATGCAGAGCTTTCTGATAGAAGTAAATCGTCTGTTCTCATAAAATTGTCTGGAAAGCTGAATCATGCTGCTGATATAAAGGATTTGGCTATATTTAGTACTGAGCAAGAGGTAGTTCTTAGCTCAAGGCAGCAAGTTAAAGTTGTCAAGGTTGCTACTAGCAAAGTTAAAGGCAATTCCTATACTACCATATACTTAGAGGCTGAATAAATTTTACTATTTATATAATGTTTCCGATTTTTATCTTGATATCCTTATTGGTATTTTATATAATACATAATAAGAAAGACAAGTTAATAGAAACCAGATTTGAAAGGGCAAGAAAGATGAAACTTACACAAGATCAAATCAACACAGCTATTGAAGATTGTAAAGAGGCCATCATTAATAGCTCTAATAAGAACAGAGCCCTGTGTTATCCGGATGGTTTTGTTCCGAACGCCTATAAATGGCCGGCACCAGCTGAAAGAATAGTTGTCAGACGGGTATCAAATTGTGGAAAATTCGTGTCAGAGGTTCAGCAGTATGATCGCAAACGTTCTTGCGGTAAAGGGTCATATATTACTCTGTGGAAATAAGTTATGGCGATCAGATATAAGCTAATAAATTCAGATATGACCACGTACGATGGGTTCCTTTGGAAACAAGGGAACCTTCACGTGGCTACTGGTTTAGGGGCATTAGGTGGCCCAGGATGGTTTTATTGCCATGATACTCCAGGGTTAACAGTCCTTTTAAGCCCAGTACGGGCTAATGATCCAACTACTAATTTATGGTCTTGTGAAGTTTCTGGGAAGACCTTGAATTTTAAAGACGTAAAGCAAGGCTGGGAAAAGATGAGACCTATCTCAGTTATTCCCAAACTTAATTTTACTAAGGATCAATTATTACTTTTTGGGTATAAATGTTTACAAGATATTGAGGGTTCTTATTCAAAGGATTTGGACGCCTTGAAAGAATCGGATAACCATGATTTTGTCCATTACAGCGTAGCTCAATTAGTAATTCAGGCTGCGTACCATGAAGAATTTAATGTTGATTTCAAAGGTATTATCAAGGAGATGTTAGATTATGAAAAAGAATAATGATATCAAAAAAGCACCTCCACCAAAAGAGTATATCGAACGAATGACTGATAATTCTATTGGCTTTACTGTGCTGAGTACTGAAAAGCAGCGTAATAAAGATAAAAATAAAGGGAGTTCCAAGTAATGCAATTTCCAGGTCCACCTCCATATCACTGGCGTTGCTTTATTGATGGGCAAGTCCCCATCTACACAGTCGATGGTTGGAAAAAGATAGGCAAAATCGAAGTTGATGATTTGGTATTAACACACAAAGGCAGATTCAGGAAAGTAACAGAATTACTTCAAACTCCAAAGCAGACCCCAGAGATAATGGATATCTATCTTGACAGTAAGCATATTTTATCAAGCAAGCTGACCGTCACAATAGATCACCCTGTATTAGTGAATGGTAGATGGAAGCTAGCTAAGAATATAGTTGCTGGTGGTAAAGTAGGCTTCTTGGGTAACAGATGTTTATCAACAAATGAAATAATTCCTTATTATACGAACTATAAGGATGTTTCAACCAGGAGCAAGGCCTTGGGTGGTAACTGGGCAAAAGATCCTGTTATCAGGGCAAGGCAATCCAAAAAAGTAAGGGCTTCCATGCTGAAGCAATATGAGGATGGAACTAGGGATAGAAATACGATAGCTAAGAATGCCAATGTTAAAATGAGAGAGTTGGTAGAAGCCGGTTTATGGTCTGGCTGTGAAGAGGGTAACAGGAATACCTCAGAACGAATGAAAAAGATGTGGGAAGAGGATATCGATTTTAGGGATAAAATGGTTGATAGGATGCTAAAAGACAATCCTATGAAGAGGGAATCTCTAAAAGCTTTGATGCGTAGGAAAACAACCAAGAGACTTGAAAAGAGACCAGAAACGCATCCTAGCCGTATAGTAGCTCAGAAAGACTTTGTTTCAAAGTTAGAAAAGGCGATGGAAAGAATACTTGACTCCCTGGGCCAGTCTTATATTAAGCAGCACAAGATTGGTTGTTATTGGGTAGACTTTGCTATACCAGAATTGAATATAGTCATTGAATGTGATGGTGATTATTGGCATCAGGATAAGGAGCGAGAGGCTTACAGGGAAGGCTTGATAACTCTTATGGGGTGGGATGTATTTCGCTTTAAAGAGCGTGAATTAATGAAGGATTCTTTAGGCTGCGTAGAAAAGGTAGCCCGAATACTTCAGAACCATAAAGGTGAGTTTGTGTTTACGACCCTAGAGGTGAAATCAGTTATCAGAAGGACCATAAAGAAAGCTAGGACATTATACAACTTTGCAGTAGAAGAAGATGAGAGTTATATTGCAAAAGGTTTTGTGGTTCATAATTGCCGTAGTATGCTTCTCCCTGTACTGAAGAAGTGGGATGAGTTAGGAAGCCCGGCATTAGCAAAGTTCAAAGAGTTCCCGAAAGGCCAACGGGCATCTATGGATGGGCTTGTTCCTGCTGACCTGACGTATAGTGATTGGTTGAAGAAGAAAGAACTTGCTGGGCCTGAGTTTGCAAATAAACTGCTGGGCAAAGGTAAAGCCCAGTTGTGGCGTGACGGTAAGATAACCTTACAGCAATTGGTTGATAATTCAGGCCAGCCATTTACTTTGAAGGAGCTGAAGAAAACTGTCAGGGCTCCGACAAGTACTTTTGTAAGAAATAAGAGTGGGGACCTTCCTATTATGAAGGCTCTGAATAATACAGAAGGAGCTCACAGGGAAATTGAAGCTTGGTTCCGCGGAGATAACCAATTTAATATAAGGGAAGGTGAGCAGTATATGCGACAAGGTTTTAAAGACCAGTTGCAATATCTGCCATCATCTATAGCTCCTATACAGGAAGCTAAGTTGAAAGCTATACAAAAGAGAGCTGAAGTATTTAACAGTGCTTTGGATAAAACAACTCCTTTTTCTGGTACCGTCTATAGAGGGGGCTCTGCGGTAGGTCAAGAGGGGTTAGCAAGCTTGAAAAAAGGAGATTCTTGGGTTCAGCTAGGCTCTGTTTCTACTAGCAAAGAGAAAAAGGTAGCAGAAGAGTTCCTTGATTTATCAAGAGCTTTCGGGCATGGCGATTCTTATCTGTTAGAGATCAAGGCGAAAAGTGGTGTTGATATTTCAAGCATTGCAAATAAAACATTTGAATACCAAAAAGAGGTCATAGTTCGTGGTAATACTCAGTACAAGGTAGTCGATGTAGTAGAGAAGAAATATAGGGGTGACGATACTTTCAAGCATATTTTCCTAGAAGAGATTTAATATGGCAAAGAAAACAAAAAAACTAAGTCAAGTTGATCAGAGGCAAATACGTAGATTTGTAAGTGTTGAAGGGGAGCCCCAAACTTTTATCGTGATCCCTAAAACGCCAGCAAAGATAAAAGCAAAAGGATAATACTATGCCATTCACAGAAATAAAAAGTGGGAAGAATAAGGGTAAATACAAAAGCCCTTCTGGCCGTATATTTACAAAAGAAATGATGAAGGCATATTATGCCAATAAAGATAAAAGCAAAAAGAGGTAAGGGCTGTCCTTGCTTCCGAGAAGCATAATACTTAACGATTAAGGAGTTTACAACGATGTTAAAAAGGTTAGTCAAGACGCTGGAAGAAGTAGATGAGAAATACCGGGATCTGTATGAAGCAGATGGGGAAGACGGCTTCATCCTGAAAACAGATGACAAAGATTTTAAAGAAAAGTTGGATGAATTCAGAACCAACAACCGTGCTTTGTTCAAAGACAAAGAAGGCTTGGAAAAGATGTTGGCCAAGTTCAAGGATGTTGACCCTGACAAATATAGGGAAGCAATGAAGGCTCTGGACGTACTTAACCAGTATGAAGAAAGTCAGCTAATCAAGGACGGCAAGCTGGAAGAAGTTCTCAGTCGCAGAACCACAGCTATGCAGTCAGAGTTTATGACTCAGATTGAAGCTTTGAAAGCTGCCAATGCTGACGCCCTGAACCAGAAGCAAACATACCAGCAGCAACTTGGCTCCCTCCGCGTAGAAGCCCTGGCAAACAAAGCACTGGGTAAGGTTGGTCGAGTCCGTAATTCAGCTATTACTGATGCTTTGAACAGAGCTAATAATGTATGGAAGCTTGATGATGCTGGTAATATCTCAGCTCATATCAATGGTAAGCAAGCCTATGGCAAAGATGGAGAACCTTTGACTGTGGATGAATGGGCACGTAATCTGTTGAAAGATGCTCCTCATCTGTTTGAAAAAGGTGGTGGTGGTGGTGGAGAAGGCAGCAGTCAATCTAGCGATTCAAGTAATGATCCCAAGATCGTTGATCGCTCTGACCCTAAAGCCTTTGGGGCTAATTTGGAGGCTATCGCTGCCGGAAAAGTTGTTGCTAGATAAGTTTATTTGACCGGAGTGGTAGTGTGGACGAATTAAACCTGGGTATTGTTCTAAAAAGTAGGAAATTTTATCAACATTAACTGGTGCAAAATGAAAACGCTACTACTCCGATCTCTTATTTTATACAGACATGGATTGAAATATCATGAAAGATAAAAGGATGCAAGATTTCATCACTATTACATGTGATCTCTGTGGTCAACCGTTTAGTATTGATAGGGAGGTTCATAATTCTTGCGGGCCTGATGTAGATAAAAAACCTTTTTCTTTCAGCTTTGCTGGTCATATTGCACAAGATGCTTTCAGTATGATGGTTACGCCAAAAAATAACATGTGCATTCCATGCTGTCTAGTTGTTGCACAGCGTGCTGTTGTTTTGTGGGCTGAGAATGAAAAGGTTGAGTTGCCACCATTCTTGCAGGATCAGAATGATGATTATGAGGAAGATACTCAAATCAGTGAGGTGGTCAATAGCCTTACATGGGATTTTAATAGACAGCGTAATTTGTTTGTTGGCGTGATAGTTTTACAATTATTTTTGCATTTCATATTCGGTATAGCAGCTATCTTTATTTGAGGGCAAAGTATGCAAACACAATTACGAGAAAGAGTTAAGGAAACCTTGGGCACACAACAGATGCATACCAAATACGAAAAGCCTTTATGCAGACTATGCAAAAAACGGAGAAGCGTTTATGAAACAACCACTCTTTGTTGTGCGTGTTTAAGCATAATCAATAGAATTTATCGAAACAGAAGAAACAAAGCAAAGAGATTGAATACGCTCCCATCTATACAAGCTGAACAGGAAACAGACATAGTATGAATATAACAAGCTTTTCATCATCCTCCTTCGAACAGGCAGGGGCTTGCCAGCAAAACTTGCCTCTGTCTGTTTATTTTATTGAGGATAAGTGGTAATCATAAACCTTTATTATTTTTAGGAGTACAGAAATGAAAAAGATGTTGATTGTAAGTGTGTTGTTGTTTGCCTGTTGCGGTCAAGCCTGGGCCAAGACTGATTTGTGGGGAACAACTGGTCAGGTATCTTTTACGGGGTCTGCTGAGAATATGGCTTTTCAAGCCGGGCGTAGACCTGTGGAAGATGTTTTTGTTGGTGTGGCCTTGAAGCTTTCTTCTGAGGCTCTATCTAAATTAGATAATAAACTGACAGATACTTATGTAGGTCTCGCTCTGGAATACCCTGTATTATCTGTAGGGAGTCTCTTGTCTATGATTGATGTCAATGGCATAGGCTATGTAGGGGTGAGAGGCTTATGGCTTATATCAGGGGATAACAAGCCAGAAAAGCAGGCATTTCTGGCTGAGTATGTTCTCGGAGTGGATGTCAGGATTCGTGAAAAGATCAACGCTGATGGAAGTTTCAAAAATTCCACAAGCCTGCGATTTGAGTACATCAAGCCTGATGGTAAAGACATATACAACGAATCTCGCTTGATGGCGGGTGTGATGGTTAGGTGGAGGTAGTATGAACATTGCCAAATTTATTAGCTTAGCCCTAAAGATCAAGAAGGTATTCAAATCTTCTGGCAAAGGAGTCATGGGCTTGTCGAAGACAGTTATAGGCGTATTGATATTACTCTTGCCTTTATTCGGTTTACAAGCAGCTACAGACGCCGTATCAAGCAATCAGGTAGGACTATCTGAGGCCCTGTTTGATGTCATCCAAGGTATTGGTGTGATTATTACTGTTTGGGGTATAGCTTCAAAGAATGATAAGATCGAGAAACTTGAAGCAGGCAAAGGCAAGGAATGAAGTGGAGTATCTTAATCTGCACTATTGATGCCCGGCATGATATGTTTTACAAGCTTGCCGGGTTCCTACAGAATCAAATTAAAGATAGGAATCAGGTAGAATTACGTTATTTATGTGATAGCGGTGGAATATCAATAGGAGTCAAAAGACAAATTCTATTGGAGCAAGCCACTGGCGAGTATATCAATTACGTGGATGACGACGACTTGGTTTCAGAGCACTATGTTAAGTTAATTTTAGAGGCTCTGAAACCAAGACCTGATTGTGTTGGCATCGAAGGTATATTAAGAAGGCAGAGTATGCCCGATGCCCAATTTCTTCATTCCCTCCAATATAAATGTTGGTATCAAAATAACGGTATCTATTACAGAACCCCTAATCATCTCAATCCTATCAAAAGAAAGTTAGCTTCAAAAGTTGGTTTTATTGATAAGAATCATGGGGAGGATAGGGACTATTCAGATAGAATTTATAAGTTATTGCGAACAGAAGTTATGATAAAATATCCTATTTATTTTTACTATCCGGGAACTACTCAAAATGCGTTTTCTATTTAAATATGCCACTAGGGGCAGACCTCAGTGGTGCCTAAACACACTGACAACCTATTATAAGATGCTGTCAGGCAAGCATGACTATCTGTTTGTGCTTACCTTGGATGATGAGGACCTAACCATGACTAGCAGAGTCATGTTGAATAGGTTGGCAATGTTTCCTGATCTTGCCGTATTTACAGGGGATCATGCAAACAAGATTGAAGCAATAAATGATGACGTGCCGGAAAGTGGCTGGGATGTTCTGATTGTTGTTTCCGATGATATGATTCCTATCGTGCAAAACTTTGATGATCAGATTGCCCAGGACATGGAGAAGTATTTTCCTGCATTTGATGGAGCTTTGCATTATGATGATGCCTTGTTCGGTCATAACACCACAATAACTTACTCGATCATGGGCAAAGCTTTGTATGATAGTATTGGCTATATCTATCATCCTGACTACCAGAGTTTTTACTGTGACAATGAATTTACAGCGGTAGTAAGGGATATGAAAAAATACCAGTATGTTGATAAGGTTCTGGTGGAACACCAATGGATAGGCTTCAGCAAGCCTGATGAACTGCATAAAGCGAATGACGCTAAGGGTCATCAGGATGGCGAGACATATAGAAAGCGAATGCTGAAAGGATATCCGCATCATTCTATTTTTAAAGGAACAACACCTTGAAAAATATAATCTCATATGTTATGTGGGGCCAAGATGGTAGATACCATGGCAATATCAATTGGACTTTGATTGCTAATTCTGCTATCTATCCTGAGTTCTGTTCCAGATTCTACATACATAAGGACAGTATGAATTTGCCAGCGTGTAAAATAGTTGAGATAGCTTCTCAGGAGTTTCCTGATCTGGTAGAATTGGAGATCCTGGATCTTCCTATAGTAGGAACCCAGTTGACGGCATGGAGGATGCAGCCTTTGTGGGAAGGAGATGTTGGAATTCTTCTTTGCAGAGATCTTGACCATATTACAAATATACCAGAAAGAGAGTCCGTTGAGCAGTTTATTAGACACAGTGACAAGCTAATTCATGGCATTCGTAGCTATGCTTTGCATACTACGGCTTATTTGGCCGGTCTAGTGGGCTTTAAATGCCTGGACGTTCGAACCCGTATACAAACCCTGGCTCCTACGTTCAGCCGTTATATCGCGTGGGGGCAGGCTAATATAGAGTACTGCTCTAACGGATGGGTTTGGGGATGTGATCAAGCTTTGCTCCGGGATTTCTTTGGCAAAGCTGGCTTATACCCTGACACTATGGATTGTCCTCAGTTTACGGCTCCGCCTTATGTAGCAGATTTCAATGCTGCTATGGTCCTACAGAAAAACTACACTGGAATTAATATCAGGGAATGCGATATGGAGGCGTTAGCCTATAGTAATTCAGTGGCACCTGGATTTACTGGGGCTCCTTGTGATGCAACAACAAATCAATTCAATGATTTGACAGCGATAGTTCAAACTGACTACGCTAAATTCATAAAGGGCTTCTATGAATGACTTTGATATCGTGGTTGTGACATCTCCGAATAGGAAAGCGTTAGTATTGTCTTATCTTGCTGGTACTGATGCAATAATAAGCGTTACCCCTAATTATGATTTACCTGTAAATTTTAGGCCAACTGTGGGAGGTCTAACTCACAATCATTTAGGAACCTATCGTTGTTTTCAGGGTCACCAAAATGCAGTAGCACAGGTTAGTAAAGACTATGCTCTCATCCTTGAAGATGATGCTGTTCCAAACAAAGCATTCTGGTTTGATGATATAAGCAAGTCCCTTGACCTACTTGGTGAATTTGAGATGATATCTTTTCATGGCAGGCAGCACAATTTAAATGCTTTCGATTTTGTTAGGCCAAACATCGTAAAGCCAGTGTATCATAAACCGTGGATAGTAGCTGCTCTGGCTTATGCTGTTAAGAGGGAAAGTTATGAGAAGCTACTGTCTTTCAAATATGATGGCACGCCCTGGGATCTGGTTCTGTACAATAACTTCAATTATTGCTTGATGTTAGAGTCACCATTTGATCATGACAGATCAGAAGGGTCTTTGGTAGATTGATGGGTGTAGTGCAATTCTCACAGCTTGGAAACTTCGGGCGTTTGGGAAACCAGATGTTTCAGTATGCTTTTGCAAGGGCTTACGCTGAGAAGCATAACGCTGTTTTAGAAATATCTCATTGGATAGGCGAGAAGATATTCAAGAATGTATCTCACCCAGCTATATCAAAATCTTTACCACGAGTCCCGCTTGATGCAATACCTGATGGGAAAGTAGATGTGGACCTGTTTGGTTATTATCAATTCAAAGAATGCTATGATTTGCTATCAGAGGCAAAGCTGAGGGAATGGTTTACTTTTCAGGATAGGTGGCAAGAACGTCTTATTGATTCTGATTATGTGGTTTGTCATTTGAGGCGTGGCGATTACTTAGAAAAATTCAGTGGTAATTTCTGTGTCATATCGAAGGAATCATATGTAAAAAGTATTTGTGGTCAGCATGACGTTATATGGTTGTCAGAAGAGAAGCCGACAATAGAGGAAGACCTTGGATTTGTAAGTTATAAGCAGATGGGTAATAGCATGTATGGCAAAGCTATCTACCCTGACAGCGGCGTGAGCTTTCTTCCAGATTTCTTCACTATGGTAAATGCCAGGATCTTGTTACGGGCCAACTCAACCTTTAGTTTTTGGGCAGGCTTCTTTAACAAGCAGAGAGTGTGGAGCCCCCAAGTGGGAAATCTAGTAGGGTTAAATGATGTAAATTTCGTTGAAGGGAATCATGCTGCTATATTCCCTGGACACAGTGATATCTATTTTGGAGCCTAGTATGAAATTGCATGTTGGTTGTGGTGATAAGCACCTACCAGGATTCACTAACATAGATATCAGGTTCTTGCCGAATGTTGATGTCGTGGATAATGCCATGTACCTACGCAAGTTCAAAGATACCCCTATTACTGAAATTTATGCTTGCCATGTGTTAGAGCATTTTACTCGATGGGATGTCAAGGCTGTGCTGAATAGATGGTATCTGCTTTTGAGGCCTGGGGGAATCTTACGCATAGCTGTGCCTAGTTTCGAAGCTATCATAGAAGCTTATATGGAAGATGCTGTTAATATGGAGAATCTTCTTGGATTGTTATATGGCGGTCAAGATTACGCTGAGAATTTTCATCACCATTGTTGGGATTTTGAAAGTCTTGAAAAGTGCTTGTATGGTGTTGGATTTGAAGAAGTGCGAGAATATGACTGGAGAACTTTTTTGCCTATTGATTTTGATGATTACAGTCGATGCTATCTGCCTCACATGGATACAAGTGGCAGGCTGATGAGCTTAAATGTTATTGCTATTAAAGGTGTTTTGTAATGGTAGAAAAGTATAACATGGTCTTTGGTCCTGATCGTTGGAATGCAGTTAAAGCTACTCGTAGGTTTGGGGAAGTTTGTGCAGGGTATGATAGCGAAGAGGCTTTCTGGGGCTTACAAGAAGACATCCCAGGGCTTACCAAGGATACCATATTCCTAGACGTTGGGTGTGGCCCTGGTCGAGCTGCACGAAATGTTTTCCCTTTGGTGAAACACTACCACGGCGTAGATATTCATCAGGATCTTCTTGATATAGCAATAGAACATTATGCTGATGTACCAAACGTGTCCTTTGTAAAAACAGATGGGCAAGACCTTTCTATGTTTGAATCAGATTTCTTTGATTATGTGTATGAACGTCTAATGTTTATCCACATCACAAAAGAAAACATTGAGATGTATCTTCACGAAATGTTTAGAGTTCTCAAGCCTGGAGGGATCTTATTCATTCCTGATTTGCCTGCTGAAGATATCATGGTAAATGGCTTAACGGAGGAAGAAGTTCGCAAGATATTTTCTAGCATGAAAGCCCTATCGCTTGGGAAAACAGGAACTTGGCAAGTAGAGTGCATCAAGTAAGTGGATTTATTATGGAAAAGAAACGCTGCATATCATGTGGGTCAGAGTTGCTGGATGACATCGTCCATATTGGGGATCAGTACCCCAGTGCCATCTTTGTTGACGAGTCAGACGGGTATACTAGGAACCTGGAAGCCACTAGCCTGAACTTGACAATGTGCTCAAACGAAAACTGCAAGCTAGTTCAGTTGTCTAGCAAATATGACTTGCAATACGTGTTTGACCATTATCCTTATGAGAGCGATTCAACGGCTACGATGGCAACCATCTTGAAAGATGTTGTAGACGGAGCCTTACGATTTACTTCTATCACTGAATCGGATGTAGTGCTGGATATAGGGGGCAATGATGGCACGCTTCTCAGCTTGATAAAAGAACCTTGCTTTAAAGTAAACATTGATGCGGCCGCTGGGGTAGAGCAAGCCCTGAATAACGATCCCTGTTTCATTTATAAGCATGCTAAGTTTTCTTCAGATGTTTACGATCACCTAGGTATCCTTCCTAAACCTAAATTGATTTTCAGTGTGGCTATGTTTTACCACCTAAATGATCCGATTTCCTTTTGTAGAGATATTTACAGGACTCTGGCTGATGACGGCGTATGGGTGTTGCAAATGACTTACCTGGGAACTATGCTGCTTGATAACATCCTGGATAATATTGTCCACGAGCACGCAGCTTACTACTCATTGTTTTCTTTGAGAAGCCTATTATCCAGAGTCGGTCTATACGTTCACAAGGCTGAGATTGTTGACAGTTACGGAGGAAGCCTACGCGTATATATAAGGAAGAGCCCAGCAGATGCAATAGATGGCTTTATGCAAGTCCAGTCTTTTGAAAAAGAGAACAAAATAAACACGTTGGAAGCATTACAAGCTTTTGATAGTCGAGTGCAATTACTGAAGAGGTCCTTGAGAAGCCTCGTGGAGCATATCGTTCAGGATTATGGGCGTATAGGAGCTTTCGGTGCTAGCACTAAGGGCTGCATGCTGCTTCAGTTTCTCAATTTAGATGAAACTCAATTTTACTACGCGCTAGACAATAGCACTAAGAAAATAGGAAAGAAAACCATTGGATCTTTGATACCTATTAGAGATGAAAAGAGCGTTGCCGGGAAGCTGCCTAAATATTTGTTTGTTTTGCCTTACTACTATACTAAAGCTTTTGTTGGGATCATACGAAAGCTCCTGTTGGAAGGT